>Ga0351877_1108_pt1 | contig 24136 bp, 18 predicted proteins | sample BONcelFGM3001D13_FD_206775 | JGI IMG/M metagenome (GOLD analysis project Ga0351877, IMG submission 206775) | Enriched cells from coal bed in the Powder River Basin, Montana, United States - BONCAT cells FGM rep3 HSBNCT.FGM.300.1.D13 ...
TGATTGGCGGTCTGGCAACGTATTTCTCCTCCCGGGAAATTAGAAAGAATGCCGGAGCTTTCGCGGCAGCATTTTTTGTGATCGGTATTTTTGTTTTCGCGCGCCGTTTTATCGGTTCTACAATGAGTGAAGTAATTGGTCTGCCACTTGGAACCATTGGCTTTGCGCTGCTCTGGCGCAGTGCCATCCATCATCGACTGGCAGATATGGCCATAGGAATGTTGATGGTCAGCCTCGGATTATTATCACGGGCAGGGCCGTTCTTCCTGCTACCATTGCTCATTCTGTGGGCTGGATGGGGGTTGCGTGGTGAGAAAAAGTTCAACTGGAAAGCTGTACTCATCTCCGGCGGAGCGGTGGCAGTAGGTTTTGCTTTTAACTCATTGATCTATACTTTTTTGGCGGGTACAAACAGCGCCCCCATGGGAAATTTTTCCTATACCATTTATGGACTGGTGGTTGGAGGTAAAGGCTGGAAACAATATCTGGTGGATCACCCGGAGGTTCTGAGTCTGGTTGAACCCGCCTACTCACAGGCCATTTATCGTTATGCCTGGGAGGCATTTGTTTCCAATCCGCTGATGACTGTACAGGGGGCATTCCGGTATTGGGGTGCATTCTTCACTTTTGAATGGTATGGTGCGTTTGGGTATATCGATGGTGCTTCAAAGACTGAAACTCTTGTTGGCCGGGTCGTGATGGCAGTCCTATCATTGGGAGGCATCGGTTTTATCATCAAAGAGTTTCGCAAACCGGCATTCTCAATGGTGCTGGCCGGTTTGATTGGTATTCTCCTGTCAGTGCCATTTGTGCCGCCTCTGGATGCAGAAATCCGCACCTACGCGGCTGCCATCCCATGGTTTGTCAGCCTGGGAATGATTGGATTGATTGGTCTTATCAATTGGTTGCGCAAATCTCCAACTATCAATTTCGAAAAATTGGATGACCGAAAATTTTCACCTGCCCTGGGTATCGCTGCAATCAGCCTGGTATTTTTGATGATTTTTGCTCCCCTGATCATTCATATGGTTGTAACACCCGTCCAAATCCCCCAACAAGCTCAATGTTCTACCGGCGAGGGTGCGGTGATAACCACCGTTCATCGTGGATCTTACATCAATGTTCGGGCAGATGATTACATCCAACAAACGCTAATACCGGATATTCGTTATAGCGATTTCACGCGCAGCATGCATGATTCCCCGATGTACAGTCTGGCAGTCCAGTTGATCCCTGTAGAACCCGGTATGTCTTATCTGACCGGCTACGACATGTTAAACATGCGCCATGCGAATATTCTGGCCTCCACGGATCTGTTGGAACAAAATCAAGGGTGGGTGGAATTGTGCGGCTGGCAGGAAACCAAACCGGATGAGTATGGATTCTTCCATGCAACTTCTGCACGGGTAATACATAAGTAAAAATATTCCTATGCAGGAAAAAAGAAACCCCCTTGCTGTGACTCACATCATCACCGGATTAAGTACCGGTGGCGCCGAGATGATGCTTTACAAACTATTAATGTCTGTTGATAAACACAGGATTTCGTCGCGGGTAATATCCTTGACGGAAATGGGTGAAATTGGACCTCTAATCCAGGAAGCTGGTATTCCAGTAACTGCGCTGGGGATGAAACTAGGATCGATCAATTCAACCGGTATTAATCAACTGGTTTTGGAAATTAATAAGTCTGAAACGGCTGTTGTTCAGACCTGGATGTATCATGCTGACCTGTTGGGTGGGTGGGCGGCAAAAAAAGCCGGTATTCAGAATATTGCCTGGAATATCCGCAACAGCACCTTGGATTGGCGTAAAAGTAAATTTACTACCCTGGCTACTGTCGGTTTATGTGCCATTTTGTCACACTTCATTCCAAAACGGATTGCTGTTTGTTCGCAGGTTGCCAGCAAAGTGCATCAAAATGTTGGCTACGCCAATCAAAAAATGACGGTGATTCCCAATGGATTTGATCTTTCAACTTTCAAACCAGACCGGGAAGCCGGAATAGCTTTGCGAAAAGAACTTAATATTACTCCAACGCATCTGGTGGTTGGTCTGGCGGCGCGATTTGATGAACAAAAAGATCACCAGACCTTTTTCAAAAGTGCCGCAATAATTCTAAAAAAAATACCAGATGTGCATTTCCTGCTTTGCGGAGAGGGTATCACCCGTGAGAATCCGTTGATCATGCAATGGGCTTCTGCTGCCGGGTTGGAATCAAATTTTCATCTGCTGGGTCGATGGAGTGATATGCCAAAATTCCATTCCGCCTGTGATGTTGAAGTCTCATCCTCTGCCTATGGTGAATCATTCTCCAACGTTCTGGGTGAAGCCATGGCTTGCGGTGTTCCATGCGTTTCCACCCGGGTGGGCGGCGCCGAAGAAGTGCTGGGTGAAACCGGCCGCATTGTACCTGCCAAGGATGCGGGAAAATTGGCTGGAGCTATCCTTGATATTCTGGAAATGCCAGAAAGTAACCGTCTGGCGATGGGGGCTGCATCCCGCCAGCGGATTGTGGAAAACTTTGAAATCTCCCATGTGGCAGAAACATACATGCGTTTCTGGGAAGAATTGAGTAATGCAATTTGACAGAAGCCCCGGGTTATAACGAGCGTTTATTTAAAAGCGGTATCCGCTCACAAGTTCACCTGGCACGGTTTGCCTGGTTGAACCGTGTAGTCAGTCTTGCCTTTCAAGACCAACCCTTACGGGTGATCGAACTGGGATGTTACGACGGCCGGTCTATTGACTGGCTGCCTGCCAGACCAGCCAGCTATGATGGTTTTGATGCCAACTGGGAAGGCGGGCTGGATATTGGTAAAGCCCGTTTTGCAGATTTTCCAGATATCCAGTTTCACCAATGCTCCGAGCCTGCCGGGATGGTCCCATCAGCAGACGGTTATGACATGGGTATCTCATTGGAAACCATGGAACATATTCCTCCTGAAATGGTGGATGGATTTCTGGACGTTTTCGCAAAGTCAGTCAAATCCAGAGTTTTCTTCAGTGTTCCCAATGAGATTGGTATCCCATTCCTGGGGAAATACCTGGCAAAAAAGTTAATTTACCGCGATAGCAAGGATGAAGCCTATTCACTGCGAGAAGTCTGCGCGGAAACTTTTGGACAAACCCACAACGTGCATCGCAATGAACATAAAGGCTTTGATTACCGGGTCTTCATAAACCAGGTCAGTCAGAAGTTCAACATTCTGCAGGTCATGGGAATCCCCTACGCCTGGCTGCCGGTCGGGCTTTCATTTACCGTAGGTATTGTTGCCGAACCGAAGATCAGGTGAGTTTTTGGCCTTAAGAATACTGGTATACTCTCCAAAACTCTAACCTATTCAAAGGAAAAGAATGTGTGGAATAACAGGATTTCTTGATACCCGCCGGGCTGATACCACCGCTGAGTTGGAAGCCAAAGTTACCCGCATGTCGGATGCCATTATTCACCGCGGACCGGATGACAGCGGCGCCTGGGTGGATGCAGCTGCCGGAATTGCGTTGGGATTTCGCCGCCTGGCGATTGTTGATCTGACCCCGACCGGCCACCAGCCCATGGTTTCATCCAATGGGCGTTTTGTGATGATTTTTAACGGCGAGATTTACAACTACGCCGAAATGCGTAATGAATTAATATCTGCCGGGGTTGCCTTTCGCGGCACCTCGGATTCTGAAGTCATGGTGGAAGCCATCGAAGCCTGGGGATTGATCCCTTCCATCCAGCGCTTTAACGGCCAGTTTGCCTTTGCCCTGTGGGACCGGCGCGATCGGATCCTTCACCTGGTAAGAGACCGGGTGGGTGTGAAACCCATGTATTACGGCTGGTCAGGTGATGTACTGCTCTTTGGTTCAGAACTGAAAGCCTTGCGGGCTCACCCTGATTTCCGCGGTGAGATAAACCGGGATGCGCTGACGCTTTATATGCGCCACAACTATATTCCGTCGCCGTATTCCATTTATCTGGGTGTGCAAAAACAAACACCGGGAACCATTCTGACATTCCAGTTTGACCAGCCCGGAATTATTCCACAACCGCAGGAATACTGGTCTGCCCGCGGTGCGGTGGAAGCCGGATTAGCCAATCCGTTTACCGGCAGCGACGACGAAGCCATTGAACAACTGGATGGGCTGCTGCGCGAATCGGTTCGCCTGCGCATGATGGCGGATGTCCCCCTGGGGGCGTTTCTATCCGGTGGGGTAGATTCATCCGCGATTGTGGCCTTGATGCAGGCCGAAAGCAGCCGCCCGGTAAAAACGTTTACCATCGGGTTTAATGAAGATGATTACAACGAAGCGAAACATGCCCGCAAAGTGGCAGAACATCTCAAAACGGATCATACCGAATTGATGGTGACTCCGCAGGAAGCACAGGCTGTCATTCCGAAGCTTCCTGCCTTGTATGATGAACCCTTCTCTGATTCCTCCCAGATCCCTACTTATCTGGTGTCGGAAATGACCCGCAAGCATGTTACCGTTTCGCTTTCCGGAGATGGAGGCGATGAGTTATTCGCCGGGTACAACCGCTATTTCTGGGGCAGGGATATCTGGTCGCGCATTGGCTGGATGGGTTCAGGTCTGCGTAGTGCCATGGCAGGCGGAATGCGGGTACTTTCACCTCAGACCTGGGATTCGGTATTCCGCAGATTAAAACCTGTGCTCCCCAGTGAACTACGGCTTCCTGCCGCGGGCGAAAAAATGCAGAAACTGGCGGATGTGGTTTCTGTCGATTCGCCACAGAATTTGTACTATCACCTAGTTTCCCACTGGAAACGTCCAGAAGAATTGGTGATCGGCGGCAGGGAACCTGTAACACCGCTAACCGATGGAAAAAGCTGGCCAAATATTCCAGATTTTACGCGTTGGATGATGTATATGGATCAGGTAACCTACCTGCCGGACGATATTCTGGCAAAGGTAGATCGCGCCAGTATGGGCGTCAGCCTGGAAGCGCGGGTGCCTTATCTGGATGATCACCGCGTGGTTGAATATGCCTGGCGGCTGCCGATGAGCATGAAAATTCGCAATGGCCAGGGTAAATGGATCCTGCGCCAGGTGCTTTATAAATATGTTCCCAAAGAACTGATTGAACGTCCCAAGATGGGATTTGGCATCCCCATCGATGCCTGGCTGCGTGGTCCATTACGCGACTGGGCGGAAGACCTGCTGGATGAGAGCCGCATGCGCGCCGAAGGCTTCATCAACCCGGTGCCGGTACAAAAATACTGGCGAGACCATCTGGCAGGAACCCATAATTACCAGTATTATCTCTGGGATATTCTTGTATTCCAGGAATGGCTGCGGGCACAGGTTCCGCAAACGCAAATGTGAAGACGCTGCTCTTTGCGAATACGGCCTGGTATCTCTACAACTTTCGGCTTTCTTTAGCCGAAGCATTACGTTCCCAGGGGCATGAGGTAGTACTTATCTCGCCGGCTGACGACAATGCTCAAAAATTGTCGGCAGCCGGTTTTCGTTGGATTGAGTTTCCATTTTCGCGAAAAGGGCAAAATCCATTTCAGGAATTAATTACCATTCGTAATCTGGCGCGGATTTATCAGGCTGAAAAGCCGGATTTTGTCCACCACTTTACGGTCAAGTGCGTTGTCTACGGTTCACTGGCGGCAAAGTGGTCGGGTGTGCCGCGTATCATCAATGCGATTACCGGGCTGGGGTATGTGTTTATCGGGAATAATGTTGCCCAAAAACTCCTGCGTCCGGTGATATTGCTGCTTTACAAAATTAGTCTGCGGCGTACACAGGTGATCTTCCAGAACCAGGATGATTTAAACCAATTCAAGGAAATGCACCTCATCAATGCCGGTCAGGTTTCCATCATTCGCGGCTCCGGGGTGGATGTGCAAAAATTTATGGTTACCCCTTTGCCCGAAGGCTGCCAGGTTGTGGTGCTGCCGGCCCGTATGTTGTGGGATAAAGGGGTGGGCGAATTTGTGGCGGCTGCCCGCGTTTTGATTGCTGAAGGGGTTGACGCGCGTTTTGTCCTGGCCGGTGACACGGATGAACATAATCCGGCAGCCATTCCACCTGCGACATTGGACCAGTGGCAAAAAGAAGGCGTGGTGGAATGGATTGGCTGGCAATCCGATATGCCGGCTGTGTATGCTTCTGCCAATATTGTTTGTTTACCCTCCTACCGGGAGGGGTTACCCAAAACTCTTATAGAAGCGGCCGCGTGTGGACGTCCATTGGTGGCTGTAGATGTGCCCGGTTGCCGGGAAGTGGTCATACCGCTTGAGACGGGATTGCTGGCAACTGTCCGGGACGTTCCCAGTCTGGTGGATTGCCTGCGCAGCCTGTTGTCGGATCGGGAAGGGCAGCACCGCATGGGGGCTAATGCCCGCCATCTGGTTGAAAATGAGTTCTCAACAACCCGGATCGTTGCTGAAACGCTGTCGGTTTATAGTAAACTTCAGGGGGACGGAAAAACAAAATGACATCCACCACGGCGGAATTTTCAAGTCTATTTCAAGCGGTACTGGTCAGTCTGTTACTGACACTGGTAACCGGGCTGATTGGTATTTGGATAGCCCGCCGCTATAAACTCTTGGACGTTCCCGGTGTGGCAGCCTATAAACAACACAAGCTGCCCATGCCATATGCCGGTGGGATTGCACTGGCATTGACATTGATTGTTCTGGCATTTTCCACCGGTTTATGGCGCGATCCACAGATCCGCTCGATGCTTCTTATCGGTCTGGTGGTGTTCGGGTTTGGCTTGCTGGATGACATCCGCAGGCTTTCTGCCCAGGCAAAATTATTGGGGCAGTTATTCGCCGCCATCCTGCTGGTAGCTTCCGGAATAACCATCCAGGTGTTTGAATCGCAATCGTTCTTCTTCGGTGGGCCAGGACCTTTATATGTTTGGCTGGATCGCTTCCTGACCATCTTCTGGGTGGTTGGCGTTACCAATGCCTTCAACCTGGTTGACAGCATGGATGGTTTATCCGTGGGGCTGAGTGGATGGGCGTTCGCATTCTTTATGCTGGCTACGATTGATTCCGGCCAGCATCTGCTCTCGGTTACCAGTGCCATCATGGTTGGTATTTGTCTGGCGATTTTTTATTACAACTCTTCGCCCGCAAAAATGTTCCTGGGTGATTCTGGCGCACAAACGCTGGGTTTTCTGCTGGCGGTGATGGCCATTCTTTATAACCCGGTGGATAGTTTCCAGACTTCATCCTACCTGGTTCCCATTCTACTGGTGGGAGTGCCCATCTTTGACACATCTCTGGTGACGATTTCGCGTATGCGAAGGAAAACACCATTTTATAAAGGCAACCGCGACCATACCTATCACCGTCTGGTGGCTATGGGGATGGAACCCAGCCGCGCAGTCTTTACCATGCATTTGGGAGCCCTGGTATTGGACTGCCTGGCTTTCATCGCGGTAACGCTTCCACCACTCTATGCTAATGGTGTATTGGTTTTCGCCATTCTGGCCGGCATTGGTCTGGTATTTTTCTTTGAGAGAAACCAGACTTAAAAAGGTCTGGTTATTGTGGACATGAAAATCTACGAAAACCTGCGAAAGATGGGAGAACAGTGGCTGATAGCCGTGTTTCTTCTCTTCAGTCTCTTTGAAGCAATCCTTGCGGCGCTATCCATTTTGGGATTACCCGGAGCCATATCGGTTAACCGCGTCCTGCTGTTTTCCATCCCAGCTTTGATCGGCGGCGCAGCGCTCTATTTAATAATTTGGAATAAAAAGCATCACGATCGGATTCCTGCATGGATTCGAAACATCAACACCCTTCCGGGGATAAGACGAATAGCGATCTTCAGTTTGTGGCTGGGTGCGTTCATCTTCTGGGCAGCAGCTTTCCTGCCAGTTTCTGATTTGGGGCGGTGGGGGGCTATTTACGTTCGTTTCCAGCCGATTTTGCTGCTCGCGTTCCTATTATTTGTTCAAATGCTGACTGTCTGGCTCTTTTTTACCAGTGATGGCCATTTTGACCGGCAAAGTAGCAATGACCGCCAGGCGTTTATTGCAGGAATTATTCTGGCAGTGTTTTTTACAGTCGTAATCGTGATCATCTATTTCACTGGATGGGGAATTGGGATTGGCACACAGTATTGGGGCAAGGTTGGTGTTCCGATTCTGCACTGGCAAATTGGACTCTCGCTGGTCATTATGCTGCTCGGAACGTATTTGGCCGGGAAGATCAGAAGACAGTTTATTCAAAATTGGCAGTTTGATCTGATAGTTTTTGTTGTGCTGTGGGCAGGAGCTTTTCTGGTCTGGCAGGCCATTCCAACCGATATCAGCCGTTTTACCACGCGTATTTATCCGCCGAATTATGTCAGTTACCCATATTCGGATGCCGGTGATTATGTGTTGTCCGCCGAATCAATTCTGCTGGGAAATGGTTTCCAGTTCGGTTTTATTGATAAGTCTGTTCACCTGACATTTCTGGCAATGCTGAGGCTTATGGCCGGAGCTGATTTTGGGAAGATGATTCTGTTGCAAGTTGCTCTTCTGGCTGTTATCCCCGGTTTGATCTACCTGATAACTTCCCGCATATCAAATCGACCTTCCGGTGTATTGGCCGGATTGGTTGTTTTGTTTATGCAATCCAACAGTCTGTCAGCCATCAACCGCATACAGGTTTCCAATGTAAAGATGATGATGTCTGAACCGTTGACAGGCTTGATACTCATGCTGGTCTGTCTGGCAGTGGTAAGTTGGTGGAGAAAACCGGGTGCAAACTGGGGATATCCGGCGTTGGCAGGAGCTCTGCTTGGTTTGGCCGGTCTGGTGCGATTAAATGCGCTGGTGATCGCCCCGTTTATTGGCGGGATATGGTTGATTTCCTTTGGATTAAGAAAGCGCCAGACCTGGATTGCATTGCTGATATTTACAGTTTTCTGCATTCTTCCATTAGTGCCCTGGATGGCGCGCAATCAGATAAAACTGGGAGATCCGCTGGCCTTTATTACCAGTAAAACCTCCGGTGTTATCATGAAAAATCGCTTTAAACCGGTGATGAATGATCAAATGGAAGGTGCTGGCGAAAAGGGAATTTCTGGATTGATCCAACCCATGATCCATACCGGCATGCATAACCTGGTAGCGGTCTCACTGGTTCTTCCGGCTTCATGGACGCATAACGGGCTGGATAACACGATCCGGCAGCCGTATTGGGATCTGGAATGGGACGGAAAATTTACACCCGGCGGTCAGGTGATATTCGGGTTAAGTTTACTTCTGGTAGCGGCCGGTTTTTCTGCGAGTTGGCGCAAGAAGCGGGTAATTCCCCTGGTTCTGCTGATGATTTTATTTGCATATTTGCTATCCAATACTTATTCGCTGGTGTCAGGAGGCAGGTATATTGTTCCGGTTGATTGGGTGCTGCCGGTATTCTACTGTATTGGTTTGACTGAAATTGCCAGTAAATTATTAAAAATTTCTGCCAACAGATTTCTGGTAGGCACCGAAAATACACAAATAGAAAGATCAGGCAATTGGTACTCTCCAAAAACCCTGGTAATTATTGTTTTATTGGCAGCCTGCTTACCAGCAGGATTGAGCCTTTTCATGCCGAAAAAGTTTGCACAGGCCATTCCCAACGCCGATCTGAAAGTTCTGCAAACAGCTTTTACTGCGTCGAATGCTCCCTTTACTTTTGCAGATATCGAAAATTTTGCCAAAACGGATGGCGCGGAAGTACTGCGTGGTCGAGCCATGTTTCCTCGTTGGATGCAGTCTGGGATTGGTGATACAGAGGGGCCAGGCACGGCTTTCAGTGCCTTACCCTTTGACCATCTGTCATTCTCCATGCTAAGTCATCTGGATGATCCGTTTAATGTTGTGCTGCCGATCAATGAGCAGGTTGATTTTCTTCCGAATGCCTCCGATGTGATCGTGGTTGGCTGCAAAGGGGAAGCGTTTTTTGACGCGGCTGCGGTGTTTGTACTTTCATCAGAAAATATTTTGTATACCCGGCCGGATATCAATCAATTGGCCTGTCCATTTCCGCAGCCATGATGGATACTAAACGATCCTTCCAGGTTTTTTTTCTCATCGCAGCCCTGGAGGCAATTTTTTGCGTTGCCTGGCTGGGATTGATGCCCGCCGAATCTGCGAGCGCTGTTTTATTTGGATACTCCATCCAGCGTCTGATATTGATGACAGCAATGCTCCTTGCTGCCGGTGCGGCTGTTGGCGGATATTTTTTCAGTAATAAGTTTTCCCAGAAATTTTTAAATTTTGAAAAATTGATCACCAACCGGTGGACCTGGCTGCCGTCCTTTGCCTTTTGCAGTGCCGCCTGGATTGCCTGGTTTCTTCCGGCTGAGCAATGGGGGGGCTGGGCTGGATATAAAGTCCGATTGTTGCCGATACTTGCCTGGATTTTTCTGGTTGCTGCCCAGGCATTAATACTTACGGCAATTTATAAAAAGAAAATTTCAACTGGGACCAGTTTGAAGGATACCCTGACAGCAGGTGGATTATTGAAATCCTGGGGGATCGTCATCGGGATTTTGGCCGTTTGTGTTCTAATTGTTGCATTTTTCAGAATTGGTTTGATACCGGACATTGTGTACTGGAATGACACCAATGTCCCTTTGCTCGGTGTGCAAGTCTGTGGTGCTGTTGCAGGGAGCGTAATTTTTCTGGGTTTGCTTGAAAATCTTGGTTTCTTTCGGATAAACAAGCTTTCTATCGTGAGAAAGAAATTTGATTTCCCGACTTTAGTACTGTGTTTATTGTTATGGGGTTTGACTGTTGTGGTCTGGACCCAGATTGAAATGCCGCACAGTTATTTCTCTCCAGGACCCTATCCACCCAATGGAGAAATGTATCCCTTTTCAGATGCGGAAGGTTATGACACGGCTTCCCAGTTTGCCGCCATTGGTGAAGGTCTAGGAACACAGACGTATATTGACAAACCCCTATACGTTGCCTTCCTGACCATCATCCATTTGCTGGTTGGCAGTCGTATGGATGCGGTGGTTGGGTTGCAAGTGGCAGTCATTGCATTGCTTCCGGTTGTCATATTTCTATTGGGAATGAAATTGCATAGCCGTTCGGCAGGATTACTGGCCGCCGGTTTTGTGATTTTTCGGGAAGTCAATAACATCCAGGGGACGTTGTGGGTGCTTTCGACCAATTCAAGGGTTCTGATGAGCGAATCTCTGGTGACTTTGTTACTGGCGGCTTCTGTGTTTTTCCTGGCAGTTTGGTTTCAATCGACGACGAAAACTCATTATTTATTGGCTTCTGGTGGTTCCCTCGGATTGGCTGCCCTTGTTCGGCTTAATCCGTTTCTGCTTTTACCTTTTGCCATGATAGCGGTCTTTCTAATTTGCTGGAAAAAATGGAGGCAAGCCGTTGTCAACACTTTACTTTTTGGATTAATTTTCCTGGTGGCTATCCTGCCCTGGACAATCCAATCGTGGGTTGTGCATGACAACCTTCTCTTCTTCCGATCGACTCTTAATGGGGTTGTTCTGGGGCAGCGCACTTTCTATTCACTCAACCAACCGGTACCCAAACCTGATGATACGAATGAGATTCAACCAACTCCGACTGCACCGGTTCAACCAGTCAATCGCACCTGGAACCGAGTAACGGGGATCAGCCGGTATGTTTCCGCTCATTTCTTCCACAACCTGATTTCCGCCATGTCAATATTTCCCAGTTCTTTGCAAATGGATTCCCTTGAAACGGTAATCAAGTCCCCCGATTCTTTTTGGAGTCCGGATTGGTCTGGAGAACTCACTACTGGCCAATCCATTTTGGTGGGGATGAATCTGTTGATAATAGGATTGGGTATTGCTGCCGCATGGTCACGTCGCAAATGGGCTGGACTGATTCCGGCTGGTTTTTTGGTGGTTTATAGTCTGGCGACCTCAATAGCACGGACATCCGGCGGCCGTTATATTCTGCCGGCTGACTGGGTGGCATTGTTCTATTTCGCCCTTGGCATAACACAGCTATTATTCTGGATTTCTCATTTGACAGGTATCCGGGAATATCGAATTAAAGATGAAGTAAGTTTCCTGGAAAACGGTGGAATCACTTCTCGGTGGCGGATGGCTGGAGTGATTTTCTTGATTTTGTTCCTCGGTGCATTTCCAGTAATACTCGATCGTGTGATTCCAAAGCGGTATACAAACTCAGAAAAACCTGCATTGGTTTTGGAATTGGAAAACAAAAATATACTTCCTTCGTTGGGAATAACGAAATCCGAGTTGGATGCTTTTTTACTAAAGGCAGATGCTGTAATCTATTCCGGCCGAGGCTTATATCCGCGCTTTTATGCCATAAATCAGGGAGAACCTGACCGTTTTTCTGCCACTCGCGGACAGCCTTTCTCCCGACTGGTGATGGATATTATTGGCCCTCATAAAATGGCAAGCGGAGTACTTCCGATGGAAAGTTCTCCTGAATTGCTGCCCAATGGAGCAGATGTGCTGGCAATTGGATGCCGTGGCAAATTAAATGATGATTGGTTGGCCCTTGTAGTGTTTTCTCCGGAAATACATGTTTATCTTCGGAATCCATCAACCCAATGGGTTTGCCCAATACAGCTCCCAGTATGTGATGATAATCGCAATTGCCGGTGAAAGAATCGGATCCAATTTTTAAAAATTAATTGAGATTTCCAACATTCAGTTCGAATGATATATTAAAAATATTATAATGTCTTGATTAAATGCGCTAATTCTAATTTCGAGGAATTGTGACTTCTAAATTTCGTTGGCTGGTTAATTCACTTTTCATTGTTGGCATCATAATCATTTCCGTGAATATATACGGCCTATTTATTCCATTATGGAATCCAGAAATAAAGAATGAGATTCAATCTGCGCATAAAAATGATATTACCCTTTCACAAGATCAAATATATTTGGCTATAAATTCTGATACAAAAGATAAAAGAATTTATGCCAGGAAAATGACAGAGACAATTAATAACGGTATTGCGCATTATTGGGAAGAAGAAGGGGTAGACAAATATCATTTGCGGATACCCTTTTACAATAACTTTATCCTTTTTGGGGCAAGCTATTTTATGCCGGAGAAGTTCCTTAAATATGAGTTTGCAGATTATCACCGCGCTATTGACCGTGGACTTGGTCAATGCTCGCAGCTTGCCATAATTCTTGCGGAAGTATTGTATGAAAAAGGGATAAAATCAAAAATGGTTGGATTGTCCGGGCATGTTGTGGCTACAGCCCAGGTTGATGAAGCTTCGGATGAATGGTGGATTCTTGATGCTGATTATGGAGTAGTCATTCCAGCAGATTTGACTACTATAGAAAAAAATCCCGAAATAATAGTTCCTTATTACTTGAATGCAGGTTATGACAAGGAAACTGTTTCATTAATGGAAGATGTTTATGGTAAAGAGGGAAATCAACTTATTGATGGCTATGGAATAGGAAAGTATTCGATATTGACGAACTATTTTGAAAAAGTATCCTATGTATTAATCTGGTTAATCCCAATTTCTTTTTTACTGCCATTATTATGTTTCCGATTTATCTCAAGGAAAACCCGAAACCAAAATAGTAATTAAGCACATTGAAATTCTTATTTTGGATTTCCACGTATGAAAATGTTTCACAGGTGAATTCCAACTGAAGTAAGCAAGCGGGTTGCGCATAGTTGTGAATGTTAAAAACCGACCTCTTCTACGGTTGTTAACCCAATCTTAAAAAACTTTTAGAATGCCTGACCTTGACCGGATACCCCATCTGTCTTATAATTCAACGATTGAATTTAGGACGGCGCTATGGGACTTATCCCTGACCCAGCAAGAGACCTGATACTTTTAGAACATATAGAACAAAATCCCAACGCAACCCAGGCAAACCTGGCGCTGCAAGTTGGTGTGGCTGTTGGCACGATAAATTGGCATCTCAAACGCCTGGTTGAAAAGGGTTTCGTTAAAGTCCGGCATGCTGAGCGGCGCAAGCTGCATTACATCATCACCCCGGATGGAATTGCCCTGCGGGCAAAATTAACTGTAGATTACATTCAAAATTCCTTTCGCCTGTACCGGCTGGTTCGTGAACGTATGGAATCGTCCCTCAAGCTTGTCCGTCAGGCCGGGTATGACCATGTCACGCTCGTTGGTGAGGGCGATGTCGCCGATGTTTGCCGGCTGACCTGTGTTGAACATGATATGCAGATCAGCGAGGACGGTGGTGTTCCTCGTCTGACAATTAATGGATTGAAAATCTTTATCGACTGGCCTGATGGGGGAGTGCATCCCCCGGTTTCAGGTTCGGACGAAATTCGCTGAGCCCCTGGAAGGAGACTGTCTACAAAAATGGCAACGAAAACATCCCAGGATTTTTGGAAAAATAAGAAGGTATGTGTGACCGGCGGAGCCGGGTTTTTAGGTTCATTCATTGTTGAAAAATTGAAAGAGCGCGGTGCCAGAGAAATTTTTATTCCGACAATTGAGGAATATGATCTGGTCAATGGGGATGATGTGCGCCGCATGCTGGATACCAGCCAACCGGATATTGTCATTCATCTGGCTGCCCAGGTTGGCGGAATTGGTGCCAATCAGGAACACCCGGCCGAATTTATTTACAGCAATGCCATGATGGGTTTTCAATTGATCCACGAGTCCTGGAAACGCGGCATTGAAAAGTTTGTCTGTCTGGGAACCATCTGCGCGTATCCCAAGTTTACGCCTGTTCCTTTCAAGGAAGAAAATCTGTGGGATGGATATCCGGAAGAAACCAATGCCCCATACGGTCTTGCCAAGAAGTTGCTTTTGGTGCAATCGCAAGCCTACCGCCAGCAATATGGTTTCAACTGTATTTATTTGCTGCCGGTGAATTTGTACGGCCCGCGTGACAACTTTAAGTTGGATAGTTCGCACGTTATCCCGGCGCTCATCCGCAAATGTGTGGAAGCCCAGGATGCCGGAACCGACTCGATTGAAGTGTGGGGAGATGGCTCCCCGACCCGTGAATTCCTCTATGTGGAAGATGCCGCTGAAGGTATTCTTCTGGCAGCCGAGGGTTATAACGGTCCTGAGCCGGTAAACCTGGGTTCCGGCAATGAGATAGCCATCAAGGACCTGGTGAATACCATTGCCAGGATCACCGGTTTTACCGGCAAGATCATCTGGGATACCAGTAAACCCAACGGCCAACCCCGTCGTGGTTTGGATACCACCCGTGCCTGGGAGTATTTCGGATTCCGCGCGCAAATGAGTTTTGAAGATGGATTACGGAAAACGATTGAATGGTTTCGGGCCAATAAAACTTCCATTAAGTAAAGAATGACAGAAGAGTATATGACGGTAGATAGTAGTTTGTTAAAAAAGAGTGAAGTTCCCCGTACGGTGATGATTAAACCCGTCAGCGGATGGGCGGCTTTAAACCTGAAAGACCTGTGGACATACCGCGAACTGGTGTACTTTCTCACCTGGCGTAACTTGAAGGTGCGTTACAAACAGACTGCTTTGGGCGCTGCCTGGGCAATTCTGCAGCCCTTCCTGACCATGGTGGTATTCAGCATTTTCTTCGGCAATCTGGCCCAGGTGCCATCAGACGGCGTGCCGTACCCAATATTTTCGTATACAGCCTTGCTTCCCTGGACGTTGTTCGCCAAGGCATTGACGGATGCTTCTCATTCGCTGGTACAAAGCAGCCACATGATCACCAAGGTGTATTTTCCCCGCCTTATCCTGCCTATCGCATCCATTCTTTCCGGGCTGGTTGATTTCGCGCTGGCATTTCTGGTGTTATTCGTCATGATGTTGTATTACGGCATTATTCCTACTGCTGTAGTATGGACGCTGCCGCTGTTTGTGTTGCTGGCCATGATCACAGCGCTGGGTGTGGGTATCTGGCTCTCGGCTATGAATGTGCTTTACCGGGATGTCGGATATGTTCTTCCCTTCCTGACCCAATTCTGGATGACCCTGACCCCGATTGCTTATCCGGCCAGTTTGCTGCCGGAAAAGTGGCGCTTAATTTACGCAATGAATCCCATGACCGGTGTGGTGGAAGGTTTCCGTTGGGCGTTGTTGGGTTCAACTACCAGCGCGCCAACCAGTATGCTGGCTGTTTCCACCGGCATTTCCATTCTGATTTTGATCACCGGCCTGTACTATTTCCGGCGCATGGAGCGGCGTTTCGCCGATATGGTGTAACTATGAGCGAAACAGCCATCCACGTAGAAAATTTGGGAAAACAATACCGCATTGGGCAGCGCCCCGCGGCGTATACCACTTTGCGTGAGACGCTTTCATCTGCTTTTAGTTCCCCTTTGAATAGACTGGGTTCCGGCAAAGAAGATGAAAGCAAATTCTGGGCTTTGCGCAATGTCTCCTTTGATGTGCAGCAGGGGACTGTGCTGGGTGTGATCGGGCGTAATGGCGCGGGGAAAAGTACACTGCTCAAGCTGCTGTCGCGGGTCACAGATCCGACTGAGGGTACTGCTGTCATCAATGGGCGGGTGGGTTCACTGTTGGAAGTAGGTACTGGTTTTCATCCGGAATTGACCGGACGGGAGAACATCTCCCTCAACGGCGCCATCCTTGGCATGAAACATTCCGAGGTTGAGAGCAAGTTTGATGAAATTGTGGCTTTTGCCGAAGTAGAGCAGTTCATTGACACACCGGTCAAACGCTATTCCAGCGGAATGTATCTGCGCCTGGCTTTTGCCGTTGCCGCTCATCTGGAACCGGAAATTCTGGTTGTGGATGAAGTGCTGGCTGTGGGCGATGCCGAATTCCAGCGCAAATGCCTGGGCAAGATGAGCGATGTAGCCCAGCAGGGACGTACAGTCCTGTTTGTCAGTCATAACATGTCTGCCATTTTACGCCTGACGGAAGAGACCCTCGTCATCGAAAAAGGTAACCTGGCCATGCGGGCGCCAACCGCCCAGGCTGTGGATTATTACCTTTCTGCCGGTTTTTCGCAGGAGGGGCAGCGTACCTGGTTGGCAGATGAAATTCCGGCTGACGCGGCTCCATTTCGGCCTATCGGGATTCGGGTTTGTAATCCACAGGGAAAAATTGTTGATACTTTACGTTCTACCGAACCGGTGGACGTCGAGATTGAATATCAGTTGGACGCGCCCATAACCGGGCTGCGAGTGGGGATGTATTTACTCAGTATGCGTGGGGAGTATATTATGACATCATTCGATACGGACAACCCTGACCATTTTGACCATTACTCTGTTCGTAAAGCCGGCCATTACGTCAGCCGGTGTACTATTCCAGCCGATTTTTTGAACGAAGGCCGGTTTATGTTGGCGGTCAACGCCAGTACTTTTCGGATAAAGCGATATTTTCAAGATGAGCAGGCGCTTACATTCAATATTGATGCAGCCGGAGCACCCGGTATGCACTGGCCGGAGCCACGTTTGGGTCCGGTACGTCCGCGTTTGACCTGGAATATAGAGGCGGTGAACTAATGGCAGCAGTAGCGGCAGCGGGAAAAGATGTTGTTAAAGAAATATTGGGACAAATCCCCTTTACAGTGGAATTGTACTGGCTGCTTCGGCAGCGTGGGAAAGCCATAAACAGTCATTTCAGTTTGCGCCATTTGCAAGAAGCGCTTCCCAACATGGTGCTGGAAGCCGAAGAACTGCGTAAATCTGCTCCGGCAGGCAAAAAGATATTTATCTTTGCCACTTTGCATTACTGGATTGAGCACGCCGCGGTAACCGGCATGGCTCTGGCTGCCCAGGGGCATAATGTCACCCTGGGATATCTGGCGCAATCCGATTGGCAGAAACCCATCACCCGTTTTGATCTGCGCCGCCAGGACCTGTATGCCCGCAAGGTATTGAGCCTGGCCGAACCGGTGATGAATTCCATTTCGTTTGTCAGTGGGAAAATTCCCTTTGCACCGGTATCAGATGAAATTCACCGCCTGGTACAGCAGGTCAGCGAATTTGATACCCAGTATTCGCTGCAAACCGAAGAGATTGACCACAAACATGAGGTTTATCAACTCCGTAAAGAGCGTAACGAAGAAACCGCCCTGGCGGCTTATTCTTACCTGAAAGAAAACAAACCGGATGTTGTTATTGTTCCCAACGGCACCATTCAGGAACTGGGTGTGGTATATCGCGTAGCCCGCGCCCTGAAGATCCCGGTGGTTACCTATGAATTTGGCGACCAACGACAGAAAATCTGGGTTGCCCAGAATAGCGAAGTCATGCGCCAGGATACGGATGCCTTATGGCGTGCCAGACAAAACACACCCCTGCAGGAAGATCAACTGGAACGATTACGGGCTATGTTGATGGCCCGCCAGCATGGTGCCCTGTGGGAAAACTTTGCCCGCCAGTGGCAGGATACCCCTTCACAGGGTGGTGAAAATGCCCGCAAGGCGCTGGGATTGGATGAACGCCCGGTGGTATTGCTGGCAACCAATGTGCTGGGGGACAGCCTGACTCTGGGGCGGCATCTCTTCTCCAAAACCATGGGCGAATGGATCAGCCGGACAGTGCAGTATTTTGCCGGCCGGCCGGATGTTCAACTGGTCATTCGGGTGCATCCAGGCGAAATTTTGACGCATGGCACCTCCATGATGAAAGTTGTGCATGAAGTCTTTCCGAAGCTGCCGGAACACATCCGGTTAATTGGCCCGACCGAAAAGGTCAACACCTATGATTTGATTGAAGTGGCAGATGTCGGTCTGGTTTACACAACAACTGTTGGACTTGAGATGGCCATGTATGGAGTTCCGGTCGTGGTGGCAGCCCAGACTCATTACCGCAATCGCGGCTTTACCCTTGATCCTGAAACCTGGGTAACCTATTACAAAACCCTTGGACAGGTATTGCAGAATACCGCTTCCTTCCGATTAAACCGTCAGCAGGTTGAGAAAGCCTGGCAATACGCGTACCGTTGGTTTTTCGAGTTCCCGCTGCCATATCCATGGCATCTGGTTAGATTATGGGAAGATTACAAGGTGCATTCATTGTCTTCCGTGGTTGGGCCGGAACGCAGCGGAGAATTTGACGCGACCATGCAATACCTTAGCGGCGAAACCATCGTGTGGACGACCCCTGAAGCAGTACAGGAGCAATAGTGGAAGATCAGCAAGTAAAGCAGCAGGTACGTTCGTTTTATGACCAGGTCGGCTGGAAAACAGTCGGTGAAGGTGTGTATCAAAACGCGCGTTACGAAGACCTGCGCCCGGTTTCACGTGAATATATCCATCGCTGTCATTTGAGGGTGAACAATCATTTGCAGTCCAGCGGCAATCTCTTATTGGATGCCGGATCCGGCCCGGTGCAATACCCCGAGTATTTGACATATTCCATGAATTATAAATTTCGGGTCTGCCTGGATATATCCATCCTGGCCTTGAAAGAAGCCAGAAACCGGTTGGGTGAGCATGGTTTGTTCGTGGTGGCAGATGTGGCCAACCTGCCGTTCAAGCAAAGTTCTTTTGACGGTCTGGTTTCCCTGCATACCCTGCATCATTTACCTTTACCTGAACAGAAGAAAGCCTACATTGAATTTTTGCGTGTGCTGCTTCCTGACCATGCGGCGGTAGTGGTCAACGGCTGGACGGATTCGGTATTGATGCGTCTGGCAAAGCCGAAAGTGTTATTTATGGAATGGCTGGGAAAACTGAAAGCCGGCCGTCGTGATGATGACAAGGAAACAGTTTTGAAGTCGGCCTGTTATGGCGTGGAGCCTCCCCATAAAGAACCGACCGGGACTTTTATAAAAAAATTCAGCCCGGAATGGCTGCAAACAGAAATATTGCCGTTAGCGAAGTATGAAATTTTATGCTGGCGAAGTGTCAATGTGCGTTACCTGCGGGCAGTGATTCATCACCAACTGGCAGGCAAATTGTTGTTGAAATTGCTGTTTCAAATGGAAGAATGGTTTCCTCGATATTTTGGCGAAAAAGGGCAATATCCCTTGATCGTATTACATAAATAGGCGCTATCGCCAGAGCCTGGAGAAAGTAATGGATTGGTCGAAACAAGTTGTACTGGTCACCGGTGGAACGGGTTCCTTTGGGAAAAAGCTGATCAAGCTCCTGCTGGAAGAATACCACCCGGCAAAAATCATTGTTTACAGCCGGGATGAATTAAAGCAGCACGAAATGCGGGTGGCCGGATATGAACATCCCAGTCTGCGCTATTTCATTGGAGATGTGCGCGATCAGCAGCGTTTGCGCCGGGCATTCAATGGTGTCAGCCTGGTGGTGCATGCTGCTGCCCTGAAACAGGTCCCGGCTTGCGAATACAACCCCATGGAAGCCATCAAAACCAACATTCTGGGCTCCAGCAATGTAATTGACGCCGCGCTGGATACCGGGGTGGCGAAAGTTATTGCCTTGAGCACCGACAAAGCCGTAAACCCGGTCAATTTGTATGGCGCCACAAAACTGGCCGCTGAAAAACTGTTCGTTCAGTCTAATTCCTACGCCGGGGGAACATCCACCCGTTTTTCCTGTGTGCGCTATGGCAATGTGGTTGGCAGCCGCGGCAGTGTGGTGCCGATTTTTATTAAGCAGCGCCAGAATGGAAAACTGTCCATCACGGATGACCGCATGACGCGCTTCTGGATCTCACTGGAACAGGGCGTGCGCTTCACTTTGCGCTGCTCCGAGCAGATGTATGGCGGCGAGGTTTTTGTTCCGAAAATTCCCAGTACAACTGTTTCCGATCTGGCCCGTGCGGTAGCGCCGGATGCCCAGATTGATATTATCGGCATCCGCCCGGGTGAGAAACTGCATGAAGTATTGATTTCAGAAGATGAAAACCGCACTACCATTGAACTGGACGATATGTTTGTGGTGCAGCCCGCCGAAGCTCTGTGGTTTGGACGGGAATGGGAAAAGCGCGGCAAGCCGTTGGCGTCCGATTTTCGTTACGCCAGCAACACCAACACCGAATGGCTGAATGTGGATGAGATTCGCACGTTGGTGGCGCCTTTTGAGCGGGATGGAGACTCGGGCAGCGCGGAATGAAACGACTGTTGGTTACCGGGGCAAGCGGACTGCTGGGTTTCAACCTGGCGCTGCGTGAATCTGCGCACCGCGATGTGACCGGTATCACCTATTCGCAGGGGCTGACCGGTACGCCATTTAATGCCGTATCGCTTGACCTGACCAACACGGAAGCTGTCAACCGCCTGATAGACCAGCTTGAGCCGGAAGGTATCATCCACTGTGCGGCTATGGCTAATATTGATGCCTGCGAAAAAGATCCCTATCAGGCAGAGCGCATCAACGCTGAAGTACCCGGTGAGATCGCCCGAATATGCCAGAGCAGGGGTATCCGGATGGTGCACCTTTCCACGGATGCTGTTTTTGACGGCAGCCGGGGTGGGTATCTGGAAACGGATGCTACTAATCCGCTTTCAATTTACGCACAAACCAAATTGCAGGGTGAGCAGTCGGTATTGAAGGCTGATCCGGATGCGGTTGTGGCGCGGGTTAATTTTTACGGCTGGAGCCTGACCGGGAAACGCAGCCTGGCTGAGTTTTTTTACTACAACCTGTCGGCTGGAAAAGCAGTAAACGGGTTTACCGATGTGGAATTCTGCCCGCTGTTTGTTAATCACCTGGCGGATGTATTGATGCTCCTTCTGGAAGGAAATTTTAGCAGGATTTATCATGTGGTCAACCCGATCTCCCTGACAAAATATGAGTTCGGCTGCCGCATCGCGGACGTCTTTGGTTTTGATAAGGGTTTGATCAAACCGGTTTCTGTTTTGGATGGCGGCCTGACTGCCCGCCGGTCACCCAAACTGACTCTGAATACCGCTAAATTGCAAGCAGCACTGCCTGTTGCATTGCCAGATTTGCAGGATGGCATCCAGTATTTTGCCGCGCAGCAAACTGCCGGTTATCCGGAATCCATTACCCACTATTTGCACTGAACCTGAACTATGGAGGAACGTATTATGGAAATCCGCATAGGGAAGCATGTTATTGGAACAGATCACCCAACCTATTTCATCGCCGATATCGCTGCCAATCACGATGGTGACCTGGAACGCGCCAAAAAACTGATTCGCCTGGCCAAAGAAGCCGGGGCGGATGCCGCCAAGTTTCAGAATTTCCAGGCTCCCAAAATTGTTTCAGATTATGGATTTCGATCCATGGGCGGTCAGGTTTCCCATCAGGCTAAGTGGAAAAAATCGGTCTTTGAGGTTTACAAAGATGCTTCCGTCCCATTTGACTGGACGCCGCAGCTTAAAGCAGTTTGCGATGAAGTTGGCATTGATTATTTCTCATCCCCCTATGATTTTGAATCAGTGGATTATCTGGATCCGTTTGTGCCAGCTTATAAAATTGGATCCGGTGATATCAACTGGCCGGAGGCGTTGGAATACATGGCGCGCAAAGGCAAACCGGTATTGCTGGCCACCGGCGCATCGGATATCGGCGATGTGCAGCGGGCTGTTCATACCCTGTTGGCAGTCAACCCGCAGCTTATCTTGATGCAATGCAATACCAATTACACCGCCAGCCTGGAAAATTTCGATCACCTGCACTTGCGAGTTCTGACGACTTTTCACAGCATGTATCCCGATTTGATCCTGGGGCTCTCCGACCACACTCCGGGACATGCCTCCGTGTTGGGGGCAGTGGCACTGGGTGCGCGCGTCATCGAGAAACATTTTACCGATGACAACCTGCGCGATGGGCCGGATCACGCTTTTGCCATGAATCCCGCCAGTTGGGAAGATATGGTCAAAAACACGCGCCAGTTGGAACGGGCACTGGGTTCCGGTGATAAATTTATTGCAGAAAATGAGAAGCAGACCATTTATTTGCAGCGTAGATGTGTGCGGGCTGCCGGGGATTTGAAAGCGGGCGAAGTGCTCACCCGCGAAAAACTGGATGTGCTGCGACCGGTTGCTTCCGGGGCGATATTGCCCTATGAAATTGATGCAGTCGTTGGCACCAGAGTGCTGATAAATATTCCGGCCGGTAAGGAAATCCGCTGGACGGATCTGGGCAGTGAAGAAACTGTCTGAGTAACGAGGATAAATGCGACTACTGTATGCTTCCCGTGGATTGGGTGTTCATGACGAGCGCTTTTTAAAGGCGCTGTCTGAGACCGACCACGAAGTCTTTTTTCTGCCATTGACACCTGCGGTGACCCCGGGGTTGGTTTTACCTGCCGGGGTGCGGCAGATCCACCAGCCGGAGGAAAAGGTCATTACGCCGCACTCCATCGGCATTTTGCTTGAGAAGTGGAAAATTGACCTGGTGCATGCCGGACCGGTATATGATGTCGCCCGCGCGGTTGCCTTTAGCGTCTTCCGTCCGCTGATCAGCATGTCATGGGGATTTGATTTGCTATGGGAGGCTGAGCGCGATCTGCTGCTATGGATGGCCATCAAAGAAGCACTGGAACATAGCGCGGTCTTTTTCTGCGACGCGCACAGCGTGGAAGCCAAAGCCATTCAGGAATACGGATTTGATCCCAAACGTATTGTGGTATTCCCCTGGGGAGTGGATCACAACACATTTTTCCCGAATGGCATGAAAGCCGGAAGAAATGGTAACCAGCCCTTGCGACTGTTTTCCAACCGCACCTGGGAAGACCAGTACGGGGTGGATGTGCTGGTGGATGGTTTGCTGCGGGCGGGAAAAGCGGGCATGCCTTTTACTGCGGTGTTGGCCGGTGAAGGTTCCTTGAAGGCAGCTTTGCAGGAAAAGATTAAAAAATCCAGTATTGCGCGGCAGGTTTTATTTGTCGGGCGCGTCACCCAGGCGGACTTGCCGCGTTATTATAACGATGCAGATTTATATCTCAGTGCCTCGCACGTGGATGGCTCTTCCCTGTCTTTGATGGAAGCTATGGCCTGTGGAACCGTTCCACTGGTTAGCAATATTGCCAGCAACCGCGAGTGGGTTGAAGAAGGCGGCAATGGTTATTTGTTTGAAGATGGTGACGGCGCCGCTCTGGCAGCCAGATTATTGTCTGTTGACAAAGACCGCAGTCAATTACCCATGCTGGCGCGGCAGGCACATCTGGTGGCGGAGCAGCGTGCCGATTGGCAGAAGAATATTCAAATTATGCTGGGGGGCTATGACCTGGCGATGAAACTGCATCAAGAGCAGGGATTGTGAAAACCCTTTCACGGTTGGACTGGCTGGTGCTGGTTGTTCTGATTAGCTGCGGCCTGTGGCTGGCGGC
>Ga0351877_1109_pt1 | contig 23612 bp, 13 predicted proteins | sample BONcelFGM3001D13_FD_206775 | JGI IMG/M metagenome (GOLD analysis project Ga0351877, IMG submission 206775) | Enriched cells from coal bed in the Powder River Basin, Montana, United States - BONCAT cells FGM rep3 HSBNCT.FGM.300.1.D13 ...
TCTTCTCCCATTCTTTTTTTTGTTCTTCTTTCTTTTCAATGTAAAAACCTAAGTTATTAGTCTCTGTTGCAGTAGCCCAATTTAATGTAACGATATCATCATTTAATTCTCCATAAAAACTTATTAGTTCTACTGGCACATTATCATCTTGATATTTAAATATTGTTCCAACTTCACCCGAAACGTATCCCAGTCCCCCATTAAGCAAATTTAATTGACTAACGCGTATCCCATTTAATTCATTATTTTGATTCCAACTTTCGCCACCATTTAGAGACCTATATATTGTATAACCAGTAATAAAAATTATAGAATCATTATAATAACTAAATTTTGCAGCTACACTAAATCCAGTAACACCCGATATTTGTAACCAATTTATTCCACTATTATTAGTATAATAAAGTTTGTTACTCTCCAAAATAAATCCATTAAGACTATCAAGAAAATATATATCTAGAGTTTGAAAAAGATTCAAATTTGTTTGTTCTATCCAAGTATTTCCACCATCAGTCGTTTTATATGGCCGGCCATTAACTCTTGATATCCAACCAACAAGAGTATCAATAAAAAATATGCTAGTGCCGCCGCTGCCTTTTACTACCCATGTCTCTCCTCTATCTATAGTTTTTAATACTTTACTTCCTAATGCCCATCCAACACTATCACTCCAAAATATGAATTTTGTTATTTGTCCTGCAGTTGGGTCACTAATTGATGAGTACCAACTTTCACCACCATTGGTTGTTTTAACTATTGAACCGTTATTGTTTCCTATAAAACCCGTTAAGCTGTTTATAAATTTTATAGAGTAGCCTCCCGCTCCGGTTTGCTTTTCCCAGTTTTCTCCGCCGTCAGTTGTTTTATATAATGAGCCGCTAACTATATAACCGGTATTTTCATCTATAAAGTGTACATCATAAAAATTGTCATTTAATATGCTTTTTTCCCAACTTTCACCACCATTGGTTGTTTTTTGTATGGAAAGTCCTAGCCCGGAACTAAAACCTGTTGTTTCATTTACAAAGCTTAAACAATAGTTTCCTATTTCAATCACATGCTGAGGTATCCAGCTTTCACCACCATCAGTCGTTTTATAAATAAAATTGGGGCTTAAGTTTCCGGTTACATAACCTACAGTCTCATTTAAAAATGTCATAGCATCTATTATTCCGCCCGCTTTAGAGGTATCCCATACTGCTCCTCCATTATTTGAATAAGCTATCCAACCCATTTCTCCGCCGGTTATTATTCTTTGTTGATTAAATACTTTTATTTTGTAAAGATGTTTACCAAATCCGGTCTGCATTAATTCCCAACTACTTCCGCCGTTTGTTGTTTTAAGAAGATTTCCTCCATTTCCGGCCACATACAAAATATTTTTATCAATAAAATCTAATGCCCAATAATGAAAACTGTTAAAACCAGTATTTATTGTTTCCCAGGTTATTGCACCGTCGGTTGTTCTTAATAATGAGGGACCGGCTCCGCATGCCCAGCCAAGTGTATCATCAATCATTTTTATTTCCCAAAGGTCGCCGGTTACTCCGCTGCTTACTTGTGTCCAATTTACTCCACCGTCTGTTGAACGGACAATAGTTCCATTATATCCGCTGGCAACAACTGTTTGTCCGTTATAACTGTGGACATATAGCAAAACATTGTTTACCGGGCTTTCAGCAGTACTCCATTTTTTACCACTACTTGTTGAATAAATTATAGTTCCTAGTGAACCGACTGCCCACCCCTTTAGCGTATCAACGAAATAAATTCCTAAATAATCTACTCGCGGTACTTTCGGGTTCAACTCTGTCCACACACCGGAGCTTCGTAAAGGAAATAAGCTTCTCTTTATTTCTTCAAGGTTTTTGCCGGAGTATTTTTCTTCATAGGATTGATATCCTTCTTGCAGAGGGATACCACGTCTGTATTGGACGGGTTTGGTTGTATCGGGGTCTTCATTATTTGTTTGTGCTGTCATTACAGCACTAACGAAGATTAAAATCAAAAAAGTGTGTTTTGATATATTTAACTTTTTCATTTATGTAACCCTATTTAATTCATCTCAAATGTGTTAATAACTATTAACAACCGAAGATTATCAGAACCATCGGCATTCGCGTTTGTTTGCAAGTCGGCAATATTGCAGTAGTTAAGAAAAAACAACAGACAATAAGAGATTTCATATAAGCAATTCTTTATTTCAACAGCATCATTTTTTTAGAAGCTGTAAAATTTTCTGATTCGAGTCGATAGATATAAATTCCCGAAGCAAGTTTAGTCTCGTCTTTTCCAGTTCCGTTCCAGGTAAATTTATAATAACCGGGCTTCTGAAAATCATTTATCAAAACCGCAACTTCTCTCCCCAATATGTCAAAAACTTTTAGCGTTACATACTGTTCAACAGGAATTTGATATTGTATAACTGTAGATGGATTGAATGGATTGGGATAATTTTGTTCGAGCGAAAACTGCCCGGGCAGAAAACTACTATTCTGTTGTAAACCGACTATTACATCAGTTCCTCCGGAAAATGCCATAATTTTTCCGTCTCGTGTACCGACAAAAAACTCAAGCGTTCCGTTTTTGTCAAGATCCCCCATCTCCCAAACAATTTCCGGTACAAAGCTATTTCCGCTTCCGATTGTCAGGTTGAAAATCGGTTGTCCGGTTTTAGATTCAAACACATGCAGTTGATTATTCAATGATGCCGAACCAATTTCAGGATGACCGTCTGCATTAAGATCACCGAGAACTCCTGCTCCCAATACATTGCCACCGGTTCCGGAAGACCAAATTAAAACCCCGGTTGATCCTTCCAACACAAAAACAGTTTGGGTTAATGCGCTGATTAAAATATCATCTGAACCGGAATTATTTAAATCGGGGATTGTATAAATATCTTCAATAAAAACATTGCCGAGGAAATTATTCCAAATAAACTTACCTGAATCTGCGGTTACAGCATAAACATATCCGCCAACATCTCCCGCTATTATATCTTTATTTCCATTCCCGTTGATGTCATTTATTTCTGTTAAACCCCATACCGATCTTTGAGTTGGATAAGTCCAGATTATATTACCCTGTCTATCATAACCGGTAATTTCGGCGGCAGTTAACCCCGCAATCTTTGAACCAACCGCTCCTCCAAAATCTGTAGAGATAATTGCATCTTTCATCTTTTTTTCTACGCTTTGATCTAATCGCCAAATCTGTTCTCCGGTTGAGCCGTTGAGGAGGTAAACAGAAAATCTTCCTTCACCGTTAAATTCGTTTCCGCTTGCAGATACAAGAACATCACGAACTCCATCACCTGTAAAATCTCTTTGAACATCGAGACCATTTATATCGCCATTGCCATAATTAATTGAATCGCCAAATTCCCAAATTTTCTTTCCTGAAATTCCATCTAAAGCATAGACAAATTCATTCCCGCCGCCGGTACCGAGTATAACATCGTTATACCCATCACCATTAATATCGGGAACAATTTGAAGCGCCTGTTGCCTCATAACCGAGCCGGTATTATTATTGTTCGGTGATGCTGAGAAGATCCATAGAACATCATCGGTAACAGAGCTGTTTCCGTTGTAGGCTACTGTTAAATAGTTTTCTGCCGAAACAATTAAATCATCTATACCGTCATCGGATATATCTTTTATTCTTTTAACAAACTTTGCTGATTTGTCAATGTTTGAGGTTGACGGATTATCCGGAATAACCCCTTCCCACACTTTATTTCCGAGAGTAGAATCAAAAGGAGTTCCAGTGCCACTGAATGGTGTATAGATTATGCTTCCATTAACTGCGTTAGAATATATTTTCAGACTATCGCTAAACGATGTGAACTTATCGGGGTTAAACCATATACGAAGAGATGATTTTTTTACAGAATCAATTGTTGTAGTGAACCCGATCAACTCGGTAAAAAATTGTGTTGTCGATAAAGTTAATGAATCGATAATAAGTTTTCCGGAGCCTTTATTCTCAATTGTTAATAACTTATAAGATGTACTGCTAACTCTTCTATTTCCGAAATCAAACTGCTCAGAGGAAAGAGATAAATAAGGGAGTGTACTGATTCCATTTCCTTTAAGATTTGTTTTACTATATTGAAAATTTGGATCATTATGGAAGAAGAGGATAGAGTCGCTAAATGGACTTATTTGAGTAGGAGTAAATGAAATTTTTAATGCCGCAGTACTATCAGGCTTTATTTGTATCGGTAGAGATTGTTCAAATTTAAAGACTGAATTATTTATAAAAACCGAATCTATCTCAAGCTGTGCGGTACCGTAATTGTTGATGTAGATATAAGTAAATCTTGTAGAATCAACTTGAACATTATTAAAATCAACATTTTTAGTAATAACATTTATTCCCGGTGTGCCGCTTCCACCAAGGTCATATTTAAATAACATTCTTCCTGAAGATGCCCCTAAAGGTTCAGCCAGTAACCAAAATATTTTTCCATCCCATGCAAGCCCGCGTGGATTTTGTCTTAATCCCGGTTGTTCCGGAACGTTAAAACTAAAAAGAGTATCTTTAGTACTTAGACTGACAGCATAAAGCTTATCAACTCCTTGAAATCCATCGTTTACATAAATTAGAGTATCCCCTTTAATTGTAACACCGGTTGGCTGCAGCCCAAGTGATGGTATTGAGTCTATAATAGTTTTAGCAGTAACATCTATTTTATAAATCCCGGCTTTTGCATCGGGGTAATAGAGAGAAACCCACAATCCGGTTCCATCCCACGCTGCACCTCCCAAATACCAGGAAGTTGTTCCACCGGCAGATGCTATCGGTATAGAATCTAATATAACCCCTTCCCTTGATATTTTGAAAAGATCACAACGTGCGGTCTTTCTTTCAACATACCAAAAGTTAGTTCCATCGTATGCAAGCCCTTGAGATTCCCGTAGAGCGGGATAATTTACTACAACAACAGAGTCGACCAACGCACCTGTTGAATCAACAGCAAATAATTTTCCGCGCCCGAATGTTGATGAAGCAGATGATATCCAATAATTTCCACTCGCATAAACTAATCCATATCCCGAACTCCAAAAAGTTCCGGTGGGAAGATTTACCGAGCCAACTATTGTTTGAGATTGGATATTAACACTGAACGAGAAAAGAAGAATAAAAAATAAGACCAACTTTTTCATTTTATACTCCGGCTTTATTGATTCAATTTATAAAAAAAGGCAGGAAGTTAACTTCCTGCCTTCAAGATTAGAGTTTGTTCAGGAAGTTATTTCTTCCAAAAACACAATATATCTAAGATAATATTAATAACACAAAATAATTACGTGTTGAAAATTTTATTTCAACATTAACATCTTCTTTGTTGAATTAAATATTTTTCCTGATCCATCAACCGAAACCGCATTTATTCGATAAAAATAGACACCCGATTTAAGTGATTTCCCTGCATTGAAATCTATATTATAAACTCCGGCTTCTTGCAATTGATTTACAATTGTCACAACTTCTTCACCGATTGAATTATATAGATTCAACACAACATTACTCTTTTCCGGTAACTGATATTTTATAACCGTTGATGGGTTGAATGGATTTGGATAATTCTGACCAAGTTCATACTGTTGAGGTTTTGAAATATCAACATCAACAACTTGAGATAAAGATATTTTTCCGTCGAAATCCACCTGTCGCAATCTATATGAATATAATCCAGGTTTCAGATTTTTATCTCTGAAAGAATAATTATTTGCATCAAGCGATGTTCCTTTTCCATCAACAAAAGAAACAATTTGCCAGTCGCTTTGATCTCTATTTTTCCTTTCGATTTGAAAACCTTTATTATTGCTTTCGGAGGCGGTGCTCCAGCCAAGAAGAACTTCATCAAATTTTTGGTCTGCTGTAAATGAAGTTAATTCAACAGGTACCGGATTTGTAACAAACATCTTTACCGGTATTGTAACCGTCTGATGGGTGGGATCGTTTGTTGTAACAACTACATCCATACTGTATAAACCGGAGGGTAAATCTTCTGAATTAAAAGACAAATTTATAGCGGTCTGATTTCCAGAATACAAAATACCGGAATGATTATTTATAGCAAGCCAATCGGGCTCTGCCGCAAATTTTAGGGCTAAGTTGTTCTTTATGTAAGTTGCATCTTTTGCTACTTGCAAACCTATTGTTCCGGCTCCATTCTCTATTCCGACCGTAGCTGAATTTAGTGTTCCTGTCATATTGTTGTAATAGACCAGAATTTTTCCGCTTGAGTAAAGAACAACTTGAAAAGTGTAACTTGCCGTTCCGGAGTATCTTTGATAGTTTGTCCACTGAATTATAAAAGAGTTTCCCTCTTGTTTGTAGTGAATCGTTCCCGGTGATTTAGCATCCAGATCATCCCAGAAAGGAGCAATTATTTCATTAGGAACTGCAGCGCTTGGAATAGCAGCATTTGTAAATGTATTAGTATTTAAAGTAGAAAACATTAAAAATCCGTTTGACGAAATATATATCTGCGATTTATTCTGCCCGTAAAACTTAAAGTTAAAACCTAAATTTAAAGGTCCCGCATATCCTTCATCTGTTCCTCCAAATGTGCCTGTTGGAGTCCATGCTGTAACTAATGTACCGGTTGCCGCAATATCATTCCAAACGTAAACAGGACCATTTGGGTCATCGCTATCAATCCATTTATAACCAAAAGCATCAGGTCCACCGAAGCCCTCTATGGCGCTGCCATAATTAGCTGTTGGATTATCTTTTTCAGAGTCAGATTTGTCTTCAGTAACTCCATTAACCGGAACTAAAGATAAATTAACAACATTCTCGGGGAAAGTATTATTCAACATTTCAACGGAATAATTGAGCGTTGAATTATGTGTTGCATTATTCGATAACAAGATGGAATCAGCAAAAATCTGTCCGGGTTCAGTCATTAAATAAAGACTGTCCGGTTGAACAGTTAAGTTTGGGGCACCCCATGTAGTACCATTCGCTGCATTAGAAAGTTCTGAAGCATTTCCCCATCTGTCAAAAGAACGTAAAGCAAAATAATATGTAGTTGAAAAAGAAAGATCTGCTACATTAAAAGATTCCAATGTTCCTGCGGGAGCCGGGGTACCGTTAAAAGGAATTTGTATTGCGTTGTTAAAATCATTTAAATTATTAATTGGTGAAAGTGATCTTCTTAAATCGTACGCAACTACACCATTGGTAGAGGTATCAAGCGGAGCAGTCCATGTTAATTGTAATGAATTTGAAGAAGGACTTTGCACAGTTAAATTTGTTACTTGTGTTGGTGCAACTGTATCGGGGGGATTAGCAACTGCAAGTATAGCGTTGAAAGCATTTATTCTTCCCCCTGTAACCGTAATACCGTTTAATGCCGGAATAGGATCTGTTGATTCCATAAGAAATTGTTTGAAAGTCAAAGCTCCGGAAGTTGGATTATTTCTATAAGCTGTCATTAATCCTGCGTTTGCGCCGGAAAGCATTAAAGCAAATGCACCTGCTGCGGTTGGTGTTGCCATCGAAGTGCCGGTTAAACTTGAATAACCATTACTTAAATATGTATTTAATATAGCAGTTCCCGGAGCGCCTAAATCAATTGTAGTTAAACCATAAGCGGCTCCGCTATTTTTTGCATCCGAACTGTTTGTGTTTGTAACCGATACAAGAAAATCACTTGGGCAGGCAGTTGGTATATCCCCTTGAATGTCCACATTAATACCAAGATTTGCCGTTGCAGCAAAACTTATAATACCTTGAACACCCATAGAATCATAAAAAGCGCACCATAATGGGAAATTGCTCGGTTGACCATAATCAACACCGAACGATGCGTTAGTGGCAACAACAAATGCTCCTTGTTGTCCGTTAGTTTGATTGTATAATAATCTATTTTTTAGTGCATAACCATAAGCCTTTAATACCGTAGCTTCAGAAGAAGATGAACCTTGAATTGCCATAACTTTGACATTCCAATTTACTCCGGCTACTCCAAGGTTATTGTTTCCTCTGGCTCCAATTATTCCTGAGACGTGCGTTCCATGACCATCTGATGTAATTGTTCCATTGCTGTTATAAGCATTCCAACCATTAACATCATCAATATAGCCATTGCCATCATCGTCTATTCCATTACCCGGAATTTCTCCATAGTTTACCCAAAAATTTAAATCGGGGTGAGTAAGTAAAAATCCGCCGTCAACTACAGCGACAACTATTGTATCACCCAAGGCGGTAACTCCGCCCGTTGTAAAATCCCACGCTTCAACTGCATCAATATCTGCGTCGGCAACCCCGCCCGATTGCCCGGTATTATTTAACGCCCACTGTTCATTAAAGCGTGTATCGTTAGGTATAGTTGATTTATTTTGAAGCGAATTACTATTTGCATTTTCCTCAACGCCTCTTCTTAAAGTCATAACGTGATTAAATTGTGCTGCTTTTACAAACGAATGCTGTTTTACTGCGTCAAGTAAAACTGTTTCGTTTTCTTTTGAAGGATCAAAGGAGAAGAGAAAAACATTCATATAATCGGAAATCTCTTCCTTAATTTTTAAGTCAACCGATGCGAAAGCATTTTCAATACTCTCAACGGTTACATAATTTTTTAGCTGAATTAATAACTCGCCTCTTCGGTATTCAGACTCCTGCGAAAATGTTTGTTTTGTAAAAACTGATGCGGTAATAAGTAGAGAAAAAAGGATTAGGGTAACTGTTCTTTTCATAAAATGAACCTTTAATATAAATATGAAATGATGTAAGACCATCAAAATTACAAAAGTTATTTATTTATAAAAAACAAAACACTTATTGCGAGGATATTTAATTTTTATTAGCCACCAAGTCTCCAGGGCACAAAGAAGAAAATCAATTTTAAACAAGAAACCCGGCTCAACGTCCGGGTTTCTTTGAGAATTATAAATGAGAATAATTATTCCAATCCGCGCTTCTTTAATAGAGGCTCAACACTTGGTTCTGCCCCTCTAAATTTTTTATAAAGAACCATCGGGTCTTCACTTCCCCCTTTTGCTAAAATATTTTCACGGAATAATTTTGCGGTATTTTTATCGAAAATATTTGTTTCATTAAAAGCTTCAAATGCATCAGCATCTAAAACTTCAGCCCAGATATAACTATAATAACCCGATGAATATCCGCCAGAAAAAATATGATTAAAATAAGTACTTCTATATCTGAATAAAATTTCCGGAATTAAATTAATTTTTTCTGCTATCGTATTTTCAAATTGAAGTGCATCTTGTTCTTGATCTGTAGTTAAAGTATGCCAATTCATATCAAGATAAGAGGCGGCAAGATATTCTGTAGAAGCAAATCCTTGTCCATATTTTGAGCTGGCTTGAATTTTTTCGATTAACTCATCAGGCATAACTTCACCGGTCTTGTAATGTTTTGCATACATTTTTAACACTTCAGGATCTGATGCCCAATTTTCCATTACCTGTGAAGGAAGTTCGACAAAATCGCGCGGAACAGACGTTCCTGAAACTGTCGGATAAACACTGTTTGATAATAATCCATGTAGAGCATGACCGAATTCATGGAACAGCGTATTAACCTCTTCAAAACTAATTAACGCAGGTTGTCCTTCCGTTGGCTTAGAAAAATTTCCAACGTTACAAATAATTGGAGTTACTTCTTTGCCTCCCACTTTCTGTTGTTTTCGGAAAGCGTTCATCCATGCACCGCCGCGCTTACTTTCGCGTGGAAAATAATCGGTGTATAAAATTCCGATATGTTTTCCGTCGGATTCTTTTACTTCAAAGACAGTAACATCCTCATGGTAAATTTGAATATCATTTCTCTTTTCAAATTTTAAACCATACAACTTTGAAGCTACATCAAAAACTCCTTGAATTACATTTTCTAATTTGAAATAGGGGCGAAGCATTTCATCATCAAGATGAAATTTTTCCTTCTTAAGTTTCTCGGCGTAATATCTCCAATCACACGCCTCAAGCTTAAAATCTTTTCCTTCTTTTTTGATCATTGACTGTAGTTCGGCAGCTTCTTCTTTAGCCATTTTTAAAGCGGGAGTCCAAAGTTTATCGAGAAACTCAAAAACTTTATCCGGTGATTTTGCCATGCTTATTTCAAGCACATAATCGGCATGTGTTTTATATCCCAAAAGATTAGCTTTTTTATATCTAAGAGCCGCAATTCTTGAAAGATGTTTTTTGTTATCGAAGTCGTTATTATTATTTCCGCGATTTGCATAAGCAGTTAAAATTTGTTTTCTCAAATCCCGGTTTTCTGAATAAGTTAGAAACGGAAAAATAGAGGGAGCGTGTAAAGTGAAAATCCATTTCCCCTCTTTTCCTTTTCTTTTTGCTGTTTCCGAGGCTGATTTAATAAGGTTATCAGGCAATCCGGCTAAATCTTTTTCGTTATCGATTACTAATTCAAAGTTATTGGTTTCTTTAAGAATATTTTGTCCAACCTTAATTGTAAGAACTGATAACTCTTCATTAATTTTCATCAATTCTGATTTTTGCGTATCGTTTAATTCCGCACCTGATCTTACAAAATCTTTATAATATTTTTCGAGAACGGTATTCTGCTCAATCGTAAGATTTAATTTTTCTCTCTTCTCATAAATTTTCTTAATTCGTTGGAAAAGTCGAAGATCAAGACTTATCTCATCCCCATGTTTAGCAAGTATTGGAGCCATCTCAGACGAAAGCTTTTGCATTGCATCATTTGTGTTTGAAGATGTGAGATTAAAAAATACGTTGGCGACTTTTGTTAAAAGATCACCGCTTTTTTCAAGTGCTTCAATTGTATTTTCGAAAGAAGGTTCTTCAGAGTTGTTGATTATTTTTTCGACCTCTAATTTGTGCTGCTTAATTCCTTCTTCAAATGCAGGTTGGTAGTGTTCAAATTTAATTTCTTTGAACGGCGGTGTTTGAAGCGGTGTTGAATATTTCTTAAAGAAAGGATTATCCATATTACCATTTCCTTTTGCTGATGAGTTTACAACTGTCGTTAAAATCATAACGAACATTATAATAAAAATTTTATACATTAGATCACCCCGATTTTTTTTGTAATCTTAATAAATATTTAATCGAAGTATAAAAATAATCTCTTCTCCGGTAACAGAAAAGCAAAAAAGGATTATCGTATTGTATGATGGTGATGGATAGTAATTTAAACTGAAAGTGACCTTATTCTTATATCGGAATTCGCTTTTTACTCCATCGCTTATACATTGTTAAAACTGAAATGCCACGAAGTCACCAGGGCACAAAGTTTAAACTAATGAAGTCCTTTTTATATAAAGAGAACTAAAAGATTAAAACTTCCTCTATTATTCTTAAATTTGAAAATTAAATTTATAGGAATATGAATAAACGGAGATGAAATGAATTTTAATAAAAGTGAAGAGCTTTTTACTGAAGCAAAAAAATATATTCCCGGCGGAGTTAATTCTCCCGTTCGTGCATTTAAATCGGTTGGCGGAACACCTGTTTTTATGCAGCGTGGAGAGGGTTCAAAACTATATGATGTTGATGGTAACGAGTATGTAGATTATATCGGCAGTTGGGGACCTCATTTATTCGGTCACAATCCTTCTTTCATAAAAGAAGCTTTACTCTCCGCTTTAGATAGCGGTACAAGTTTCGGCGCACCAACTGAAGCTGAAGTAAAAATGGCTAAACTTATTACAGAATTAGTTCCATCGGTTGAAATGGTTAGAATGGTTAACTCCGGAACTGAAGCAACCATGAGTGCGGTAAGAGTTGCAAGAGGTTATACGGGACGCGAAAAGTTTATAAAGTTTGAAGGCTGTTATCACGGTCACGCCGATTATTTTTTAATTAAAGCAGGTTCCGGGGCGTTAACTTTCGGTGTTCCTACGAGTCCCGGTGTAACAAAAGGAAATGCTGCCGATACATTAATTGCCGATTATAACAACATCAATTCAATTAAAGCATTAATTAAAGAGAATAAAAATCAAATTGCGGCTGTAATTATTGAACCTGTTGCCGGAAACATGGGAACTGTCCGCTCAACCGATGAATTTATTCGAGAATTAAGAGAGCTCTGTTCGGAAGAAAAAATAGTTCTAATTTTTGATGAGGTTATGACGGGGTTTAGACTTTCCAAAGGAGGGGCTCAAGAGATATTAGGAATTACACCGGATTTATCAACATTCGGAAAAATTATCGGCGGCGGTTTACCCGTTGGTGCTTTTGGTGGAAAAAAAGAAATTATGGAGTTTGTCTCTCCACAGGGTCCGGTTTATCAAGCGGGAACATTAAGCGGAAATCCGCTTGCAATGTCTGCCGGTTGTGCGGTTCTTTCACATATAAAAAATAATCCGGATGTTTACGAAATACTCGAAGAAAAATCTAAATTTCTTGAAGAGGGATTTAACGAAAATCTAAAATCATTAAATAAAAAATTCGCTTTTAATCGTGTTGGATCGATGGGAACATTATTCTTTACCGAACAGCGTGTAACTGATTTTAATTCTGCTTTTACATCTGACACTAAATTGTACGGAAAGTATTTTCATGAAATGTTGAATCGGGGAATTTATCTTGCCCCTGCACAGTTTGAAGCTTTTTTTGTTTCGCTCTCACATACAGAAGAAGATCTTAACAAAACCATTAAAGCGCAATACGAATCTTTAAAGTCAATTTTATAAATTTTTTGTGCGGCAAATGGAATAATTTTTGCTTGCCGCAAAATTTTTCTCCCAAAATTAAATTATTGTTAAATTTTACTTGCTCAAGACCTTTTTCCTTTCTATTTTTTGACCTAATAGAGCTCCGGTAAATCTGTTGATAATATGTGGATAACTTTTAATTGTGAAAAAGTTTCACATACCTCAAATGCTGATAATTAACATTTAACCAGCCCCGCTTTGGGGAAAACTTAATTAAAACCCGGCTAACTCATTATATCACAATAAATTAACTTGTGATTTTTAATGTGAACAACTTGTTGATAAAATATTAACAATTATTTGTGTAGTTAAATTTTTCTTTCATTTTTTACTAAAAACAGTGTTTTGCTTTGTGGATAACTTATGATCGCTCTTGATATACCCAAAAATCCAGTTAAGTCTCAATCTGAAATTATTTGGGATGATTGCCTTAAAGTAATTAGAGAAAATGTTCCGGGTATGACTTTTAACACCTGGTTCGCACCAATTAAACCGGTCGATATAAAAAACAATACTTTAACAATTCAATTACCATCAAACTTTTTTTGGGAGTGGATTGATGAACACTTTAGCTCCCTCTTAAACAGAGCGCTAAAATCTTCATTAGGCGAAGAAGCTAAACTTGATTATGTAATTGTTGAAGAAGCTGAAGTTGATGAACCCAAACATCACAATCCGATAATTAGTATTATAAAAACTAAAGAGACTGCTAAAAGCGATAAACCCGATTTTCAATCAGACCTTAACCCAAAATATACATTCGATAATTTTATTAAAGGGGAAGGAAACCAGCTTGCCCGCGCTGCAGCAGGCGCCATTGCCGATAATCCCGGCGGAACTTCTTTTAATCCATTTTTTATTTATGGCGGTGTCGGACTTGGAAAAACACACTTAATCCAGGCTGCCGGAAATGCCATTATAAATAAATTTCCCAATCATCGCGTAAAATATATCTCTGCTGATCGTTTTACTGTTAATTTTATTGATTCACTTCAATCCAACAAAGGTAATGAGTTTAATAATTTTTACAGAAGCATGGATGTTTTAATTGTTGATGATATTCAGTTTTTAATCGGTAAAGAAAAAACACAGGATTTATTCTTCCATATCTTTAATGCTTTTCATCAAGCGGGTAAACAAATAATTCTTTCAAGCGATAAACCGCCGAAAGATTTAAAGGGAATGGATGACCGGCTTATTTCGAGATTTCATTGGGGTTTAAATGCCGACATGCAGCCGCCTGATCTTGAAACGCGAATGGCTATTCTCTATAAAAAATCTAATGATTTCGGAATGACTGTTTCGTCAGATATTTTAGAATATATTGCAACAAACATTACATCGAATATTCGAGAACTTGAAGGCTGTTTGATAAAATTATTAGCAAATATTTCGTTGAGCTCAAAAGAAATAACTTTGAGTCTTGCTAAAACAATTGTAGGTGAAATATCAACCGCAAAAAAAGTAAATATTGGTATCGATTTAATTACAAAATGTGTCTGTGATTTTTACAAAATAGACGAAAATAAATTGCGCGATAAAACAAGAAAACAGGAGATAGTTTTAGCGCGTCAAATTGCAATGTTTCTATCTAAAGAATTTACTAAATCATCTTTAAAAACTATCGGTCTTCATTTCGGCGGAAGAGATCACTCTACCGTTATACATGCTTGTACATCTATTGAAAACTTATTAATAACCGATAGCAACATTAAAGATGCCGTAAATATTATTAAAAATAAAATAGAACTTGCTTGTTCTTAACAGTGTTGAAAAAGTGTTGATAACATGATAAAAATTTGTTAATAAATTTTAGTTATCAACAAACCGGTAATAACTCAATTTTATAAAGAACTTATTAACGGTCGGGTTTCTTAAAATAGCTGCAAACCAGCTCATTAAGTAGAGTTTTTTAACTTATCCACATATCAACACACTTATTACTATTACTTAAGATATTTAAATAAATATATAATTTAAATAATTATAATGTTTGTGGAGAATGTGAATAACTAAATCTTCACATCCATAAACAACAAAGGTTTTTATGACTAAATTTTTTCTGATTCAATTTTTGATTCTTGTTTCACTAATTAATTTTCTACACGCACAGGGGACTGTTATCAAAGGCAAACTGCTTGGTTACGATAACAAACCGATGCAAGCCGCTAATGTATCGGTTAGAAATATTAACAGCAGTAAAGTTTTTCAAACTGAAGAAGTTTCTGCTAATGGTGAATATACTTTATCGATAAATAAATTAGGTTTTCTTTATTTAATTTTTTCGGGTGTTGATCATTCCCCTATTCAAATTCCATTGCTGAATGATGACTATAAAAATTTGGAAATTAATGCTTCACTAAAGTTAAACGAGTATGAAAAAGATTTTACAGATTTAGCTGTTATTGGTGATTTTAATAATTTCTCTTTTTCAGAACCGCTTGAAATGAATAAAAATAAAAACGGTACATACTCGCTTAACGTTGAGTATTCTGGTGATTCACTTCGTTACCAGCTTATCGGAATTGTTGAAGGAAGAAGTGTTAACGGAACAGAATCAATCGGATATGAATTTGACAGAGAAAGTGATTATCGTTCAATTGTCCTTACAAAAAATAATAAAGCTAAAATTACTTTTAATCCAAAAAAATTATTAAGAAAAAAATCGGAAGAAAAAATTGTTCTTGATGAAGAGATAAAACTCGATAAGGAAATTCTAAAAAGATATATTATCGATGAACGATTAAAAGATGATCGTGATAATAAATTTTCAGCCTTTGTTACTCAAGGAAATTTTCCTGATGATTTTGTCTATAACTGGACTCCCTACAAAAATGAATTAGAGGATTTAATTTCAAAGACTGAATCTAAACGATATAAAGATTTTCTAATTCTGCTTTATACAAATTTACAACAGTACAATGTCGAGGGAATTGATTCATCATTTTTTACTTATTTACTGAAAGAAATTCCGTATTACTCATACTTCTGGACGTTCAGAGGTTATGTATTAACTAAAGCAATTTCATATTTATCCGAAGAGGAAAGAATAACCTACGTTGATAAAGTTTTGAATGAAAGTGTTGACGAAAACACAAAACTTATTTTACTTGTAAATGAATTTCTTGAATACAAATTGAAAAATAATGAGCCGCTCCAAAAACTTTATTATGATAAATTGGTGACAGATTTTAAAAATTCCCCGGTTACTGAAATCATAGAAAAACAATTTAATCCCGATAGAAAAATTAAAGTTGGAGTAGATGTCCCCTTTTTCAATTTTACCGATTTGAATGATTCATCAAAAACTTACTCAAAGGAAAGCTTTCTTGGTTCGGTTTATCTTATTGATTTTTGGGCTGTTTGGTGTAAACCATGTATGGCGGAAAGAAAATATTTGTATGAAGCTTATGAAAAATTTAATAACAAGGGATTGAATATAATTTCAGTATCGTTCGATAAAAAAGAAGAAGATGCTAAAAATCATATAATAAACAACAAGCAAAATTCATGGATAAATGTTTTTCAAGTAGATGGATTTAAAAGTGAGTTAACAAAAAATTTTGAAATTGTAGTAATTCCAAAACCTTTTTTGATTGATGAAAAGGGAAAAATTATTGCGATAGAAGAACAGCTTAGAGGCAAGGCGCTTGAACAAACTTTACAAAAATTTTTGGGTGATAATAAATAGTTCTATTTAATAATAAGTAAAATTAAGTTTTCCATATCCAAACAAAAGCATTATAACATTGATGGTTCAAGAACACCTTCAATAGTTAATAACATCGATTTAATATCAAGCCCACCGGAGTATCCACCAAGATCACCATTAGCATTTATAACCCTATGACAAGGAATAATAATTGGAATGGGATTACTTCCGTTTGCACCGCCAACCGCACGAACAGCTTTTGGATCACCGGTTTTTGTAGCAAGTTCTTTATAACTGATTGTTTTGCCGTATGGTATTTTTGTTAATTCTTTCCAGACTTTCAGTTGAAATTTTGTTCCCGATAAATCGAGTTTAACCGAAAACTTTTTTCTTTCACCGGAAAAATATTCGCGAAGCTGTAAAGGTACGCTTAACATGTATGGATCATCTTCTTTGACTTTTGTTAAGCGGTGTTTATCTAAATCTTCTTTTGGTTGTTTTAATGAAATGTAAATTAATGCGTCTCTTGTTGTGTAGATGTATAATTCGTGACCGCCAAGATTAATAATTGTATAATAAATATTTTTGTGCTCGGTACTATTCATAAAATCCACCATTTTTGTTTTTGATAAGTTAACTAAAACAGTTCATAAATTCTATATTAGAAATGGGAGTAGATTAGATTAATGAAACTCTTATATTCGAATAGAAGTTTGATTCTAACATGTAGATTTAATTTCTTCTATATTTAATTTCTTCGAGCCTTCGTGACTTAGTGCAAAAATAAATTTTGTAATAAATAGCCACTAAGGCTCAAAGACACTAAGATAAAGTTTTAGTTTTAAATCAACCAAAAACTTGAAACTTTTTTAATTGATTAAATCTTTCATATCATAAGTTGATTTAATTTCTTCGAGCCTTAGTGCCTTAGTGGCGAAAATAAATTTGGTAATAAATAGCTACAAGGACACCAAGTACTTAATGAATAAAATTATAAATTAATTAGGAAGTCTATATGGATAAGATTAATAAAACCGATAATGAATGGCGTGAAATTTTAAGTGAAGAAGAATTTCTTGTAACAAGAAAAAAGGGGACAGAAAGAGCATTCACCGGAAAGTATTACAAAAATGAAGAATCCGGAAAATATTTATGCATCTGCTGTGGAAACGAGTTATTCAGCTCTGAACATAAATATGAATCGGGAAGCGGCTGGCCCAGTTTTTATCTCCCGTTAAATGAAAAGAATATTGAAGAGGAATCAGACCTAAGCCATTTCATGCGTCGTACTGAAGTTAAATGTGCAAAATGCGGCGCACACCTCGGACATGTTTTTGATGACGGTCCACAACCAACGGGAAAAAGATTTTGCATTAATTCAGTCTCACTGAAATTTGAGAAGAAATAAATTTACACATCACAAAGTGGTAACCTCATGCGGCGGGGTGGTCAAGATGAAATTTTGACCTACAGGAACAAGCACTTTTCCACGCTTAACGACTTATACCCGAAAAGGTATAAGTGGTTATTGCAAGCAAATAATATACCCGATATGGTACATTTCAAATAAAATATATTGACATTATACCCGTAATGATATAAATTTCTAACATGAAAACAAGATTAATAGAATTTGTTAAAAATAGAAGAAAGCTTCTTGGATTAACTCAAGAAGAGCTTGCTGAAAAAGCAGGGGTAGGATTAAGGTTTATTCGCGACCTCGAACAGGGAAAGGAATCATTAAGACTTGATAAAGTTAATCAAGTATTACAATTGTTTGGTCACGAGATGATCCCCGGTGAAATAAATCGGGTAAATAACGATGAATAGAAAAGGGAAGGTTTTCTTTTATGATAAATTTGCCGGAATCATTTCAGAAAATGAAAACGGTTATTCGTTTGAATATGATGATGAGTATATTTCACACAACTTGCCGTCAATAAGTTTAACGTTCCCCGTAACAAGAAAGAGCTTTTCCGGTAAAACAATGCTCCCCTTTTTTGATGGATTAATTCCCGAAGGATGGCTGCTTAAAATAACAGAAGATAACTGGAAAATTAATCCGAAAGATAGAATGGGTTTGCTTTTAACTGTTTGTAAAGACTGTATTGGTGCCGTAAGCATTATACATGCAGAGGAAGGTGACAATGAATAGATGTCTTTACTGTTACGGTCAATTGAACGAGGGAGATTTTCACTCGACATGCAGTAAAAAAATTTTCGGAAGCGAAATTGCTCCGGTTGTACCTTATGAATTAAATGAACTTTATAAACTCGGAAAAATTGCAGTTGAAAAAAGAATTACCATCCCGGGCGTACAGTCTAAATTATCTGTTGAATTAGATAACAAAATCAAATCAGAACCCAAAATAACAATAGTCGGATTATGGGGAGATTATATTCTCAAACCACCCTCAGCGCATTATAATTTTCTTCCCGAAAATGAAGACCTGACGATGAAGCTTGCTAAAACATTCGGAATTAAAACGGTTCAGCATTCGTTAATAAAATTCAAGAGTGGTGAAATTGCTTATCTTACAAAGCGTATCGATAGAGAAAAAAACAAAAAACTTCACATGGAAGATTTTTGTCAGTTATCAGAAAGATTAACTGAAGATAAGTATAAAGGGTCAATGGAATCAGTTGTTAAGGTAATTGATAAATACTCATCTAATCCCGGTTTGGATAAACTAACGATATTCGAAATAACTCTTTTTTCATTTCTAACCGGAAATGCCGATATGCATTTGAAAAACTTCTCGGTAATTTATAAAAACAATATGATTTATTTATCTCCGGCTTATGATCTACTCTCAACGAGATTAGTTATTTCAGAAAAGGATGATCCGGATGAATCTGCTCTAACGATAAATGGAAAGAAGAGAAATTTAAAGTTGAGTGATTTTTTATCGTTTGCAAAATCATCCGGGTTGGAGGATAAGCAGATTGAAAATTCTGTGAAGTTGTTTATAAAAAAAATAGACCGGGTTATTAATCTTATCGATCAATCATTTTTAAGTGATGGACTTAAATTATCATATAAAAATCTAATTATCGAGAGAGGGGTTAGATTAGAGATTATTTCTAATGGCTGAAACAATTAAGGTGAGTAGAGGAAGATTTCTTTGAAGTTATTACCTTATGCGGCGGGGTTGTCAAGATGAAATCTTTACCTATAGGAATAAATGCATCGCTTTGTTTTTTTTATTCTCTAATGGAGGTAGTGTAAAAGGAAGATGCCCTGGTTAGGATTACCAGCTCATTTGTTAATTGAATACGATTGATATAGGTGTTTAGGTATTTATCTATTAACCAACGGCTTCAGCCGTTGGTAAAAAAAGAACAAAAAAAAAATCCAAACCGTTTCAACGGTTTTTAGGTATGCAGTTACAATAACAAATTAGTTATTTAAAATGTCCATCCGGTACATCTTTCTAAATAAATCAAGTTCATCGCTGAAACTTTTCTTTCTGTGATGTTCTTCCTGGTGTTTAATATACTTAGTAACCGTCTCTAAATTCGAATCGGATATTGAAAAAGCACCGTAACCGATACCCCAAGAAAATTTATAATTAACAGACTTATTTATCCAGTGAGAACTGCCCCCTTTGAGCAGTTTTAAAACTTCTTCAACAGTTTTATTAGTTGGTAAATTCAATAAAACATGAACATGATCAGAGTTTATATAATTTGTTTTCATATAGATATTTTTTTCATTGGAATAATCATAAAGAAAGCTTGATACTTCCTTACGGAAATTTCTATCAATTAGAAGTTTATCGCGATTATGAGTTGCCCAGATAATATGAAGCCAAATCTTTGTGAAAGATCTAACGGACATTCAACCTCCTTAATAATTATAGTAAAAATAAATAATGTAGAGTTATTATCACAATACACGAAGTAGACAAAAAGAGCTTAAACTGCAGTGTAACCTTAAACGGTTTTGGTGATTAAATTACTCGGGAGAAAACGGTTGAAACCGTTGATGTGGGTTGAGTTAGTTTGCTTTAATCCAATGGCTAAAGCCATTGGTTAATGTGATCTGGTCATATTAGCAGGAGTTCGTTGGTTAATGTAAGACGGTGACAATAGAGGCTTATTAACAGCAATATATTAACCCATGGCGCAAAGGGATAACCTCGTGCAGCAAGTGGTCAAGATGAAATCTTGACCTACAGGAAATAAAAAAGGCTGCCTTTTTGAGACAGCCTTTTTATATTCATTCTTTAACAACTTTTACTTAGCTAATAACATCTTCTTAACTTGTGTAAAGCTGCCTGCGGTTATTTTGTATAAATACATTCCGCTGCTGAGTTTGCTTGCGTCAAATGTGAGTGTGTGTTTGCCTGCTTCCACATCTCCATTTAATAATGTAGCAACTTCTTCACCAAGTATGCTGAATACTTTAATGCTGACAAATTCCCCATTAGGAATTGAATAGCTTATTGATGTAGAAGGATTGAATGGATTAGGATAATTTTGTTCAATAGCAAAATGTAGATTAGAAGAAATATTAACTTCAATTACATTGCTATATTCATATTTTCCATCGAGATCAATTTGTTTTAATCGATAAAAATATTTTCCATTTAAGAGATTAGCATCTTCATAAGAATAATTTTGTTGTTCAGAAGTTGTCCCTTTCCCTGAAACAAATCCGATATTTTTCCAATTTGTTAAACCTGCTGAAGACTTTTCAATATTAAATCCAAGGTTATTTGTTTCACTTGCCGTTGACCAATTTAACGATACATTATTTTGATTGACAGAAGCTGTAAATGCAGATAACTCAACCGGAATAACACCTGTTAAATCTCTTGTACCATTGGGTTGATATTTATAATTAAATTTAAAGTAGGTACCGAAACCGGGTTGTCCGTTAGCGCTATCTGTATATGTAATTTGCATACATGCGTAATGACCTTCACGTGTATAAACCACCCACAACTCACCGACTTTAACAGGTTGTCCGGAAGTGCCATCCGGCCAGTCCCAGGAAACCGTCACCCACGGTGCCGCACCCGTCCATTCAGGAACCGTTGTAACAGTATCAAGATTACCGTTAATAGCATATCTTAAGTAACGTCTGCCAGGAATTTGAGTATTCTCAGCGCCGAAGTTTAACCCTTCGTTAGAAGTCCCTCTAAAATCAGCCCAGAAGTTAGTTCCAACAGAATCATTTGAACCCATCTGTGCACTAAAATCGAAGTAAGTCATATTAGGCCAATTAGTACTTATTGAATCACTTCCTGTAATCAATTGTGCATTTAGTGAAATAAAAAAAAGGATGAATAGCAGTATAAAACTGAAAAGATAAGCCCTTGATATGAAATTGTTTCCAATAATCATATAGTACCTCCATAAATTTTTTTTATAGATTTTGTTCTTGTTCGAGAGGAAACTAAAAATATTTTCCAATAAAAACAAATAGGGATTTTATATAAAAACCCGAATAGAATTTCTTCTATCGGGTTTTTGAGTAAAAAAAATTATTTCTATTTACTTAGAAAGAGCCATCTTTTTAACTAAAGTAAAGCTGCCTGCGGTTATTTTATAAAGATACATTCCGCTGCTGAGTTTGCTTGCATCAAATGAAAGCGTGTGTTTACCAGCCTCCATATATCCATTGAATAATGTAACAACCTCTTCACCAAGTATACTGAATACTTTTATGTTAACAAATTCCCCATTAGGAATTGAATAACTTATTGATGTAGAAGGATTAAAAGGATTAGGATAATTTTGCCCCAACTCAAAAGTAATAACCGGATTATAATCAACTTCCAAAACGGATGAATATTCATAAGAGCCATCATTATCAACTTGTTTTAAGCGATAAGAATATTTACCTGGGTTGTTTAATGAGTTATCTGCAAACGAATATTCTTTAGGAGAGTTGCTGTTACCGCTACCTGCAATAAAACCAATAGTTCCCCAAGAGTTGTCATGCTGAACTCGGTTCAGCATCTTTCGCTCTACATCAAAGCCGAAGTTGTTAACTTCCGTTGACGTTTGCCATTTTAAAATAATTGAATTCTCTTTGTTATAAGCAGTAAAAGAATTGAAATTTACTGGAAGAGAACTATTTGAATTATAACTGACATCATCTAAAAAAATTGTCCAATCAGGAGAGTTATTTGCAGCATAAAACATAATTGCATCAAGCGTAACTGTTGGCCCATTAACTATACCATTCCCACCGGAAAAACTTGACCAGCCACTTTCCTGTAAATTCCATTCGTACAAAGTCCACTCATTATTATTGGATAAAATTCTTTTAGGAGAAAGTTCAGTTCCTCCGGCTGCGTCATCAAGGGTAATAGCTATTTGAGCCCCGGATGGAGCGGATGATGTTTTCAACCATAGACCGATATAACCCGTCGTCCCAATGGTTGAATTGTTTGATGGTGTACCGGTACCGGATAATAATCGTACTGTCCAGTTAGTAGAGAGAGATGAACTATCTTTTAGAATTACTTTTAACGAAGCCCAACCGTTATAAGATTGTTCAACACTTCTTGCAGAGGTTGATAATTTTGAGATTCCAACTGTTGAACCACTATAAGTAGGTGATGTACTGAAGGTTCCTGCATCAATTTCGAAATCAGCGAGAATTGAATTAGATAAATTAGACATTGATGCAAATGAGTTTTTAAGTGAACCCCACAGATTAGTATTAGAGCCATCATAACTTAAAGCCCACATTCCTGTGCCGGCACATCCTTTAGCTTTAATAGCATCATATTTTAATGATAAACTTAAAGAATCATCATACCACGTTTGATACCACTCCCCGCTGTTTTGGTACCTATACCAGGGGGAACTATATGTTTCATCAAAAAATTTATCTTCAGCAGGTATTCCGGAAAGTGCTGTTTTTATTTGGCTGAATGTTTTGGTTACTCCATCCCCTGTTGTGGAAGCCATTCTTGCATTGCTTATAACAGGCCACTCATATCCATAATAATTTAACCCGGTGATTAATTTAGAAGAAGTCGCCCCGGCATTTATATATGCATCTATACTGCGTGTAACATGTCGAATTGATGTTCCGGTAGTTAAAGGAGAAACCGGTCCTGCCGTACTGCTCCCCTTCCAATAATAATCATAAGCCATCAAAAAATATTTATCAACCACACCATTAACAGTTGTAAAAAAAGTATTATCAAAAATACCGTTCCAATCAACAGCCGGAAGCTCTACCACTAATTCAAGATTGTTTAGTTTAAGTAAGTCCCCGAGTTCTTTAATAAATAAACGATAATT
>Ga0351877_1107_pt1 | contig 22827 bp, 20 predicted proteins | sample BONcelFGM3001D13_FD_206775 | JGI IMG/M metagenome (GOLD analysis project Ga0351877, IMG submission 206775) | Enriched cells from coal bed in the Powder River Basin, Montana, United States - BONCAT cells FGM rep3 HSBNCT.FGM.300.1.D13 ...
ATGGGATGGATGCCAAGACGGCAAACGAAAATCGGGTTGTAACATCTGCATTGCAATATGTCGTAGAGGCCAACACTCTGCTTAGCGGCATCGGGTTCGAAAGCTCCGGGTTGGCATCTGCACACTCAATCCATAACGGATTATCTGCACTGGAGGAGACTCACTCATACTACCACGGAGAGAAGGTGGCTTTTGGTCTGCTGGCCGGGCTTCACCTCACAGGTGCCGATGTTGCCGAAATGGATGAGGTTTACTCTTTTTGTGTGCAGATAGGTCTTCCAACCACCTTTAAAGAGATTGGCCTTGCTAATGTAGGCAGGGACCGGCTGATGAAGGCTGCCATTAAAGCCTGCGACCCAAAGGAGGGCATCCATCACGAATCCTGCACAATCACCCCCGAAAAAGTGCTAAACGCAATGATCGCCGCAAACGAAAGAGGGAACCTTGCCAAGCATCGTGGGGCTTAGTTGATTATGAGAAAGATATTTACTAAGTAAAACACGTAGGTTAAAATCAGAATATCCTTTATTGCGGGTTGTTTGCACTCATCATAATTTTAGATATTATTTAAAATCTAAATTTTATGAAAAAAACAACCATCATTTTATGTTTTACACTTCTCTTTATATCTGGCTTAAAGGCACAAAACCTGGAGTTTGGGGGTGACCTCTTTAACCGGTACATCTGGCGCGGGCTCGATTTGGGTGGTAAGAGCCCGAGCATCCAGCCTTGGATGAAACTGACACTGGGTAATGAAGATCACGCTTTTTCCATTGGAGCCTGGGGAGCTTTCTCCTTAGCAGGGACTGCAAATGAAGAGACAGATCTATATTTGGCCTATACCTATAAAGGCTCTTTCTCCATAACACTTACAGATTATTTTTTCCCGGGATTGAATACGGGGTCAAAAGATAAATATTTTGAGTGGTCAAAAGATAAGACCGGGCACATCCTTGAGGGGACTCTCGCATATAATGGTTCGGAGAAGATACCTTTTACCCTGCTTTTTGCAATGAACCTTTTCGGTAATGATGCCCGTAAAAGCAATGGAGATCTTTTCCTTTCTAAATATATTGAGGTAGGATATAAAACCAGGCTTAAACAGACAGATTTAAACGTTTTTGTTGGAGGTACACCCGATAACCCAAATACAGCGGCAGGGGAGAGCTCTTTTTATCTGAATGAAAAACCGGGTATCATAAATGTTGGGCTTAAACTCTCCCGAACACTTCAAATAACAGAGAATTTTTCTATTCCTGTTCAATGCTCTGTTATTTCAAACCCGGCCTTGAATAAAATCTATTTGGCACTAGGGCTTTCGTTTTAATGTAATATATTAATTAATAATTAATTAAAAATCTTATGATTCTTACAACTATGTTAAATGCAGGCCTGCTGGACACCGGCTCTACAGGGTTTATGCTTCTGGCAACAAGCCTGGTAATGTTAATGACTCCGGGCCTTGCCTTTTTTTATGGCGGACTGGCAACAAAAAGAAACATTTTGGCCATTATGATTCAGAGCTTTGTCTCATTGGGCTGGACTACTGTCTTATGGGTGTTTTTTGGCTACTCTCTCTGCTTTAGCGGTGGAGATGGCGGTATCATCGGTAATTTAGATAAAGCATTCTTGTCGGGCATCTCCATTGATACATTATGGGCGGGAAACGGGAAAATTCCGGAAATTGTATTCTTTGCCTATCAGATGATGTTTGCAATTATTACACCTGCACTCATTACCGGAGCTTTTGTAAACCGGGTCACATTTAAATCCTATTTTATTTTCCTCACGGTTTGGCAGATTTTAGTTTATTATCCGTTTGTTCATATGATTTGGGGTGGTGGCTTACTGGCACATTGGGGTGTTCTGGATTTTGCGGGAGGGATTGTGGTGCACGCAACTGCCGGTTTTGCAGCATTGGCATCTGTATTCTATGTTGGAGCGAGGGCAGATAAAAACTCGACTCCAAACAGCATTCCATTGGTAGCCATTGGCAGCGGATTGCTATGGTTCGGATGGTATGGCTTTAATGCAGGAAGTGAGTGTCAGGTAGATAACATAACCGCTCTTGCATTTTTAAATACAGACATTGCAGCATCTTTTGCAACAATTTCGTGGTTGGTTATTGAGTGGATCCGTGAGAGAAAACCAAAGTTTGTAGGATTACTTACAGGCTCTATTGCCGGCCTGGCAACAATAACACCTTGTGCCGGTTTTGTGCCTTTGTGGGCATCCCCGTTAATTGGTATTGGAGCCGGAGTGATGTGCTATGTGGCAGTCCAGTTTAAAAACAAGATGAAATGGGACGACGCTCTTGATGTGTGGGGCGTACACGGTGTAGGTGGTGTCCTTGGCTCAATTCTTCTGGGTGTTTTTGCGTCAAAAGCAGTAAATGGAGCCGGTGCAGACGGGCTTATTTTTGGTGGGGGATATTTCTTTGTAAAACAAATTGTTGCAGTAGTTGTCGCTTCGGTTTATGCGTTTGTTTTCACATATCTTATGTTAATAGTAATTAACAAGATAACCCCGGTAAAGGTCAAAGAGCAAGATGAAATGCTGGGGCTGGATAATACACTCCACGGAGAAAAGGCATATGACGAGGGTGTAATTTAATTTGTTATTTTTGAGTGAATTATCAATAGCAGATGTTTAAAAGGTCAATTACAACAAAATTTATGTTCCTGTATTTGATTGTGGGGTTTTCATCTCTCTCAATTATAGGAATCTACTCTTACTATAAAGCAAGAACTGCTCTCATAATGCGGGCAACCGAGCAGCTAATATCTGTGAAGTCGCTCAAAAAAGAGCAGATAGAGAACTACTTAAAAAGTAACGATAGGATAGATTTTGACCAGGTTGACAGGATTATGCTGGATACTAATCAAACTAATGGTTTAGGAAAAACGGGAGAGGTATATCTGGTAGATTCAAATTTCATTATGAGAAGCAAATCCAGGTTTCTCTCCCGCTCCGGTAGTCAGGTAATAGTCGGGACCAATGCTGTTAAAAGTGCTTTTAAGAGTGGTTGCGGCACATCGATCTCGACTGATTACAGGGGCGTTTTATGTCTTAGTTCGTTTGACAGGCTATCTGCAGATAATTATAATTGGGTAATTGTGGCAGAGATTGATTACAACGAAGCGATGATCCCAATTAAAAACCTTAGAAACGATCTGTTTTTTGTCTCAATCATTATCCTGGTTCTTATTTTATCTATAGCTCAGGTTATTACATCCGATATAATTTTGCCGATTGTTAAATTTAAAAAGGCAGCATTGAAAATTGGAGAGGGAGATTATGATGCCAAAGTAAATATTGAGTCAGAAAATGAATTTGGGGTACTGGCCCTTACTTTTAATCAAATGATAGACAACATTCAGAAAAATACATCTGAACTGGTTGACGAAAAAGCTAAAAGAATCTCTGCGCTATATGATGGTCAGGAGTTTGAGCGTCACCGTATCTCCCGCGAGCTTCACGACGGGTTAGCGCAAGAGCTCATTGCTATAAAAATGACGCTTGAGAACCTAATTAGCAGGAAAGAGGGGTTTAACAACCAAAAAATTAACGAATTAAAAACACAGGTAAACCACTCTATTGATGAATTAAGAAAAATCTCCACAGATTTGGCACCTTCCGGAATTCTGGAGTTCGGGTTTGAGATGGCAATTAAGAACCTTTGCAACCAGGTTCAGAAAACGACGGGCATAAATATAGATTTCTCCTGGTTCGGCAATTTTGAGCATATAAAACAACGCACAAAAATATATTTGTATAGAATTGTACAGGAGGCATTGAATAATGCGATTAAACACTCAGAGGCAACACAGATTCAGATCCAGCTTACAGAAACGGCAGAGAATCTGGTGTTGATTATTGAAGACAACGGGAAGGGGTTCAATTATGACACCAATGATCTGGGTTTGGGAAAGGGTTTGTTCAATATGCGCGAAAGAAGTATTTTATTGGATGGGACATTCGATGTGGAAACCTCACCGGAAAAAGGGACAACTATTCGGGTTAAGGTAAATAAAGTAGTGTAGCTATGAAAAAAATAAAAATATTGTTGGTAGATGACCATCAGATAATCCTGGATGGTGTTAAAACAATGCTAATAGACGAAGATGATATTGATTTTATAGGTTGTGCCTCTAATGGGGTTAAAGCGCTGGATATAATCAAATCACAACTTCCGGATATTGTTATCAGCGATATCTCAATGCCCGATATGACCGGTATAGAGTTGACCTCAAAAATCGTTGAGTTGAACCTGCCTTCCAGGGTGCTTATTCTATCTATGTACACAACAGATGACTACATCTACAATGCAATTAAAGCCGGTGCAAGGGGAATCTTGCCAAAGCAGGATACCAACAAGGAGATGTTGCTGGAGGCTATAAGAACAATAAATGACGGAGAGGAGTACTACGCTTCAAACATCTCCAGAAACCTTATGAAGTCCTATGTCTCCAAGATCAAAAATATTAACTCTGCAGATAAATCTAAAAATTACTCACTCACTTCGCGGGAGAAAGAGATATTGAAACTGTATGTAGAAGGCTTTTCAAATCACGAAGTAGCGGACAAATTGAACATCAGCATAAGAACAGTAGAGACTCACAAAAACAACATAATGCAAAAATTTGGCTTCAAAAGCACTGTCGAAATGGTAAAATTTGCATTGAAAAACAATATTGTCTCGTTTTAACAATTTTTTGGAATAACACATTGCCAAGAGTTGTGGTTTATGCATGCAAATTTCAAAACCAATTAGTATATTTGCATGAATAAAATATGACTAATATGTATATCCATCGGTATCTTGAACCAAATGTGTCGAAATCCATACACAATTATCCTGTGACAGCAGTTACAGGGCCTCGCCAATGTGGGAAATCAACTTTGGTAAAACATCTATTGGAAGCTTATCCCGAAAGTATCTATCTCGATCTTGAAAGACCATCAGATTTACGCAAATTAGATGATGCGGAGTGGTTCTTTACCTCACAAAAAAACAGGTTAATCTGCATAGATGAGATTCAACGATATCCGGAATTGTTTCCGATAATCCGAAGTTTAGTGGATGAATGGAATAGGCCCGGATGTTTTTTAATTCTCGGTTCTGCGTCACGAGATTTGCTAAAACAGAGTTCGGAATCTCTTGCCGGAAGAATTTCGTATAAAAGGTTGACTCCGTTTCTTTGGGAAGAGTTAGCAGGTGATTTTACCATTGAAAAGTATTTTTCTGCCGGATCTTTTCCTCGCAGTTTACTTGCAGATGAGGATGACCTCTCTTTTGAATGGAGGGAGAGCTTTATTATGACTTTCCTGGAGAGAGATTTGCTGCAATGGGCAGGATTTACCACAACAACAATGAGACGTTTATGGCAAATGCTGGCTCACATCAATGGACAAACCGTGAATTATTCAACTTTAGCCGCATCTCTGGGCGTAACTTCAACAACAGTAAAGAACTATATTGATCTATTGGCTGGCACATATATGGTTGAAATACTTCCTCCGTATATCTCTAACTTAGGAAAACGGCTGGTAAAATCGCCTAAGGTATACATATCTGATTCCGGAATTACTGCGGCTTTATTGGGATTACGCAATTTTGAAGAAATGTCCGGACACCCCTCGTTCGGTGCTATTTGGGAGCAGATAGTTTTATCAAACTTAAAGGGGCTATATCCGGAAGCGGAGTACTTTTATTATAGAACAACAAATGGCGCAGAAGTTGATTTTGTGATGAAGATAAAAAATACGATCCTCGCAATTGAGTGTAAGGCTTCATATTCGCCGGTTTTGTCAAGAGGCAATTATCTTGCTTTTGAGGATGTTGCCCCCAAACATACATTTATCGTAACTCCATCTACAAATAGTTGGTCGATGAAGGAAAATATAGATGTTGTTTCATTGAGTGAATTGAAAAATAAGATAGACCAGGTTAAAAAATATACATTGTAGCCAAGTTTAATTTTGAAAAACAGTGGATTTTTATGAGGTTTATAGGGACTCACGCAGAATACGATATGATTGACGCAAACGCAATTTAATGATTAAAGCTATGTATATTAAACCAATAAAGACAGAGGCAGACTATAGAGAAGCTTTAAAAAGGATGGAGCAGATATTTGATGCAGCTATTGGAACACCCGAAGGTGACGAAGCAGATATCCTTGGATTGCTTATTGATGATTATGAAAATAAAAACTATCCTATAGAAGCACCGGATCCAATAGAGGCTATTAAAATCCGAATGGAGGAGATGCATTTGAAGCAGGGCGATTTAGTTGATGCAATAGGCAGCAAAAGCAGAGTTTCCGATGATTAAAGGTTATCATTTGGGATAATCTTGCTTAGATTTGGGGCATTTACTCTACCAAGGAGTTTTATCTCAGAGCTGTAGTGCCAATGTGCTTAATATCAGAGAATTATTACAAATAGCGTATTTGGTGTAAGTAGGTTAAAATCTGATGTTTGGCACTATAGTTCTGAGATGAATGTGGTCCGGGATTGCCTCGTTTCACTCGGCGTTCCCTGAGGGGTTATCTCACTTCGTGAGCCCACTAGGGGATTACCTCACTTCGTTCGGTGATCCCCTAGTGGGGGGCTTCAAAGAAGAAAAAGCCACGGCTATAGATAGCCGTATAAAGCAAGCTTGGTTTAATTCGGGATTGCCTCGTTTCACTCGGCGTTCCCTGAGGGGGGGCTTCAAAGAAGAAAAAGCCTTATGCTGTGCATAAGTTTTTTTGTTTCCGTCTTCGTGCTAAAGCAAGCTTTGCACTTACCGGAAACAAAAAACCGGGCTTTTGCCCGGCTTTTTCTTCTTTGGCGGAGAGAGGGGGATTCGAACCCCCGATACCTTTTTGAGGTATACTCGCTTTCCAGGCGGGCCAGTTCAACCACTCCTGCATCTCTCCCTGTTTGTTCTGTTTGAGTGTGCGAAGATATAAAACTATGTTAAGATATAAAAACCAGATGGGGGAACAATTTGGAATGGGAGTTTTTCGGAATGTTTTTGGGTAATATTGCCGGGGGAGTAATATTTATTATATATATTTGCTCGAGAGTATCTTAGGGAGCTAATTCTGTTGTAATAATTATACTTTACCACTATGAAAAAAGAGAGTAGCACATTAGTATGTATCGTTGCGATTTTTTTATTGACTATCGCTGCCACACCTGTTTACGGACAAAAGAATGAAGGAGGCCCGCGAACGGGGTCTGCTCTGGTGTCGGGGGTCAACTTCGGGAGGGGTGTGAGTGGAGATATCTGCTTTGAGATAGAGCGGCTTTATAATGAGGCGGTTCATATTGGTGCAGGTGTCGGTGGAGGATACAACGCAATGGCTGCTTACGGTGGTACAATGAAGGGGTTTCATATGCCGTTGTATGCATATGCAGGATATAGTTTTCCGCTTAATTCAGGCTTAGCTGCCATTACCCGGTTAGATTGCGGATATGTTTTTAGACAGGATAGTTACGAATCTTCCCTGTTCCTAAACCCGCAGATAGGTCTTCTGTTCAACTCTAAAGAGAGATCTGCAAAACCCTTCCTGCTCATCGGTTACCGCAAAGACGGTTACTCCGGCTTCACATTGGATGGTTATAACGGGCTTTCGCTAAAGTTTGGGTTCCGGTTTTAACTCTCTGCAATATGAAACGGTCAAATCTCTATATTTTATTGCTGCTGCCTTTAGTGGTTGCGTGTGTTAAGATGCCGGGCGGCTCCGGAGAGACTCCTCCAAAGAGTTTTGAGGAGATGTCCATCTCCCCGGATTTTAACTGGAAAACATCTAAGGATATCAAACTCTCTATATACTCAGACCTTACATCAATAATAAAGATTACATCTCTGGACGGCAAGATCTCTTATCATAAGGGGTTTAATAACAGATCGCCGGAGAACTATTTGGTTACCATTACCGTTCCTGCAGATGTTAAAGCTGTGTTGATCAATGGGAAAGAGTTCAAAATCGACAGCACAGAGCTATCTGTAGTGCTATCTGCAAGAGGGGAATCTGCAACGGAAAACAACTTTTTCGCAGCTCAGGCTGCGGCTGTGCCTCTGGGGTACTGGAGTTTTGACGAGGGGAGCGGTAATACGGCCTTAGATTCGTTCGGAAGTAATAACGGAACAGTTGCCAACGCAACAAGAACCCCGGGCATCAAGGGTGGAGCGCTATATTTTAACGGGACAAGTGGCAATGTAAATATCGCAAGTACGCCTCAGCTTAGCCCTGCAGATGCAATTACAATGATGACCTGGGTCTTCTCTGAGGAGAATAGAACTGCCAAGATCTTTCAGAAGGGAGATTGGGATGGGCCCGGGTTACGGCAGGATGTTTGGAAGGGGTGGAGTTGCGGGATAAGGATGGATAATGATACAGGGCATTCATTAGAGTGGAATAACGGAAGGCCAATTCTTAATGAGTGGTATCACCTCGCTATGACTTATGACGGATCTCTCCTCGCTTTTTACGTAAATGGCCGTCTATGGGAAAGCAAAGCTGTTACGGGGAAATTAAAGGTCACCTCAAGAGATCTCTCTGTGGGTTCAGATAATTCAATTCAAAAGTTTTTTAAAGGTAAGATAGATGAGGTTTTTCTTTACGGGAGTGCACTTTCGGTTGAGGAGATTCAAAGCGTTGTGCAGTCTGTTTCAAGTCCTGACAGTGATGGTGATGGAATTCCCAATGAAGATGATGCCTACCCTGCAGATGCCGGGATGGCTTTTGAGAACTACTACCCCTCTTCCGGTTACGGTACGCTCGCTTTTGAAGATATGTGGCCATCCAAGGGTGACTATGACTTTAATGACCTTGTAATAGATTACCGGTTTAAGATAATCACCGATGCTTCCAACTATGTTTCTGCAGTCTCTTGCAGCTTTATTGTCAAGGCTATAGGTGCTGCCTATGCCAATGGATTCGGCTTTCAGCTAAACTCGCCATCTTTTAATGTGTCGGATATTCAGGTTAGCGGCGGGGTGTTGGAGCAGGGGCAGAATCTGCCTACATTTATTGTGTTTAACAATGCGAGTTCGCTTATGAGCTCTACGGGAAGTTTTGGGGTGAATGTAAAAAAGGGAGAGCCTTATGTACAGCCGGCAGTCATTGAGATGAACATCTCGTTTACCCCTCATAAATACACACTTAACAACCTCAACATCTCCGGGTTTAACCCTTTCATTTTTGTGAACGGCAACAGGGGAAGAGAGGTTCACCTTCCGGACTATCCGCCTACCTCAAGGGCATCTGCAGCGCTCTTTGGCACCGGAGCAGACAACTCCTCTTCCGGTATAGGCAGATATTATAAAACCGCAGAAAATCTGCCTTGGGCCATCAACATCATTTCGGGCTTCGAACACGTGATTGAGCGCGTAGAGATTACCGATGCATATCTTAAGTTCTCTTTATGGGCGCAATCTGCAGGAGTACAGTACCCGGACTGGTACTTGAATAGAGCCGGCTACAGAATTGCGCATAATATCTATTGATTTTTTCGTCTCAGAGACTCTCATTTAATGTCAAATTATCGCATAAATTGACAAAAGGTATAGGCAAATATTTTTTTTGACAGAAAATAGTCTAATTGTCAAAAAAACGCTATATTTGACAAAAAGAAAATATTATGTCAAATCTTACCGAGCCATTTGATAGAAATAAGCCATACAACAATCTTCCAATACTTCCCCCTGATGACGAAATAGTTGAAAGCCGGGAGGTTCTTAAGGGTTTAATCAATGCAAATAAGGCACTTGCAGAGCTTAAGGGGATTGCTAAAAAATTGCCCAATCAATCGATGCTTGTTAATACAATTATATTGAGAGAGGCTAAGGCAAGTACAGAGATTGAGAACATCTTTACTACAGATGATGAGCTATATCAATCATTTACAATAAGCGATTCAGAACAAAAGATCAATACAAAAGAGGTATTAAGGTACAGGCAGGCGCTTTGGAAAGGTTATAATGATATAGTTGTCAGGCAGGCAATTACGATTGATGCACTAATTAGTATCTATCGGGAAATTAAACAGGTAAATGATGGAATAAGACCACCTCAAACAGAAACGGTTATTTTGAAAAGAGGGAGTGGAAGGTTATTAGGCGAGGTTATCTACACCCCACCAAGAGGAGTACAAGTTATTAAAGAGAAGCTGAATAATCTGTTGGAATATATTAATGACGATGTAAAGTATCCTTATGATCCTTTACTAAAAATAGCTGTCTCTCATTATCAATTTGAAGCCATTCACCCATTCAGGGATGGCAATGGAAGAACCGGAAGAGTTTTGAGCATTCTGCTTATGATTCAAAAACATTTACTGGATGTGCCGATTCTTTATTTAAGTGCGTACATCATAAGAGAAAAAGAGGAATATTATGAGTTACTTAAAAACGTAACGGCACACAGAAACTGGAGTCAATGGATTATATATATGCTTAAAGCAATTGAAGAGACCTCCAGATACACAATAAGCAAGATTGAAGAGATTGATAGACTTTTCACAAGAACAAAAGAGTTAATCAATACAAGATATCCATCCATTAGAAAAGAGTTTATTGAAAAATTATTTGAACAGCCATATATAAGTCCCAAAAAATTGCTGGATAATAATATGAAAAGTTTAAATACAGCAAAAAAATACCTTATTCAACTTGAAGAGATGGGTATTCTAACAAGTAAAAAGATAGGCAAAGAGGTTGTCTATATCAATATAGACCTATTTAATATCCTGGCTGAATCATAGCCTTTAACAGTTGCACGAATGGATACACTTCTGCTCATAATCTCAATTCTCCTGCTGCTTGCCGGAATTGCCGGTTCGGTGCTGCCTGTGCTGCCGGGGCCGCCGCTGGCTTTTGGCGCCCTTATTCTGCTTCACCTTACCAAGTATGCCCAGTTTAGCACAACTCTGCTGGTTGTTCTGGGGGCGCTAACGGTTTTTGTAACAATTGCAGATTACTTTATCCCCGCCTGGAGCACCGGCAAGTTTGGCGGGAGCAGATACGGCTCTCGCGGCGCTATAGCGGGGATGATTGTTGGTCTCTTCTTCGGGCCTTTGGGTCTGATTATAGGCCCATTCATCGGTGCCTACCTGGGCGAACTGCTCGGTGGCCAAAACTCACAATTCGCACTCAAATCTGCCTTCGGCTCCTTTATCGGCTTCCTGCTCGGAACCGGCCTCAAACTCATCTTGTCGTTGGTGATGCTATATTATTGGATTGACACTATTTTGTGAAACCAAACTCTGGCAAAGCCCTAAGCTCTTATAGCGGCGATTCCGGGGAGTTCGATTCCTTCAAGGTATTCCAGCATAGCGCCTCCGCCGGTAGATACATAGCTCACTTTGTTTGCAAAGCCCATCTGGGTAACAGCAGCTACAGAATCGCCGCCGCCCACCAGGGTGAAGACACCGGTTGAGGTGATATCTGCAAGTAGTGTGGCGATGGTTTTGGTTCCGTTTGCGAATTTCTCCATTTCGAAAACTCCTACAGGGCCGTTCCAGAGTACGGTTTTAGATGCGCGCAAAACAGCTTCCCACTCTTTGAGGGTAGATGGGGCGGCGTCCATTCCAAGCCATCCGTCCGGAATTGCGTTGTCCTGACAGATTTTTGTGTTGGCGTCGTTGCTGAATGCATCTGCACATACAACCTCTCCGGAGTAGTAGAGTTTGACCCCTTTTGCGGCGGCCTTCTCCAGGATGGTGAGCGCAAGCTCCATCTGGTCATCTTCGCAGAGAGAGTTTCCAATCTTACCACCTTGTGCTTTGATAAAGGTGAAGACCATACCGCCGCCGATAATCATATTGTCGCATACATCAAAAAGCTTCTCGATAATGGCAATTTTGGAAGATACTTTGGCCCCGCCTATAATGGCTGTCACAGGGTGTTCTGGAGATTTTAGCACTTTGTCTATAGCTTTAATCTCGCCCTCCATTACATACCCAAACATTTTATCGTTAGGGAAGTATTTGGCTATAAGGGCTGTAGATGCGTGAGCACGGTGGGCAGTACCAAAAGCGTCGTTGATATAACAATCTGCATAAGAGGCCAGCTTTTTGGTAAACTCCTTCTGAAGCTCCTTCATAGCAGCTTTGGCAGCCTTCTTCTCCTCCTCCGAAACATCTTCGGCCAAACCGCGTGGTTTTCCCTCCTCCTCGGCATAGAAACGAAGGTTCTCAAGAAGCAGAACCTCACCCGGTTTGAGGGTTGCAGATAGTTGTGCGGCCTCCTCTCCCATACAGTCCGGAGCAAATTTGATCTTTACTCCAAGCTTCTCCTCTATTGCCGGAATTATATGTTTAAGAGAGTATTTGCCGGTTGGCCCTTTTGGACGACCCAGATGGGACATCACGATTAGGGATCCACCCTTCTCAAGTACTTTTTTAAGTGTCGGAATTGCTGCTCTGATGCGGGTGTCATCTGTAATTTGAAAAGATTCGTTAAGGGGAACATTAAAGTCTACCCTCACAATGGCTCTTTTACCCGTGAAGTTGTAATTATCAATACTTTGCATATGGAATATTTATTAAATAAATGTTTATCCGAGCCGCAAAATTAAGAATATTCTCAGAAAATTACTACCTTCGGGGCTGTTTAATTAACAATTTAAAACCAAATTTTGTGATATTACTGGAGTCTCCCCAAAAGTGGAGTGATTATGAGCTGATTGACTCAGGGGATTTTGAAAAGCTCGAAAGATTTGGCAACTATTGTCTTATCCGTCCGGAGCCCAAGGCGTTGTGGGAAAAGAGACTCTCTCAAAAGGAGTGGCTGGATTTGGCGCATACTAAGTTTACAACCGGTGCCGGGTTTGGCAAGTCGGGCAAAGAGGACTCCGGAACCTGGCATCAGCTTAAAAAAATGCCGGACCAATGGGTTATCGGCTATAAGAAGGGGCAGCTGGATTTCAATATGAGGCTTGGCCTCACCGCTTTCAAACACGTGGGAATCTTCCCGGAGCAGGCACCAAACTGGGACTACATCTACGAAAACACCTCCAAAATATCTGCAGAGAACGGCAAGAACGGTTTCCCGAGGCCAAAGATCCTCAACCTTTTTGCCTACACAGGGGCTGCTTCGCTGGCCGCTAAGTGTGCAGATGGGGATGTTACGCACCTGGACTCTGTGAAGCAGGTGGTGAGCTGGGCAAGAACCAATATGGAGTTGAGCAGGCAAGATAACATCCGCTGGGTCATAGAGGATGCTCTTAAGTTTGTTAAGAGGGAGGCAAGAAGAGGAAATCTTTACCAGGGAATAATTATGGACCCGCCTGCCTACGGGCACGGCCCGGATGGTGAGAAGTGGAAGCTGGATGAGCTTCTCTTTGAGATGATGCAGGAGGTTGCGCAGATTCTTGCGCCCAAGGATAGTTACCTGGTGCTCAATCTCTACTCTAACGGGTACTCTGCACTGCTTTCGGAGACCATCGTCAAGAGCGCGTTTCACCTGATGGATAAAAAGAGAGAGAGTTATGAACTCACCTACGGAGAGCTGTTCATTGCAGATAAGTTTGAAAAAGCCCTGCCACTGAGCGTCTTCACCCGTCTGCGGAGATAATTAAATAGCAAAATGTGACAGCCGGCCCGGCAGCCGGGCAAGTGACACAACAGTCTCAGAAGATAATAAATAAAAAAATGTGACGGCCGGCCCGGCACTCCAAATAGTTACAACAGAAAGAAGATTTAAAACATAAAATATGACAACACTACCGGCAATTCTTGCGGCTCCGCTTGCAATAACCTGGGGGCCAAACCCGGAGATTTTCTCTATCGGGCCAATACACATAAGGTATTACAGTATTCTGTTTGTATCGGGATTTATAATCGGCTACTACATCTTTATGAGGTTTTTCAAGAGAGAGGGGTTGCCTGTAGAGATTCTGGACACACTGCTTTACACACTGTTGGGGTCGGCTGTTGTTGGTGCAAGGCTTGGTCACTGCCTCTTTTATGAGCCGGCTTACTATCTCTCCAAACCCTGGGAGATCTTTATGATATGGGAGGGGGGTCTCGCCAGCCACGGAGGCGCAATTGCTATTCTTATCGCTCTCTGGTACTACGCTCGCAAATATGGCCGCAGATACGATTTTGACTATATGTGGCTCTTAGACAGAGTTGGTGTTGCAACCCCTCTGGCCGGAGCACTCATTCGTCTGGGCAACCTGATGAACTCCGAAATTTACGGCAATCCTACAGATCTTCCGTGGGGCTTTATATTCACAATTAGGGGAGAGACTCTCGCAAAGCACCCCACCCAGCTCTATGAAGCACTGGCATACCTGTTTACATTCGCATTCCTGATGCTCCTCTACTGGAAATTTCTGGATAAACTCAAAAAGGGCACGATGTTCGGCATATTTATGATAGGAATTTTCGGAACCCGCTTCTTCATAGAGTTTGTAAAAGAGCCCCAGGTAGCATTCGAACAGGGTATGACACTCAATATGGGTCAGTGGCTCAGCATTCCGTTTATCCTTCTGGGCATTTCCATTATTGTTTACAGCATCATAAAAGGTTCGCCTGCTGCAATCCAAAACGATGCAGATATCAAAAAAGCAAAAACAAAATCTGCCTCAGATAATATAAAATCTGAAGCAGATAAAATTAAGAGCGGTAAGTCTTACAAGTAACAGACCTCCCCGGGCTTATAAATCCATCGCAGAAAGCTCTGCAAGAGAGAGTTCAAAATTCTTCTCTGTTTCAAGAGCTCTTCTTAAAGCTTCGTAATAATACTCTATCTCGGTTAAGTAGTTGAGCAGAGATATCTCTCCGGCATCAAAAGCTCTCTTAAGCAGGTGCTCGTTGTTGAAAGAGGATAATGCAACTCTATACTTTAATGCAGATTGTTTAAGCTTGACAGCTTTGTCATAGAGACCTTGCAGCCGAGTGTAAAACGCAACTTTGCTATCTGCAAGCACAGATTGATTTGCGGTTAATTGTGCTTGTGCTTGCCTGACTCTGTTTTTATTATTCCACAAAGGGATAGAGAGACCAACGGTCACGCCTTGAAATCTCTCTCCAAGAAGTTGCTCACTCATATATCCGGCAGAAAACTTAGGCAACCCCTGGGCTCTGTTCAAGCGGATCTTCTCTTGGTCGATTGTTATTTGCGAGTTTGCGTATAGTAGTGCGGGATTTTTAGATACAACACTCGAATACCACTCATCAAAATTGTCAGGTAAGATACCTCCGGGGTAGCTGTTTTGTTCAAAAACAATCTCTTGCCCGCCATTCAGTCGTTTAAGCTCAGACAAGAGAATAGTTCGTTCGGTCTCTATTCCGCTAGCTTCATTTTGCAGAGAGATAACATTCATTTGAGTTTTATTGTTTTCAATAATGTTTGCCTCCCCTTTTTCAAGTTTCGCCCGATAAGCAGCTGCAATCCGTTCTGCATTACTCAATCTTTGAGCAACCTCGCCGGTAAGTGCATTGTAGTAAACCAGTTCAATGCAAATCTGTTTTGCGTGCAGCAGCAAGGATAACCTCTCTGCCTTGTAAAGAAGCTCTAAGTTTGAATTTTCAAGTTTCGCAACTCTATCCCTGTGGCCGTAAACTGTTGGGAAATCGAATGACTGTGTGATTTTGAAATCTGTACGCTCTCCGTTTACAGGGGTATTTCCCCACAGATAGGCAAACTCAACCTCGGGATCTGACAGGAAGATACCTGTACGGTTCCCGAGTTTTTGAGCTTCCATCTGTTCCCGGAGTGATTGCAGGGTTGTACTATTTGCTTCAATCCGTGACAGAATATAATTATAATCGCCTTGAGCTGTTGTAGTTAACGCAATAGCTAATAGGCCTATACTCAAAATTATCCTTTTCATATTTGCTGTTCTTTCTTTAATCTTCTGTTTTGAAGTATTTCATAAGCTATAGGTACAATGTAGATATTTAAAAGGGTAGATGTCAACAGTCCACCCAGGACTACTACTGCCATAGGGCTTTGAATTTCATTGCCAGACTTGTCGCCGTTAAGAACTAAAGGAATAAGGGCGAGTGCGGCCGTTAACGCAGTCATAAGTATTGGATTCAATCTGTCAAGCGATCCCGCCACAATAGTTTTAGTAAGAGAATCATCACTATGTTCCATATGTTGATATTTTGAAATCAGAAGAATTCCGTTTCTAGTTGCAATACCAAATAGGGTAATAAACCCGATAATAGAAGGAATACTTATAATACCGGAAGTGATCCACACGGCAAATACTCCACCAATCAATGCCAAAGGAAGATTGACTAAAACAATTGCAGATAGTGATACGTTCTTAAACTCGCTATACAGCAGCAGGAAGATTACACATATCGCTAATATAGAGGTGATAAGAAGAGTTCTTGATGCGCTTTTGGCACTCTCGAACTGCCCTCCGTACTCTACACGGTAGCCTTGAGGGAGATTAATCTGTGATTCTATATTTGTTTTAATTTCTCCAACTACACCATTCAAATCTCTCCCTGCAACATTCGCAGAAACAACTATCTTCCGTTGCACGTTTTCTCTGCTTATTGAATTTGGCCCACCAACGGAAACAATTTCTGCAACCTCTTCCAATGGTACTTTTTTCCCGTTTTGGGTGTCAATAAGAGCAGACTTTACCTGTTCAATATTTTCGGTATAGCTTTTATTTAATTTCAAAACCAAATCGAAACTGCGCTGCCCTTCATAAATTTCGGATAGCTTCTCTCCTGCAAATGCAAGTTCGATAAACTCATTGAAATCTTCTATTGATATACCATATTGGGCAAGCATACTTCGTTTAGCTCTCACCTGCAATTGAGGTGTCTCAGTCTGCTGTTCAACGGCAACATCCACCAAACCATCAATTCCTACAATTGAACCTTTTATTTGGTTGGCAATCATAAACATCTGGCTCAAATCTGTCCCGAACAGTTTGATAGCGATATTTGCCCTTGTCCCGGAAAGCATATGGTCAATGCGGTGTCCAAGCGGTTGTCCTACAGTAAACGCAAGTCCCGGAACAGCTCCCAGTTTTTCACGGACTTCTGCCATAAACTCTTCACGCCCTCTTTTTCCTAATGTAAAGTTCACATCAATTTCTGCACTATTTGTAGATAATGAGTGCTCGTCAAGTTCTCCACGTCCGGTTCGCCTTGCTGTACTTGTAACTTCCGGTAATAAAAGCAACTCCGTCTCTATAAGGTTCCCTAAACGATCGCTTTCATCAAGGGTTACACCGGGTTTGGTTACTGCCGAAATTGTAAGCGACCCTTCGTTGAACTCGGGTAGAAAACTTCTCCCCATAGTCACAAAGAGCACTCCGGCAACTAATAGAAGAGCTATTGTGGGGTAAATTACAATTTTCTTGTTTGTAAGAACCCATAACAGCGACCTTTCATATAGTGTAGAAAGCTTTTGAGTCAGCCAGTTATCCTTTGTTTTTTTGTCAAGGTAGTTGTCTCGCGAAAGCATCATTCTACAGAGCAGTGGAGTTATTGTCATTGCCACAACCAGCGACATAAACAGCGATACTATATAAGCCACGCCAAGCGGCTTGAGCATTCTTCCTTCCATTCCGGAAAGGAAAAAGAGGGGTATAAATGCCACAATAATTATAAAAGTTGCATTGAGGATAGAAGCTCTAATTTCAACGGAAGCTTTATAAATGACACTTACTACTGACTCCCGCTCTTCCTTTGGCTTAATGTGATTTTGCCTTAAGCGTTTGTAAACATTTTCTACGTCAATAATGGCATCATCTACAAGAGATCCTATGGCGATGCACATTCCGCCCAGCGTCATCGTATTAATATTCATTCCAAGCAGGTAGAGAACGATGAGAGTACCGAAAAGTGACAGGGGAATAGCGATTACCGAAATAATTGTCGTTCTGAAACTGGCTAAGAAAATAAACAGAATAATTATTACAAATATTGCCCCCTCCATCAAAGCTATCCCGACGTTATTTACAGAAGCCTCAATAAAGTCAGCCTGACGGAATATTTTAGTATCCATCCGAACATCTGCAGGAAAAGTTTTTTGAATTTCTGCCAAATTGTACTCAATACGCTCTGTAACATTGAGAGTGTTGATATTAGGTTGCTTGGAGATAGCCAATATTACAGAAGGCTTAGCATTTTGAGAAGCGTGCCCCATTTTAACCGGGGTTCCAATTACAATCTCAGCAACATCAGATAGTACTACAGGTCTTCCATTTCTGGTTTTCACATAAGTTTCGCCAAGCTCTTCAAGGTCGTTGGTACGAGCCATTCCGCGAAGTGCATACTCGTTTCCGAAGTCCCGAATAATACCACCTGTAGAATTAGTGCTTAATGTTTTTCCAACGCTTTTTAGCTCTTGCAGTGTGACTCCGTAGGCGTTCATCTTTACAGGGTCTGCAAGAATCTGATACTGCTTGTAGTCACCACCGATAATGGTTACTTGAGACACTCCTCCGGTAGCTAGTATTGCCGGTTTAACAATCCAGTCTGCTAATGTACGAAGCTCCATCATTGAAGTTGAATCAGCTTGAAGTCCTACAAATAGGATCTCTCCCATCAAACTTGATTGCGGAGCTAGCATAGGAATAATACCAACAGGTAGTGAACTTGTGAGTGTTCCCATCTTTTCGCTGACTATCTGACGGGCTTTAAAAATATTCGTACCCCATTCGAACTCAACCCAAACAAAAGAGTATCCCTGCAGAGATGCCGAACGCACCCGGCGTACATCGGTGGCCCCATTGACTGCGGTCTCTATAGGAAATGACACCAGACGCTCTACCTCTTCCGGCGCCATTCCGTGAGCGTCTGTCATTAAAACTACTGTAGGGGCTGTCAAATCCGGAAACACATCCACATCCATTTTTTGGAAAGTGTATGTTCCGCCAACAATAAGCAGTACTGCACCAAGCAGTATAAAGAGCTTATTATTGAGCGAGAATTTTATGATATTGTTCAACATAACATATTGCTGTTAATGTACGTGACCAGAGTGTGCATCCAGAGCACCCGATGCCTGTGCAAGTTTAACTAAAATAGCACCCTTGCTTGCAATCCTCTCTCCTACAGATACACCCTCTATAACTTCGGTACGGTATCCATCAGTTACACCTTTACGAATAACTCGTTTCTCAAAAAATTCCGGAGTAAGCTGGGTATAGACAAAATAGTTACCCATCTCTTCTATGATAGCTTCGTTGGGAATAGTTATCGCCATATTGTTGGATTGGGTTTTTATAAAAACATCTATAAAGCTCCCGGACAGTAACCCTACACTATTTTTTACTTTAAAAAACACCGGGATAAGAGGGTTTTCAATATCTGTTGATTTGCCGTAAGAGAGAACTTTGCCGTCCAGCTCCTCAAGAGAATACCTTAAGTTGTTGCTCGTATTAATAAAGGTTGCAGATACAATACTGCCCAATAATGGATAGTATTTTGGTTGCAATTGCGCTTTTATTAACATATCAAGATTTTTAGATACAATCACTATGGGCTCTCCTGTCTCTACATATTGACCATTTTGAACCATAAGTTTAGCAACATATCCTTTTATAGGAGAACTAATTATCTGTCTCCCCAAAGAGAAATTTGCCCGAAGATTGCTATAGTTAGCTTCGGCATTTGTGTACTCGGTCTCTGCTCTTAAAAGTTCGCTCTGTGATACGATATTATCTTTGGCCAAATCCTTTTTTCGTTCGTATTCTGCTTTGGCCCTGTTGTACTCCGCAGTTGCTTCGCTCAGGCGTACAGAAAGGTTGTTATCTGCCATACCTTTGCTCTCTACAGAGAATAGTTGCTCTCCTTCGTTTACTATTTTACCCTCCACTATCTCCTGAGCTGAATAGGTTACTATTCCACCGGTCCTTGCAACAACAACTCTTTGGTCTGCTTGTGATGGCAATATTTGAGCAACAGTACGAATTACTTTCCCAAAAGACTCAAAACGTGCCTCTTCGGTGGCAAAGTCTAGTTTCCAACTTTGTTCTTTAGTAAAAACAGCACCATTGCTACTGGACATAGCCGCATCTGCAGCATTGTGTTGGGCATCGTGTACATCACTATAAACCCTAACATCCGGAACGACTATCTGCGATTTCGCATCGGGAGCCTCTATATCAAAAATGATTTTGCCGGCACCGGCCATTGCGGGAGTTAAAAAGAATTCATATATGCCTGTACGGGTAGGTTTTTCAAGTGTTTGTCGAATACCTTCAGTGCCAATTATAAGACTTATTGTAACTCTCCCCTCTGTAATCGGTTTGAAATTTTTCAAAAAAGAGAAATGGGCAAGAATGCTACTTTGTTGCCCGGCTACAAATGGCTTAGCTTCTGCATATACTTCAAATGCATCGCTATATGCTGTAAGCTGAAGGTTTTCGTCGTGAGGATGCTCCTCGGCTACGACACTTTGCCTATTTTTACAAGATATTATGGTGATTGCTAAAAGCATCACCATAACTAAGTTCGTTATCTTCATATTACCTTAGCTGCTAATGTTTATGGTTTGGGTCTGAGTGATCGTGTTTGTGGTCATCTTTTTTTTCCGGTTGCACAACGGTAGAATCTGCTTTAACTTGAAAACTCTCTTGTGAAGCAGGGGCTTTGGCCTCTTCTTCGTGGTTCCCGTGCACAGATCCATCATCGTGAACGTGTGTGTCTGCCGGTTGGTTTTTACTTGAACAACTTTCGCAAGAGGTGAGTCCAAAAATGATAAGAGCAGATAAGATGATTGCAATAATTTTAAATGATTTCATATTTGTTGTTATTATCAGGTTATTAGATACTTAACACAAAGGAAAATGAGCTTAATTTTATAAGCACAGATTCTGCCTTTGCAATAAAAAAACTGAAAAAACTAACAAACGGGAGGAGCTCTCAACCCGATAGAGCCGGATGAGAATTTGGAATAATATGATTCAATGTATGGTTTTTGCCGAAACGGTAACCCGCCCTCATTCACTAAGCTAAACTTGTCAATACCACGCGGGGAGACAAAAGTTTTAGATGTTTTGTAATCACAATTTTCATAGCACTCAAATTTTGGACTATTATCAGAACGGGTATAAACCTCATTGAGTGCGCACTTCTCAGTCTCACTGTTACTTTCGTGATTGTGGGTGCTAGGTGCCTGATGATGGTCACTAGGTGTGTGGTTATGGTCACTAGATGCGTGATGATGATCTTGGGATCTCTCCTTGATGTTCCTCTCAAGCAGTGCTACTACAAACCCATTGTGATGATGGTGCGGGACAATTGTATGAGCCAACATTATTATATTGGCAAGTAACAAAAGGCTTGTAGAAATTATTTTTTTCACACTCTATTCTTAGTAATCCTTCAAAGATAAAAAAAACATAATCATTTGGCAAACCTACATCCGTTCACCGTCGCGACGGAGGTCTTTCTCTTTGATTGAGTGGCGTTTGTCGTATTCTCTTTTGCCTTTGGCCAGGGAGATGTTTAGTTTTGCGTAGCCGTTTTCGGCGATAAAGAGCCGGGTTGCGATTATGGTGAGCCCCTTCTCTCGTGTGGCACGGAAAAGACGGCTGAGCTCTCTTTTACTGAGCAGAAGCTTTCTGTCGCGCTTAGGGTCGTGCTTGTTGAAACTGCCCCACCAGTAATCTGCAACGTGCATATTTTTGACAAAGAGCTCTCGGTTCACAAAATAGCAATAGGAGTCCGAAAGGGAAGCTTTACCGGCGCGGATAGACTTAATCTCTGTACCAGAGAGAACTATACCTGCGGTAAAACTTTCGATGAACTCATACTCAAATGAGGCTCTCTTGTTTTTAATCTCTATTTTACTCTTTGCTTTAGTCATTGGAGTGCAAAAATAGTGTAAATTTGTGAGATGAACCATAATTTAGTTAGCGGGATGAATGCAGACCTTCTTTGCATTCTTGGGCCAACGGCCTGTGGCAAGACAAAATATGCCGTAAAGTTAGCCGCTTCGGCTTCGGGAGAGATAATATCTGCAGACTCCCGCCAGGTTTATAGGGGGATGGATATCGGCACCGGGAAAGACCTTTGTGAATACACATATAATGGAGTTGAAGTTCCGTATCACCTTATAGATATTGCAGATCCCGGGAGCAGATACAATATCTTTGAGTATCAGCGGGATTTTCATAAAGCGTATGAAGATATTAGAAGCAGGGGTAAGCTGCCGGTTCTTTGCGGCGGAAGCGGGCTCTACATTGAGGCTGCCACAGCAGGATATCAGCTGCCGGAGGTTCCTCCCGACCCACTTTTAAGAGAGGAGCTGGAGAGGGAGAGCAGCGAAGAGCTTATCAAAAGACTCGCGGCAATGAAGAGCCTGCACAATGTAAGTGATACCCAGAGCCGCAAACGGCTCATAAGGGCACTTGAGATAGCAATCTATCAGCAACAGAATCCCTCAAACAGCACAGAGTACCCCCCAATCAAAACCAGATTCATCGGGATAGATGTGGGTAGGGAGGAGCGAATTAAGAGAATAGACAAACGGCTCAAAGAGCGGCTCAAGGGTGGTATGATTGATGAAGTAAAAGGGTTGCTGGAGAGCGGGCTTAAGCCGGAAGATCTTATCTATTACGGACTTGAGTATAAATATGTAACCCTCTACATTACCGGCGAGATAAGCTATGTGCAGATGGAGAGCCGCCTCTCTACGGCCATTCATCAGTTTGCAAAAAGGCAGATGACTTGGTTTCGGGGGATGGAGAGAAGAGGCATAAATATTGAATGGGTAAGTCCGGAGAGCAGATTGGTTTTGTGATGCAGTTGCGCAAGAGAAATTGTAGGTTTTGTGATGTAATTGCACAAGAGAAATTGTAGGTTTTGTGATGTAGTTGCACAAGAGAAATTGTAGGT
>Ga0351877_1116_pt1 | contig 22505 bp, 17 predicted proteins | sample BONcelFGM3001D13_FD_206775 | JGI IMG/M metagenome (GOLD analysis project Ga0351877, IMG submission 206775) | Enriched cells from coal bed in the Powder River Basin, Montana, United States - BONCAT cells FGM rep3 HSBNCT.FGM.300.1.D13 ...
AATGACCCACATAAAATAATTTTGCTCCAATATTATTTTACTTTTGGTCTTGGATTCAAATAAAGTACCGCTCCTGTCATATTTTATATTGATGGATTTAACATAAGAATTCAACAAAGAAGAGATAAAATCGGATATTAACAATTCATCAGTTTTCTGTTTAACAAATAGATGGAAATGGTTTGGCATCAAGCAATAAGATAATATTTCAATACAATATTTATCTTTATAAAATTTTAATCTGCGTAAAAAATGGAGATAACTTTTGTGATCAAAATAGATTAGCCCTTTATTTGCACCTCTATTATACAAGTGATGGTATGTATTTTTATAAAACTTTCTGTCTTTATTCAATTATATTCCTATAATCTAATTATTATAAAATAAACCTCCGAGGATTAAAACCTCAAAAACCTCCGAGGTTTGCACGTAAACCAACATCTAAACCTCGGAGGTTTGTAGAAATCTCTACACTTCTAGTTCCATTCTCAACAATGCAGCAGCAAGTGTTTTGCCTTGCGCATCAAGCTTCAGTGAAACTGTTCCACCTCCTCCAAGTGTATTGTGAAGAAGAAAATTTAAAGCGCGCAAATTAGGTAATTCAAATCGTTCAACTTCACCGAAACATATTCCTTCAAAATGTTTTTTAACTGTTTCAACGGTGAGATGTTTGCAGATAATCTCGTAACCTTTATCATCATAAGTGATAATACCAATGTTTGCTGCATCACCTTTATCACCGCTTCTACCGTGTGCTATATCTCTAAGTTTTATTTTCATGATTTCATCTCCATAATTTCAACGTAAGGAGTAACAAGTTCTTTTGGAATGAGTGCAGGCCAATAAGCAACAACTTCACTCGGTTTTGGTCGTCCTCCAGCAAATCCGGTTACACTCGGAGGACCGGTTAAAATTAATGGTGCAATTTCTTTTCCGAATCTTTCAATTGATTTATAATCTTTTGATCGAACAGAAAACCTAACAACAATTTCGTTTATCAAATCTTCATCAATTTCAGTTGCCAATGGACCATGACATGCATTGTAACCAATAAATTCAGTCCTCATTTCATCAAATTGCAGATTTAGAATTTCTAATCTCTTTCGCAAAATCTTATCAACAGCTTTAGCTTTGGTTAAGGCTTGAGGCCATGAATAAGTTAATGTTGATGAAGCTGAAAATCCGCTCTCATAAGAACAAGAAACTTTATAAGAAGGTGTATCGGGTTTACCTTTAATGTTAAAGACTTTTATTCTGTCTTTCCCTTCTTCTTCTAACTTGATTGAGGTAAAGTCAGCAATGCAATCAGGTGTAATATACATTTTGGGATCACCGATTTCATAAAGCAATTGCTCAGAAACCGTGTCTATTGAAACTTTGCCGCCGAGTGATTCATGTTTCGTAATCACAACCTCACCGTTTGGAAAAGCCTCGGCTATAGGAAAACCGATTTGAGCAAAGTTTTCAATTGATTCCCAATTACCTAGAAAATTTCCACCGGTCGCTTGAGCACCACATTCAAGGATATGTCCTGCGACTGTACCGGCAGCCATCAAATCAAAATTATCTTTTGTCCAGCCAAATTCATAAATCATTGGAGCGAGGGTTAAACCGGTATCGGTCGTTCTTCCGGTAATTACTATTTCTGCTCCTCTTTGCAAAGCTTCAACAATCGGGAAAGCGCCGAAATAAACATTTGCACTCAGCAGTTTATCTTTAACATTTATTATTGGCTCACCCGTTTCCATATCATTTAATTCACACCCGGAATCAATAATTGAATCAATTCTATCTTTAATATCATCCCCGAGTACAACACCAATTTTCAATTCTGAAATACCGATTGATTTTGCAACTTCAAGTATTGCTTTTGCACAAGAGATAGGATTAACACCGCCGCCATTTGTAATTACTTTTATATTCTTCTCTTTACAAATCGGAAGAATTCTTTTCATCAACTCCGGAATATCTCGTGCATAACCAAGCTCCGGATTTTTGTTTTTCTGTTTCTGAAGAATTGACATAGTCACTTCAGCCAAATAATCCATAACGAGGTAATCGATATCTCCGTGCGTTACCTGATAGTATGGAGCATCAATTAAATCGCCCCAAAAACCTTGTCCTGAAGCAATTCTGATTTTATTTTTCATACTCTTCCCTTCTAATTAATCTTGTTGTAAATCAATTCAACCGATTTATGAATATCACTTTCATTTTTAATTTCCAACCATTTGATGCGATCGTCTTTTCTGAACCAGGTCATTTGTCGTTTTGCATAACGGCGGGTGTTTCGTTTTATTAATTCGATTGCGCGTTCTAAATCAATTTCACCATTTAGATATGAAATGATTTCTTTATAACCAACTGTATTTAGAGAATTCAAGTCAGTACTATAACCTTTATTTAGTACCTCTTGAGTTTCCTCAACTAATCCTTCAAAAATCATTTTATCTACCCGCTTCTCAATATTACGATAAAGTAGATCTCTATCCCACATTAATCCATATTGCACAAAACTAATATTCAGATTTCTTTCTTGTTCAGAATGAATTTGCGAAATCTTTTTACCGGTTTGTTCAAATACTTCAAGTGCACGAATTACACGCTTCCAATTTTGAGGAAGCATATTAGCTGCACTTTCCGGATCAACTTTTTGCAATTTATTAAATAAAAACTCATTTCCGAATTCATCTCTATCCAACATCAGTTTTTCTCTTATTGATGGATCAGCAACTTCAACGTCAATAATTCCATCTATCATTGCCTTGATGTACAAACCTGATCCGCCGGCAACAATAGGAATTTTATTCTCTTTTTGAAGTCCTTTAAAAATTTCAATAGATTGAACTTCGAAACTGCTCGCATTAAAGTTTTCATTAGGAAATAGTATATCAATAAAATGGTGCTTAACTCGTTGTTGTTGAGACAGTTCAGGTTTAGCTGTTCCTATGGTTAAGTATTTGAATACTTGTCTTGAGTCAGCCGAAATAATTTCACTTCCCAATAATTCCGCGAGTTTAATTGCAAGCTGAGTTTTACCGGAACAAGTTGGGCCAACAATAACAACTACTTTTGATTCCAACCTTCACGTCCAATCAGGGGAACAAAAGTGAATTGGGGAATTTCGCTCTCTTCAAATTCGTTTTCATCAATCTTTTTAATAATTTTTAATGATTGCGAATTTTTGTCCCCTACGGGAATCACTAATCTTCCTCCTACCGCTAATTGTTTTTTAAGTGATGGCGGAATTTTTGGTGACCCGGCAGTTACAATAATTCCGTTGAAGGGAGAATATTCTTCCCAGCCGATTGTTCCGTCACCATAACGGATTATTGCCCTTATTTCCATTTTATCAAATAATTTTTGAGTCCGTAAATAGATATCAAATTGACGTTCAATCGAATAGACTTTCATCCCCATTGAATATAGTATAGCTGCTTGATAACCGCTTCCAGTGCCTATTTCAAGAACTTTATCTTCTGGATTTAGCTCCAATGATTGTGTCATAAATGCAACTGTGTACGGTTGGGAAATCGTTTGTCCGTATCCAATCGGAAGAGCAACATCGCTGTAAGCATGATGCTGCATTGCCGTTGGGACAAAGAGGTGTCTTTCTACATTGTTTAGTGCCCGCAGGACTGCTTTATCAGTTATTCCCTTTTGATGCAGTTTTTCTACTAGACTAAATCTTTCAGTTTCGTTCATATTCTTTTAAATAATTGAAAATAAAGATAAAAAGAATTTTGCTAATTGAGTAAATTAGTCACTAAAATTTATAAAGTTATTTGGAGCCTCTCATGTTCGAAGGTTATTTGGGTGCGTTATTAATAATGTTGATGCGCATTTGCGATGTGAGTATTGGTACATTTAGAACAATATTAGTAGTTCAAGGAAGAAAATATCTTGCAGGAATAATAGGATTTATTGAAGTTCTGATTTGGGTATTCGCTATCAGAATTATTTTTCAGCATCTTGATAATACGGCTAATCTATTTGGTTATGCATTGGGATTTGGTATAGGAAATCTTTTAGGAATTACTTTTGAACAGAAGATTGGATTGGGTTATGTGCAGCTAAACATAATTTCTAAATTTCAAACGGATGTTATTGCTAATGCCCTCAGAAGATCAAAATATGGAGTTACAATTTTACCCGGTGAAGGAGGAGCAGGCGGAGTAGCGATTATTGTCTGTGTTGTCTCCAGGAAAATTCAAAAGAAAGTTATAAAAATGGTTGAAGGACTTGATAATACAGCCTTTATTACAGTTCAATCATCTCTCCCCTATCGTGGATTTGTTCATGGTTCGAGGAAATAAGAGTACGAATTTTTGTAGTAATGTAGTGATTTTTTTTAATGAATTTCTTTAGAAAATATTAACTTCTTCTTGAAGTAAAATATTAAATTTCTCGTAGACAGTTTGTTTGACAAAATCTTTAAACTTTACAATTTCTTCTCCGGTAGCGTTGCCATAATTTACTATGACAAGAGCCTGGTCTTTGTGAATTCCTGTCTCACCGGATCGTTTTCCTTTTAGACTAGACTTTTCTATTAACCAACCGGCAGGGATTTTATCTTCGCTTTCACTTATCTTATAAATAGGAACATCTGGATAATCTAAAAGAATTTTTTCAGAAATTGATTTTGGTACGATTGGATTCTTAAAGAAACTACCTGCATTTCCAATTACTTTTGGATCGGGGAGTTTGCTTTTTCTTATATCACATATAATATCTCTTATGTCTTTTAAGTTAGGGGATTTAATATGCCGTCTGTTTAACTCCTCTTTAATACTTCCGTATTCTGTCTTTAGGATTGAATTTTTTGTAAGCTTCAGATTTACTGAATAGATAAATAATTTATTCTTCAATTCATTTTTGAAGATACTGTTACGATAACCGAAATTACACTCATCAATTTCAAAGACTTTGTTAACCATTGAATCAAGAAGAATAGCATTAACTGAAACAACCACATCCTTTAATTCAACACCGTACGCTCCAATATTTTGAATTGGCGCTGCACCAACGGTTCCCGGAATTAAAGACAGATTTTCAATTCCACCCCATCCTTTAGAAACACAATATTTAACGAGTGAATCCCAATCTTCTCCTGACGCAATTTCAATCTCAACATTCTCGTCATCTTCATGTAGGACGTCAATCCCTTTATTGTTAACTTTAACAACAATCTGTTCTACATCTTTTGTAAAAAGAATATTACTTCCGCCGCCTAAAAAAAGAATCGGTCTCTTGAGAGATTTGCTTAACTGAACAACTTCTGTTAGTTCATCTATATCACTCAACTCGCAAAAATACTCTGCCCGACAATCAACCTTAAAAGTTGTATAATTTTTTAATGAATAGTTTTCTTTGAGTTCCATAATCTCCTAAAATCAATTGATTCAAATTAGGTAAAAAAGTAAAAAGTTTTATTTAAAAATCAGACATAAGATAATTTCACTATTTTTTCAAATTCCTATATCTTTGGATATGGAAATTATACAACTCATTCTATTACTCATAGTCTTTTTAACATCCGCTGTTCTGATGTTCTTCAGAAAGATTCCTGCATTATTAGCATTACCGCTAATGGCTTTTTTTATTCCGGTTATTTCAGGTGTGAGTATATCAGACACAATTGAGCTTGTAATGGGATTAGGAGCCACGCGACTATCAGAGGCTTATACAATAGCAATCTTTGGAAGTATGCTTAGCATTTTATTACAAAAAACCGGAGTCGCAGAAAGTTTTATTAAAGCCGGAGCAGAACTATCAGGAGATAAACCTTGGACTATTGCCTTCATTATGTTGATTCTAATTATTCTTCTATTTACAACACTCGGCGGACTCGGTGCAATTATTATGGTATCAACGGTTGTGCTGCCAATACTTGCATCTGTTGGAATAGGACCGATAACGACTGTCGGTATTTTTTTAATTGGATTGAGTCTCGGTGGAATATTAAACGTAGGTAATTGGGCTGTTTATACAAATGTGTTATTGCTTTCTGTTGATGAAGTAAGATCATTTGCACTTGTAATGTTTGGTATCTCGTTTATTGGCGCCCTTTTTTATATTACGATTCAGCTCTACAGAGACGGTCATGATATTAATTTCAAAAAGATAGCTTTACGAAGCTTTCTGATAATTTTAATAATCGGGACTTTTATTACAATTTATTCCAACTTAAATGAAGCACTGAAATCAACAATAATTTATGTATTATCGTTATTAGGAACAGGAGCCAAATATCTCATCGGGAGTGGAATAGTACTATTATTTATCCTTTCATTTATACGATTATTCAGAAAACAAAAAGCTGTCGGAATATTTTGGGGTGCTTATTTCATTCCGGTAATACCATTACTTCTAATTCTTTTATTCAATATCAATTTTATTGCAGCCTTTATAGTTGGCTTACTTTATGGTTTTATTTCGACTTTTCAAAAAAACAGTTTGAATCTATTTGTAAGATCGATTCTCGAAGGCGGCTCGGTGGTTATGCCTGCAGTAGCATTAATGCTTGGTATCGGTATGCTCCTAAATGCAGTTATGGGACCGTCAGCACCGCACAATGCTAAGTTTATTGAAGGCTGGCCTGTATTGGTATTATTAAAACCGGTAATGTCAACAATAGTTCCATCTAATGGTTTTATATACGTTATTCTCTTTACGATTTTTGCTCCGCTTGCACTTTATCGAGGTCCGTTAAATGTGTGGGGAATGGGTTACGGAATTGCCGCTATATTTTTAGCTAGCGGAATGAATCCGGGTGCAATTATGGGCTTATTGATTTCAGTTGGACAAATCCAAGGCATAAGCGACCCGACAAATACTCAAAATGTTTGGCTGGCAAATGAGATGCGGGTAGATGTTCAAAAAATATTATGGAATACGATTCCACATACCTGGATTTGGGCGTTGCTCGGCTTAACCGCAAGTGCACTAATTTTCATGTAATGTTTAATCATTTAAATTTTAAATCTAATAGATAATGCGAAAAATTAAAATCGGAATTGATGTCGGCGGAACCTTTACACATGCGGTCGGTGTGGATATTTCCGATTATAGCATTATCGGCAAATCATGTGTCCCCACTACTCACAAAGCAACAAGGGGAGTTGCTCAGGGTGTTGTTGATTCAATGCTAAACTTGATTCAATCTGCAAATATTAATCCGGATGAAATCGTTTTAATTGCCCATTCAACAACTCAAGCTACAAATGCACTACTTGAAGGTGATGTTGCAACAGTAGGTGTTATTGGAATGGGTAAAGGTTTTGAAGGACGGATTGCCAGAAAAGAAAGTAATCCGAATAATATAGAACTTTCTCCCGGGAAATATTTGCAAACACGTTTTCATTATTTTGATATTGGTAAAACTGATTGGCAAAATGAAATCGAATCTGCGATTAAATCGTTGATAAAACAAGGTGCAGAAGTAATTGTTGCTTCTGAAGCATTTGGTGTAGATCATCCTGAAAACGAAGAGTTAGTTGAAAATTGTGCAATTGATTTGGGACTGCTTGCAACTTCTGCAAGTAAAATTTCTAAACTATATGGATTGAGAGTTAGAACACGTACAGCCGTTATCAACGCTAGTATGATGCCTAAAATGCTTGAGACTGCAAATATGACTGAAGAAGCTGTTAGAGAGTCAGGAATAAAAGCCCCTCTCATGGTTATGCGGTCTGATGGCGGAATTATGGACATCAACGAAATGAGAAAACGACCAATACTTACAATGCTTTCAGGACCTGCCGCCGGTGTTGCTGCCGCTTTAATGTATATAAAAATATCAGATGGAATTTTTATAGAAGTTGGTGGCACTTCAACCGATATTTCAGTAATTAAAAATGGTAAACCTCAAGTTAAGAGTGCTCAAATCGGGAAAAACCGATTATTCCTAAGAACATTAGATGTTAGAACACTTGGTATTGCCGGCGGTTCAATTCCAAGAATTTCCGGTGATAATATTATTGATGTCGGTCCACGTTCAGCACATATTGCAAATCTTCATTATTCTGCATTTTCAACTAAGAAGAATTTTGAGAAGATTGAGATTGAACTTGTTCAACCAATCAAAGGAGATCCGGGTGATTATCTTGCAATTATATTTGATGAAAACTCGCAAGAAAAATTTACTGTCACACCTACAGAAGCTTCTTATTTCTTAAACTTAGTAAAAGAAACAGGGCACGGCTCCGCAAATATTGAACAGGTTAACAAAGTTATAAATGCTCTTGCAAGTAAGATGAATAAAAGTCCGAAAGAAATTGCTGACAAAATATTAACTCTTTCAGCAGAAAAAATTAAACCGGTTATTAAACAATTGGCAAGAGAATATAAACTCGATGAAGAATTAATCCAATTTGTCGGTGGTGGTGGAGGTGCTTCTGCAATAGTCCCTTTCACCGCTGAATATATGGGTCTGCCACACCGTATTGCTGAAAACAGTGAAGTAATTTCTGCAATAGGAGCTGCACTCGGAATAATTCGTGATAGTGTCGAACGAAATATTATCAGTCCGACAGAGAGTGATATTTTATCTATTCGGCAGGAAGCAATGAATTCAGTTTTGAATATGGGGGCTTCTCCTGAGTCTGTTGAAGTCTCAATCGAAATTGATAATCAAAATAAAAAAGTTATTGCAACTGCTACAGGTTCGAGTGAGATGAGAACTAAGGAACTAGGGATTGAAATACTTTCTGAAGAAGCACTTTTAGAAATCGCATCCAAATCACTTCGTAAAGATAAAGATGAGATTAAGATTTCAGGCAAAACTGATTTTCTTTATGCATTTACTCTTTCTGAAACTAAATCTCATCTATTTGGATTTATCAAAGATACTAATTTTAAATTGAGGGTGATTGATATTGAAGGAACTATTAAATTACAATTGAATGATTGTGAAGTGAAAGAATCGTCTGCCAGAAATGTTGGACCTGAAATTTCAGCATTGATAACAAAGATGACAACTTTTGGTGATGCAGGTGCTCTTGTACCTGATATATTTCTATTAATAGGAAGACGAATCCTTGATATGACCGGATTAATATTTGAATCACAAATAATATCTTTAGCTGATATCGAACTTAAAAATGTACCTGATGATGAACTTATTGTTATCATAACATCGAGTAAAAAATAATTATGAATATTTTTGATAAACTAAAAAACGGTTTAATTGTCTCATGCCAATCGGAAGGTGATGATCCCTTTAATTCAGTTGAAGGCGTTACACTTTTTGCTAAAGCGGCAGTGATGGGAGGCGCAGTAGGAATACGATCACGTGAACTTGAAAAAACTAAAAGTATTGTTTCTGCTGTTGATGTTCCTGTAATTGGTTTAACAAAAGCATTGTTCCCCGATGGATTCGTAAGAATAACCGGTTCCTTTGATGAAGTCGAAAATATTCTTCAATCCGGTTGTCATATTATTGCGGTTGACGGCACATTTAGATTACGTGAAGGTTTATCCGGACCTTCTTTTATAAGTGAAATTAAAAAACGTTACAACTGTTTAGTAATGTCTGATATCGCCGAATACTCAGAAGGTATTTCCAGTGCTGAGAATGGAGCTGATTGTATTTCCACAACTTTAAGCGGATACACTCCAAACACAATTATCGATAAACAAAAAACTCCGGATTATCTGTTGGTAGAAAAATTGGTATCAAAATTAACAATTCCAGTTATCGCTGAAGGGAAAATTAATTCACCTGAGTTTGCGGGAAAAATGATTCAAGCCGGGGCATGGGCAGTTGTAGTTGGAACAGCAATAACTCGTCCTCGTGTTATAACTGAATGGTTTGTAGATTCAATAAAAAAATCAATTAAGTAAATATGTAAAGGAATTGTTATGGTTAGTGAAATTGTCTTCGGTACAGATGGTTGGAGAGGTTTAATTGATAAAGAAATTAATAAAGGAAGCGTTGGGAAAGTAGCACAAGCTTTCGCAATTTATCTTAAGACAAGACCAAAGAATTCAAATGACCTTAAAGTTGCAGTTGCTTATGACGGAAGGCAATATTCAAAACAGTTTGCAATTCTATTTGCAAGAATTTTATCGGGCAATTCGATAACTACTTTTTTAGCAGACAAAACAAGTACTACTCCTGCTTTATCATTCTACGTAAAAGAAAATGGGCTTAATGCGGGTGTTATGATAACTGCAAGCCACAATCCCGCTGAATACAACGGAGTTAAATTTAAAGATTCTTATGGCGGACCATTTTTTACTGAAGAAACTCTTGAAATAGAAAAATTAATCGGTAAAGAGTTGGTGCAAGCTGATGATGATAAAGTATATCAAGTAGATATTAGAAGCCCCTACTACATGCAGTTAGAGAGATTAGTCAATTTTCAGTTAATTAAAGAAGCCGGATTAAATATCTTAATTGATTCAATGGGTGGTTCTGGTCAGCAGGTCATCGAAACTATTTTAAGGAAATATGAAATACCTGCAAAAACCATTTTCAAAATTGCTGAATTTGACTTCTCCGGAAGAATTGCAGAACCAATTGAAAAAAATCTTCTTCCTTTAAAAGAAGAACTTTTAAAAAATCATTACTCATTTGGAATTGCAACTGACGGAGATGCTGACCGCGTTGGTATAATGATGGAAAACGGTGATTGGTTAAGTGCACAAGAGACAATTCTACTTCTAACTGATTTCTTAATTAATAAGAAAAAAGTTAAAGGACATTTAGTAAAAACTTCCTCCGTTACGGATAAGTTAAAATTTTTATTTGAAAATGAAGAAAGAAAAGTTTTTGATGTTCAAGTTGGATTCAAATACATTTGTGAAAAAATGATTCAAGAAGATATCGCCTTCGGTTGTGAAGAAAGCGGCGGTTACGGCTATAAAGGTCACATGCCGGAGCGTGACGGAATTCTTTCGGGATTATTGTTTATAGAGATGCTTGCCCGTTCCGGTTATACAAAATTGAGTGATTATGTTTATTCAAAACGAAATGAATTTGGTTTAATTCATTATTCAAGAATAGATTTTGAATATAAAAATGATGACCGCTTATCAATTCTCCCATTTCTTGTAGAAAAAGAAATAATAGAGCTAGAGAATTATACTATCAAAGATAAACAACATTTCTACAGCAGCCGCGGCGTTATTAACGGACTTAAACTTCGCTTTATTGGAGATACTAAATGGCTTTTACTCCGCTGTTCAGAAACAGAACCGTTATTCAGAATTTATGCTGAAGGAGAATCAGATGCTGAAGTTGAGAGATTTTTGCAATTCGGTAAAAAATTACTTGAAAAAGACATTTAATTTATGAGCAAAAAAATAGTCAATCGTCAAGTTGCGATTACAGAGTTATCTAAATTAAGTTCACAATTTGTAATAGTAGAAAACCCATCATACATTCATCCGAACTATGATATTTTCCCACTTGTTAAAAAGAACAAGACTCCGTTTAATAAAGTTATAGCTACTGTTATGGATATGGATGGAACCACCACTACGACTGAAGTACTTTGTATCCATTCTCTTGAATATATGGTAAGAGCCATTTCCGGGAAATTAGCTAAGAGTGAGTGGAATGGTTTAAACCATGTTAAAGATTACCCCAATATTATCGGTAACAGCACCACTAAACATGTTGAATATCTTTTAAATAGTTATGGTAGCATGATTATCAAATCAGAAGCGCAAAGTGCATTTATCAAAGCTGCTATTTGGACACTTATTAAAGGAAAAGATGTTGGTCGTAAAAACGAAGTAAAAAATAATTTAATCGCTCTCGGATTGAACGAATTATTATTCGATAAAAGAATTATACAGTTCCAATCAGCTAGACCTGATGAAAATAAATATTTAGAGTTTATAAAATATGCTGTCCGAAAATATTCAAAATTTGTTAAACTCAATCAGAAGGAAGATTCCGTTAGAATGGGAATTGATATTTACTATCAACGTTATCACGAGATACTTGAAAGATTGCTAAAAGGTGAATCACAGAAAATTATTTCTGAATTAAGTCTCGAAAAAGGAAAACACCTAATTGAACCACTGCCGGCGGTAGGAATTTTTCTTGCTTTAGTAAAAGGATTACTCGGAAAAGATGCTTCAAAATTGAGGAAAGATATTGCTGAAACAATATTGAAGAAAAATCCGAAATCAAAAATAAATATCGAAAAACTTTCTAATCATCTAGAAAATCTTGGTACTCATTTTCAAAATAAGCCAATGAAAATAGCTGTCGTAACTTCATCAATTTCATACGAGGCTGATATTGTGCTTGGTGAAGTTTTCAAAGTAATTCAGAATGAGATTAAAACCTGGCAATTGCCAACTGCAAAGCGAAAAAAATTAATTGAAAGATTTTCTGATCATAATAGATTTTATGATGCGGTGATTACGGCAACTGATTCAAGCGAAATTCGCTTAAAACCACATCGGGATCTTTACAGTTTGGCTTTGCACAAGCTATCAGTTCCTCAAAAAGATTTTGATAAAGTAATCGGTTTCGAAGATAGCGAAAGTGGTTTAATTGCTATGCGTGCAGCCGGTATTGGAAATTGTGTTGCAGTCCCATTTACTCAAACTAGCGGACATAACTTTAAAGCAGCATCACTTATAGCTAAAAATGGTGTTGCTGATATTTTGGTTAAATTCTAATTGGATTCTATTAAAGATAAATGACAATTAAAATAATTAATGAATGAATTAAGATGAGAAATGATAAAGTATTTCACGTGATTTCTAATACCCACTGGGATAGAGAGTGGAGATTTCCTTTCCAACGTAACCGGCAGATGCTTGTAGAAATGATTGATGATGTTATTGATATATTAATGAAGGAACCTGTATACAAAGCATTTCATCTTGATAGTCAATCAATTGTTCTTACTGACTATCTCGAAATTAAACCTCAGAATAAAGATAAAATTAAAAAATTAGTTGAAGATAAAAGATTGTTTATTGGACCCTGGTTTATACTTCCCGATGAATTTCTAGTTGGAGGTGAGAACTTAGTCCGAAATTTATTGCTTGGACACAAAATCTGTTCACAATTCGGAGGGGTTTCTAAAATCGGTTACTCCCCTTTTTCATGGGGACAAATTTCTCAACTTCCACAAATTTATGATCTGTTCGGTATTAATCTGATTATGTTTTACAGAGGTGTTAACTCGCTTGATTCAAATTACGCTGAATTTATTTGGGAAGGTGCAGATGGCACAAAAAAATTATCCTCTCGATTTTCTACAATGCCCCGGTATAATTTTTATTTTTACATTTATCGCCCAGTAGTTCATAATGAAGGATTCGCTGATGTTGAGTACAAATGGTCAAATGGCGGAGTTCCATTCCATTTTGCTGATCAATCTTTACATAAGGAGGATTATTTTAATGTAGACCCAGCCGATAACTATTTCAAGGATAATATTGAATCATCCGTCAAATCAATTATTGAGAAACAGGCTGATGACTTTACAACACCAAACGTTATTTGGATGGAAGGACACGATTCAAGTGGTCCAAATATTAAAACAGTCCAAATATTAAAAGATATTAATGAAGTTTTTCCGGAAATTAATTTAATTCATTCAACTCTTGAAGACTATGCAAATGCTCTTTTATCTTCTGTTGATGAGAGCAAACTTGCATTAGTCAAAGGCGAACGAAGATCTGCTCAATTCGATTTAAGAAGCGGTAACCTTTACGGATATGTTACATCGGCAAGAATGTTTTTAAAAATTAAAAATTTTGAAGCTGAAAAATGGCTGCAGTACTATGCAGAACCATTCTACAACCTTGCGGGAATAAATGGATTAGATAATAATTCAAAATATCTTGATATCGCATGGAATTATTTAATTCAGAACTCTGCACATGATTCAATCGGTGGTTGCAGTTTAGATGATATTCATGATGATATGATGTCTCGCTATAAACAAGTAGTTGAAATATCACAGGGTGTTTTTGAAAAAGCAGCTAAACATATTGTCAAAATGATCGATTTTTCTTCAAATAAAATTGAAATGGAACGCCACGGAATTAATCTTGTTGTTTTCAATCCACTTCCTTATAAGAGATCTGAAACTGTCGAAGCATTTATCGATATACCTGTTGAATATGACAAAGGTGATTTTGAAATAATTTCCGAAGATGGATCACCAATAAATAAATCAGTCGCAGAAATATCCGATGTTGAACCTGTCTTTGAACAATTAATCGACCGTCCGATGTACTTTAAAATGAAGCGATATAGAACTCATATTCAGCTTAAAGATATCGCCCCTCTGGGTTATTCATCATTCAGAATTTTACCTGTTGAGACAACCAATTTTAAATCTACATTTACGGGTTACATCAAAAAAGATCACGTTATTCTAGAAAACGATTTCATTAAATTAAAAGTTAACAAAAACGGTACTCTTAAAATTATCGACAAAATAAATGAGAAAGTATTTGACTCTCTCGCCTACTTTTATGATGAAGGAGAAGAAGGTCATGCCTGGGTACATAATCCTATAACTCCCGTATTTACAACTCTTGAATCAAAACCGAAAATTCAACTCGTTGAGAATAATTCACTTAGCGCAACTGTAGTTATTCACCATACAATAAAGCGCCCGCTTTATATTAATGGAAAAGAAGCGAAAAAGAAAAAACAACGAATAGAGATAAATTTATTCGCTACACTTAGGTTTGATAGTAACAAAGTTGAGTTTATTGTTGAAGTCGATAATCAAGCTGAAAATCATCGTCTCAGAATCATGTTCCCGACAAAAATAAAAACGAATCGACATTTTGCAGAAGGACAATTTGACGTAGTTGAAAGATCAACAGAAAGACCAAATACCAAAAACTGGATTGAGCAGCCGATGTACGATTTTCCGTTCCACCACTTTGTGGATATTTCAGATAAAAAACATGGTGTTGCATTTTTTGCAAACGGTTTAAAAGAATATGAAATGATAAATGATAAAAAGAGAACTGTTGCATTTACTCTTCTTCGATCATTTAAATACATAATACAACCAAGTTCACTTGAAGACTATTCCCACCAAAAAGGTTCGCAATGCCTTGGTATGTTCAATTGTAAAATGGCATTTTATCCGCATACTGGTAATTGGGAAAAAGGAAATGTTTACGAGGAGGCTTATAAATTCAACACTCCGTTAAGCCTTGTCCAATGCGGTGATAGTAAAGGAACTCTTCCCCATTCAGTTTCTTTTATAAACATTGAACCTAAAGAACTTGTTTATGATTCATTCAAAAAAGCTGAAAATATTGATGGTGCGTATGTGCTGCGACTTCACAATCCAACAAGTATTGAATTATCGGGAAAGGTTTCATTTTTTAATAAAATTGAATCTGTACAATCAGCAACTCTCGAAGAAATCCCTTTAGAAAATGCAACCATAATTGAAAATGGTTTTAGTCTTTCAATTAAACCAAAAAAAATAACTACTTACATTATTAAGTTTACTAAAATTATATAGGATTATACAAATGTTAAAAAATAAATATGGTCACTATTCTATTGATGGCAGAGAATTTATCATAACCGACCCACGCACTCCACGCCCCTGGTTCAATTATATGTGGAATGAAAACTATGGCGGACTTATTTCACATACCGGCGGAGGTTTTAGTTTTCTTGAAACACCAAGAGATAATCGGTTAACAAGAATGCGTTACAACTCACTTCCCTGGGATCGTCCGGGAAGATATGTAATTGTGAAGGATTCCGAATCAGGTGAATATTGGTCTTTAAGTTGGGCGCCGACTATCGACAAAAAATATGATCTTTATGAATGTCATCATGGACAAGGTTATACTACCATAATTACAGAAATAAACGGAATTCGAGGTGAGTTAACTTACTTCGTTCCGACTGATGTTAATGCGGAAATTTGGAAATTCAAATTAACCGATCTCAGCGGAAAAAATCGTAAACTTGAAATCTACGCTTTCACTGAACTAATGATGGGAAATGCTCTTAATGATATAATCAATCAACCGAACGATAAACATTTTACAGAAATTTATTTTGATAAAGCAAATAAAACTCTCGTTGCAACACGTCGTTATTGGGTTTTAAATCGCAAAGTTAGCGTTGAACAACCTAATCTTGATTGGAAATATAATATATATTTTTCCTCTACTTTACCAATTTCAGGTTTTGATGGAAGTCTGGATAAATTCATTGGCAAATGGCGATCTGAAGCCAATCCAATAGCAATTGAAAATGGAAAGATGTTTAATACTGAAATCACTGCGGGTGACCCGGTAGCAGCTCTTCAATCAAAAATTAAACTTCAATCAAGTAAATCAAAAGAAGCAGCATTTGTTTTTGCAGTCGCCAACAAAGAAGTAAAAAATCCTTACAAATCCCTTGATTGGGAAAATCTTGTTTCAATTAAAACTATAGATAAAAAACTGAATGAATTAAAATTGAAATGGGATAATTATTTATCACATATTCAGGTTTCTACCCCGGATGAAATATTTAATACTATGTTGAATGTGTGGAATCAATATCAGGCAGCTGTAACTTTTGACATGGCAAGAAATTCCGGCTACTATCACGGTGGTTTATTATTTGGAACCGGAATGCGTGACCAATTTCAGGATATTTTAGGTGTTGTTATGGCCGAACCTGAAAGAGTTAAAAAGAGATTATTGAATGCGCTTCGATTTCAATTTAAAGATGGTTCAACTTTACACAACTTCTTTAAAATTACAGAATGGGGTGAAAAAACTAACCACTCAGATACTCCTCTTTGGGTTCCATTCGGAATAATCGAATATTTAAATGAAACGGCTGATCTCTCCATACTTAATGAAAAAGTAACATATTACAACGGAGGCGAAGCTACAGTATATGAACACATGAAAAAAGCAATCGACTTTGCTTTGGCTGCAACTTCAGAGCGTGGAATTCCGAAAATAATGAACGGCGATTGGAATGACACCCTTGATAAAGTTGGTCCAAATGGTAAAGGTGAAACCATCTGGGGTGCATTTTTCCTTGGTTATGTGATAAAGAAAACTTTTGAATTATTAAGATTGAAAAAAGATACAAAAACATTTAATCGTTGGAAAAAAGAATATGACAAAATCGGGGAAGTTGTAAACCAGGTTGCGTGGGATGGCGAATGGTACATTAGAGCCTTCAAAGATGATGGTTCACCTCTTGGAACAAAAAAATCAAAACAAGGGAAAATTTTTATCAATTCACAAACATGGTCAGTTATCTCCGGATTAGCCCCAAAGGATCGGGGAAATCAAGCTTTAAACTCAGTTAAAAAAATATTGGCACGTCCCAATGGAATTCAAATCTGTTGGCCTTCCTACACCGAAGTAGAAGAAAATGTTGGACTAATCAGCAGATGTGTTCCTGGTAAAAAGGAAAATGGTGCTATTTTTAATCATGCATCGTCGTGGTTTATTCTAGCCTCAATAATTAATGGTGATGTTGAAACTGCATATGATATTTATTCACGCATGATGCCCATCAATTCATCCGAGAGAATTGATAGATATGAAGTTGAACCTTATGTGTATGCAGAATATGTTACAAGTCCGGATCATCCGTCTGAAGGACAAGCAAGTCACAGTTGGCTTACAGGAACTGCAGTTTGGATGCTAAGAAACGGAATTGATTTTATTCTAGGTTTTAGAACATCAATCAAGGGACTTATGATAAATCCGAACATTCCTTCAAAGTGGAAGGAGTATTCTGCTATTAGAAAATTCAGAGGAAAAACAATTAACCTTAGTGTTAAAAATCCTTATGGGAAAAATAGCGGATTTACATCTATTAAAATTAATGGAGAGTTTGTTGAGGATAATCTAATCAAGGTAGAAGATTATAAAGATTCAATTATTAATGTCGAAGTAGTTTTATAGGTTTCGTAAATGGGTTTAAGACTAAATGATTGAAGACTTATTAAATCATATCAAATTAAAACGCGGAAGCCAAGTAATTCTTTACGCATCTTTCAGAGGAATTTGGTATTTTTTGCAAATCAATTCATAGGGAACAATACGCTAACGCATTTTGCTCCCAGGGCGAATGAATTTGGATTAAAAGTACCAGAAGTATTTAGTAGTTATTATTCAAAAGAGATAATATGAAAATTTTTACAAACTATAGAAGTTTTATCCTCGTTTTTTTTCTTTTTACGACTTCATATGTATCCGCACAGGATTCATCAAAATATCATATGTATGTAGGGTCTGGAAATGTGAATTTGGAATTTGGTATGAAATACCAGTTTAATAGTGTTGAATCGCAGTTTGGTATAAAGAGTCTCTTTGCTTGGGGTTTAGAATCGAATGTTTTTTATAGTTTAATAAAAACATCCCATTTCCGTCATCAAATAGGTTTATCAGGGGGAGTTTTGCGTTATTATCTGGAATCAGAAAGTGGTTTATTCAAATTCATCAGTAGAGCACCTAATCCACAAAATGAAATAGTTATTTCTTTTTATCTTGGACCTATCTACCAGTTAACATGGAAAGATTTTTATTTTACAACCTGTATTTTAATTGGAAATAAAAATTTTAGATACCCAAGATTATCTTATTCGATTGGTCATAATTTTTCATTTTGAAAATATTTCCTTTTAACCTCATCACTTAATTTATTGGTTAGGTTTATTCTTTTCTCTAAATCAGTTTTAAAGTACATTTTATCGAAAACGATTCATGTTAGGGCAGCTTCCGAAGTCCGACCACAGAATAAAATCTAACTTCGTCTATACTTTCGTGACTTCTGCCAATTAGTACGACAAATCAGGAGAAATACTATCTTTTGATCTATTTCCCAAATTTTTTTTAACTTTTTAATAGTGGCTGAAATCAAGAATAAAAAATCCTCTATCTCAGATGAGGAAATAGAGGATTTAATAAATGCGTATTAACACTAATAACTTACTTAAAGATTTTTCTTTTTAGATAATATGGAATTCGATTTAGGATTTTTAACAATTCTATTTTGCAGACGTCCTAAACCTTCAATTTCAAGTTCAATCAAATCACCTTCATTTAACCAAACAGAAGTATATGACTCTCCTTTAGTTTTTGCTTCGAGTGACCGGGTTCCATTTAATTCGAGATAACAACCAGTACCAACAGTACCCGAACCAATTACATCTCCCGGGAATAAAGTAACTCCGTATGAAGCTCTTTCAATAATTTCTGCAAATGTCCAATTCATATCTTTTGCATTTCCATCAGAAATTAAATTGCCATTGTGATATGCGGTCATTCGTAGATCATATTTATTACCAAATTCTGTTGTAATTATTTTTGAATTTAATTCAGCCGGAGTAACCAAATATGGACCTATTGATGTTGCGAAATCTTTTCCTTTAGCCGGACCAAGATTAAGTTTCATCTCTTCCATTTGGAGTAGTCGGGCGGAAAGATCATTCATAACTAAATATCCGGCTATATAATCATCTGCAATTTGCGAAGAAATATTCCGACCTTCTTTTCCAATTACGATGGCAACTTCAAGCTCGAAATCAAGCTGTTTAAGATGATCGTCTTCAACGATTACATCGCCGGGACCGATAATGGAATTATGATTAGTAAAATAAAAAATCGGATATTGATCAAACTCGGGTATCATCTCAACACCGCGGTTTCTTCTCGCAGTCAAAACATGTTGACGAAAAGCGTAACCGTCCCGGCAAGAAGTTGGTTTAGGAACTGGAGCACAAAGTTTTATCTCTTTTAGATTATAACTAATCACATCCTCCGATTGGACAAATTTATCAAGAATCAACTTTGAAACTGATAATGTCTGCTCCCAACTTTGGAGCAAATCTTCCATTTGCTCTGGTAACGTGTGGCCGATTTTTCCAGAATTGATTCCAATCGGAAGAACATTATCGCCGATTAAAATTCCGGCAATTATTTTATTATCTATTATAAATGAAACGAACTTCATTTTACCTCTTATTTAAGATTAGCTATATTATTATTTTACAAGAAGTTACTGTGATCTAATTATTTCAATATTTTCCATACTTCGTTTATAACTTGAACAGCAAATTCAGTTTCGTCATCGGTTCCGGAATTGATTCTGACGCCGACCGGTACACCAAAAGTGTCAACATGTCTTAAAATTAATCCTCTATTCAAACATTCGATTGTAAATTTTTTAGCCAGCTCTTCAGCATCAAAAATCATCATTAAAAAGTTTGCGGCTGAATCTGTGTACTTAATTTCAATTGCATCAAGTTTTTCACGGAGCATAGTCAAAGAACGTCTATTCAATTCTATTGTTTTTGCTATAAACTCTTCATCACTAATTGCAGCTATTGCGGCTACTTGAGAGAGTGATGATGGTTCAAAAGATAACTTAACTTTAAACATATGTTGGATTAAGTTTGGATAAGCGAATGCATAACCGACTCGTAATCCGGCAAGTCCATAACTCTTCGAAAAGGTTCTAGTTACAATCAAATTTTCTCGCAAATAATTCAATCCATTTGGGAAGTCGAGACTATCATCCACGTACATTGTATAAGCTTCATCAAGCACAACCAACACATTTGAGGGGACTTTTTCGAGAAAGTTTTCCAACTCTTTCGATGAAATAATTGTCCCGGTCGGATTATTCGGATTTGCTAAATAGATTATTTTGGTTCTCTCGGAAATTGCTTCTGAGATTGTTTTTAGATCATATTTATAATCGCTCGTCAAAGGAATCTTTACAGATTTTCTACCGAGTTTATCGGCATTTACATACCAGCCTATAAACGATCCTTCGGAAGTAAGTAATTCATCACCTTCTTTTGAGAATGTCATAATAATATATTGAAGAATTGCATCCGAGCCGCTCGCTGCGAAAATCATTTCGGGAGCAAGTTTATGTATTTTTGATAGATGATGAGTTAAATTGTGGCAAAGTGGATCTGCATATCTATGCGATTCGCTAATATAATTATTGATTGCTCCCATTGCTTTTGGGGAAGGACCAAGCGGGTTTTCATTAGATGCTAACTTAACGATTTTTGTCAATCCTTTTTCTCTCGTTAGTTCATCAATTGATTTTCCTGCTTTGTACGGGACGAGATTCTGAACGAAGTCAGGTATTGTAATCATATATTTTACTTATAGTTAGTTATGTTTATTTATTTTCTAACCACGATTGTGAATATTCTTCAACCATGGTTTCTTTCACATTTTTAGTTACTTCCAAAGGCTCAAATGTATCTATCATTATAGCATATTCCTCGGTCTCTTTCTTACCGATTGAAGCTTCTGTTTTCCCGGGTTGTGGACCATGCGGAATCCCCATTGGGTGAAGTGTTATGCTCCCCTCCGTGACACCACTCCTCGACATAAAATCACCATGTACATAATAAAGAACTTCATCACTATCAACATTTGAATGATAATAAGGAGCAGGTATTGCCAGTGGATGAAAATCATAAAGCCTCGGCACAAAGTTACACACCACAAAATGGGCAGTTTCAAACAAAAGATGAATTGGTGGAGGTAGATGAATCTTTGCAACCTTAGGTGAGTATTCCTTTATATTAAAAGTGTAGGGATATAAAAATCCATCCCAGCCGACCACATCAAACGGATGATGCGGTAATTGATATTCAAAATATCGATTTGCAACTTTGATGATTAATTGAAAATTTCCAGGCTCATCAATCGGTTCTGTGTATTCAGGAACGTTAAAATCTCTCTCATAATATGGGGCGTCTTCTTTTAGCTGCCCGTATTCATTTCTGAAATGACGTGGGATTTCAAATGGGGAATCGGATTCAACAACTAAGACTTTAACATTCGAATAGTCATTAAATTTTAATTGATATGTTGTCCCTTTTGGAATTACAACATAATCCCATTCGTTTAATTTGAGACGCCCGTATTCAGAAAGTAATTCACCTTCACCATGATGAATGAAAAGAAGTTCGTGCGAATAACTGTTCCGGAAAAAGAGATTTGTATCTTCGGTTATGTTTGCTGTTCCTATTGAACAATGATTATTTTTTAGAAAGACATTTCTTGCAGATAAATAATTACCGCTACTCTTTTTCTTTCCTGTTACAAAATGATAATATTGAAGAGGTGCATCTTTCCACGAATTATCTTCAAACGGATTGATTTCTTTGATTGCCTCAACTTGCGGAGGCATATAAAGATGATATTTATTTGAATAAATTCCCGAGAAGCCCTTTATGCTGAAAAGCTCTTCCCGATATAAAGATTTTCCATCTTCTTTGTAGAAAGTTATATGTCGTTTTTGAGGAACTTTCCCAAGCTTAACATAAAATGGCATATCAATTCTCCTTAAAAAGGATTATGAAAAAGTTAATTATTCTTTGTCAAAATTTCCGCGTAATACTTGGTCTCTTTCAATTGACTCAAACAATGCCTGGAAGTTACCCTGTCCGAATCCCTCAGCCCCTTTTCTTCTTTGAATTATTTCGAAGAAAAATGTAGGTCTATCCCCAATCGGCTTTGTGAAGAGTTGAAGAAGATAACCTTCTCCTTCA
>Ga0351877_1117_pt1 | contig 22132 bp, 24 predicted proteins | sample BONcelFGM3001D13_FD_206775 | JGI IMG/M metagenome (GOLD analysis project Ga0351877, IMG submission 206775) | Enriched cells from coal bed in the Powder River Basin, Montana, United States - BONCAT cells FGM rep3 HSBNCT.FGM.300.1.D13 ...
TTTGCGGAAGTGAAAATCAAAGCGACCAAAGGTACCAATGTTGAAGTTCTGACCGCTCTGAAAGCCGCCGTAAATAAACAGAATGTGGAAGCCCTGGCAGCCAAATTAGGACTGGCCGAAGCTGATGTTGTGGCTGCTGGAAATGCTTTAGCTGAAGCGGAACATCCTGTCTTTATCTATGGCCGCAATCTGGCTTCCAAAGAAGGCAAACCCGCTGTGGCAGCCCTGCTTGACCTGGCCGCTGTAGTAAAAAATGCATCTGTAATCAGCACCAAGGGTAGAGCCAACAGTATGGCTGCTTCCCAGTTGCATCTGGATGTCCCCTTTGAAGCCGGGAAACATCAGGCTTTCTTTGTAGCAATTGGTGATGAAGATCCATCCCAGAGATTCATTCAACGGTTTGAGAATGCGCCTTTCCTGGCTGTAGCAGCCACCTACCATTCCAAATTGACTGCCATGGCAGATGTTGTGATCCCGGTTGAAATGTGGGCAGAGACCGAAGGCCACTATATCAATATTGACGGCCGTTTGCAGAAAACATCAAAGGTTCTGAAATCCCCTGATGGTGTTCATGGATCGGATGAAGTTTTGAAATTGATTGGTCAGGAATTGGGAATTTCAACCAGCGATTCGTGGAAGCAAGAAATTTCTTTGCGTACACCTTCTACAGTCATTTTAGAAGCTTAGTGACTGTTTATAGATAAAGGAGTAAACATGGCAAAACCAAAAATTGCATCAGACTGGCTGGCGGGTTGTGCCGGCTGTCATATGTCTTTACTGGATATAGACGAGAAAATTATAAAAATTGCTGAATTGGCCGATCTTCGTGCCACCCCAATCACCGACCTGAAAGAACCTGATGTGACCGGGGTTGATGTGGGAATTCTTGAAGGCGGTGTAAATAATACATACAACGAAGAAGTTGCTCATCGTATGCGCAGCCGTTGTGGAATTCTGGTAGCTTTGGGTGATTGCGCGGTCTTTGGCGGCGTGCCTGCTCTGCGCAATTTCTTTACACTGGAAGAAACCTTACGGCGGGCGTATGTTGAGACTGAATCGACAGATGCCGAGGGATTCATCCCCAGTGATCCTGAATTGTGCAAGCCGACAGAAGTTCGTGCGCTGCAGGATGTAGTTCCTGTTGACATTTTTGTTCCTGGATGCCCTCCCAGTCCTGAGGTAATCTATTATGTTCTTAGTGAGCTTGCCCAGGGACGTACGCCGGAAATTAAAGGCGAAATGTTGGACTGGCATTAAAGGTAAAGAGGAGATAGATTATGCCTGCACAAAAAATTACCATTGAACCTGTAACCCGAATCGAAGGACACGCCAAAGTAACCATCCATCTGGATGATAAAGGTGATGTTTCGCATGCCTACCTGCATATCAACGAATTTCGTGGATTTGAAAAATTCTGCGAAGGCCGAATGGTCTTTGAGATGCCCTATATCACCCCACGCATTTGCGGAATTTGCCCGGTAAGTCATCACCTGGCTTCCGCCAAGGCTGGCGATGCGGTGATGGGAACGCCCCCTCCGCGCCCGGCGTCCTTGCTGCGCGAATTGATGCACATGGGGCAGATCGTTCAAAGCCACGGTATGCATTTCTTTGAACTGGCCGGACCAGATTTGCTGTTGGGATTTGATTCCGATCCCGCTACACGCAATGTAGTTGGAATTATTGGCGCCAACCCTGAGCTGGCACTGAAAGCAGTCAATTTGCGCAAATGGGGTCAGGAAATTATCTCCATTTTAGGCGGCCGTCGTATTCATCCGATCTTCGCTGTTCCGGGTGGTGTAAACAAGTCTTTGCAGCCTTCCGAACGCGAAGCCATATTAAAAGATATTGATGACCAGATTGCAACCACCAAGGTTGGCATCCAGATCATTAAGGATTGGGCAGTTGTCAATCGCGAAGACATCGACAAGTTCGCCGTTTTCCCGACCGGTTATTTTGGCATGGTAACTCCCCGCAACGGTCTTGAATTGTTTGAAGGCAACATCCGCCTGGTTGATAGTGCCGGAAAACAATTGGAATTATTCGAAGGCAAGAATTATCTCGATATCATTGCTGAACATGTCGAAAACTGGTCTTATCTCAAGTTCCCCTATTATAAGAAACTGGGCTATCCAGGTGGTGTGTACCGGGTTGGACCGCTGGGGCGTCTCAATAATTCTGACATGATCGAAACCCCGCTGGCCAACGAAGAACATAAGATATTCAAACAGTTAAATGGCGGCAAACCGGTTGAAAACACCCTGTATTATCACTATGCCCGCCTGATCGAAACTCTATTTGCAATCGAGCGCGTGAAGATGATCCTGGATGATCCGGATATCTTCAGCACGGACATTTTGAACACCAAACAGGATTTCAAGGGTGTTGGCGTTGGTGTCATTGAAGCCCCCCCGTGGGACATTGATCCATCATTACTGGGCCAAGGAAAATGGCCAGATCGAACGGGTCAATTTGATCGTGTCCACCGGCCATAATAACTGGGCGATGAGCCATGCGGTAGATAGCGTAGCCAAGACCTATATCTCCGGACAGCAGGTCCGTGAGGGTTTGTTGAACAGGGTTGAAGCAGCCGTCCGTGCGCATGATCCCTGTCTTTCCTGTTCCACCCATGCCGTAGGTCAAATGCCCATGATCGTCGATATCGTCGATCCGGCAGGTTCTACCATTCAAACCCTGCGCAGGGACTAACCGAAAACTCCAGAAAGAGGGGCGATGCTAACTTTTTGGCATCGCCCTTTTTGATTAAAACGTATGATCAGTAAACCAACTCTAATTATTGGCTATGGCAATCCAGACAGACAGGATGATGGCGTAGCCTGGCATGTTCTGGCAGGAATTTCCCAGAAACTGGGCAGAAAACTGCCAGCCGCCTGGGAAGATCCCTTTGAGATTGATCAAGCCTATCCGCATTTGATTTTTCAGCTTCAATTGAATCCGGAAATTGCGGAAACTCTATCAGCCTACAGCAATATATGTTTTGTAGATGCGCACACCGGGAATATTCCCAATGACATTCAATTTGGCGAGATTTCCAGTGGATTCCAGACATCCCCCTTCACTCATCATATTACGGCTGAATCGGTACTGGCATTAACTCAGTCACTTTACCACGCCAAACCCAATGCTTACATGCTGTCCGTTCGGGGCTATGCCTTTGGCTTCACCCAGGACCTGTCGCCGCAAACGGCTTTTCTCACCGCCATCGCCATCAACAAAGGTATGGATTGGCTGGCCGGGTTAGCGGAAGAATAATATTATTAGATGTATCTTATCTTATTTCATCATAAAAACGGATATAATTGCCCAGTGCATGAACTAGCGGTTACAGAAAGTATTTTAGAAATCTCCAATCGATATGCAAAAGAATCCGGTGCATTAAAAGTAACCAGTATCAATCTGGTTATCGGAAAATTGTCCAGCATCGTGGATGATTCAATTCAATTCTATTGGGATATCATTAGCGAAGAAAGCATTTGTAAGGGAGCCACTCTGGTTTTCGACCGGCGGCCGGCCCTTATCAAATGTAATGAATGTTCGACCGAATATGAAATTGGCGGTGCTTTACAACCCTGTCCTGCCTGTGGCAGTCCAAATATATTTGTAAAATCTGGCGAAGAATTCTTCGTGGATAGTATCGAAATCGAAAAGTGAGTCCAAAATGAGTGCCATTCGCATCCCTATTGTGGAAAAAATTCTCAGCGCCAATGACCAACTGGCATCACAGAACCGAGCTTTACTGGTCAGCAAGAATATTTTCTCAATCAATATTATGGCGTCTCCGGGAGCTGGAAAAACCAGTTTTATTCTTGAGACAATTAAAGGATTAAAAGACCGGCTTCAAGTTGGCGTTATTGAAGGTGATACCGCCGCAGTGACGATTGATGCTGACAAAATCACAGACGCCGGAATGCCGGCCGTTCAAATCAATACCGGCGGTGACTGCCACCTAGACGCTGTCATGGTGGCAGGTGGGATCAATCAACTGCCATTGGATGATATCAACCTGTTGATCATTGAAAATGTTGGCAACCTGGTTTGCCCGGCGGCATTTGACCTGGGAACTGACATCAAGGTGCTGATTGCCTCTGTTCCTGAAGGCGATGATAAACCCTATAAATATCCCGCCATTTATCGCGGTATTGATGTGTTGATCCTGAACAAAATGGATTTGATGCCCTATATCAAGTTCCGCCCTGAGTATTTCACCCAGGGCGTGCAAATGCTGAATCCGGGTTTGACTACCTTCCCGGTTTCCTGTACCACGGGCGAAGGGATCCCGGGCTGGTTGAATTGGCTGGAATCGCGGGTTCAAGATTCGAAAAAATGATATGGAAAGCCAGGAAGTTGCCGGGTTAGCCATCCAGGTAAGAGGAATCGTACAGGGGGTTGGATTCCGTCCATTTGTTTACCAGTTGGCGGTCAAAAATAAACTGACCGGATGGGTGCGCAATTCCTCCAACGGCGTTGAAATTGAAATTAACGGCAATACGCAGGCGTTGAAGTCTTTTTATGCTGAACTGACCGCTTCGCCGCCGCCGCTTGCTCGTATAGACAAGATTTCACAGCAGGAATGTGTAGCTGATAGCTACACGCAATTTGTCATAATCGAGAGCCAATCCGATCCTTCGCAGTTTATCCCCGTTTCACCGGATATTTCTACCTGCCCGGATTGCCTGCAGGAAATGCATGACCCTTCCAATCGGCGCTACCGCTACCCGTTCATTAATTGCACCAATTGCGGTCCGCGTTTCACCATTGTCAAAGATATCCCCTATGACCGGCCTTTTACCACCATGGCCGGTTTTACCATTTGCCCGGATTGCCGTGAGGAATACGAAAACCCGCTGGACCGGCGTTTCCATGCCCAGCCCATTGCCTGTCCGGTCTGCGGCCCGGAAATGACTTACATTCAGGGTGAATTAAACATTCACAGCAATGAGGATGCACTGACAGCAGCCCGCCTGGCCTTACAGGCAGGGAAAATTCTGGCCGTTAAAGGCCTGGGCGGCTTTCACCTGGCCTGTGATGCTTCAAATGCGAATACAGTACAGGAGTTGCGCAACCGCAAGAAACGGGTTGAAAAACCGTTTGCCATGATGACCCGGTCGGATGAAATTATTGAACAGTATTGTCATGTTTCGCAAAGCGAAAAAGAATTGCTGCAATCTCGTCAGCGCCCCATTGTTCTGTTGAAGAAACGGGCTGATTGCCCACTGCCGGTTGAACTGTCGCCGGGTCAGACATCCCTGGGTTTTATGCTGCCCTACACGCCTTTACACGAGTTATTGCTGGAGCAGGCCGCAGGTTTCCCTGAAGTGCTGGTAATGACCAGCGGCAATTTGAGTGAAGAGCCAATTGCCTTTGAAGATGAGGATGCCTTAAAACGCCTGTCCCCGCTGGTTGATGGTTTTCTTACCCATAACCGGGCCATTCACATGCGGGTGGATGATTCCGTGATGCGTATTGCGGCCAATGCCCCTGTTTTCAATCGCCGGTCGCGTGGTTTTGCCCCGGACCCGCTGGCTCTGCCCTTTGAGGTCAAGCCTTTACTGGCTGTAGGCGCCGAACTGAAGAATCACTTTACACTCACCCGGGATGCCTATGCCTTTCACAGTCACTTTATTGGTGATCTGGAAAACTATGAGACCTTGCAGTCCTTTGAACAGGGTATCAGACATTTTGAAAACCTCTTTCGCATCACGCCTGAACTGATCGCCTGTGATTTGCACCCCGATTATCTCTCCACCCGCTATGCCCTAACGCGCAGCCAGCATGACAATGTCCCCATGGTTCAGGTACAGCATCATCATGCCCATCTGGCGGCTTGCATGGTTGAAAATGGCTGGGACACGGATGAACCGGTCATCGGCTTGACCTTTGACGGCACCGGCTATGGCACCGACGGCACTATCTGGGGCGGCGAGGTGCTGGTAGGTGGTTATAAAGGCTATCAGCGGCGTTTTCACATAGACCCGTTTCAACTGCCCGGGGGAGATAAAGCGGTGCGCGTTCCGGCCAGAACTGCCCTTTCCCTGCTCACTAAATACCAGATGGAACAGGATGAGGCATTGCCACCGCTACATTTTATTAGCCCGCAAGAACGCAGCGTCATTCAATCCCAATTGCTGCACAACATCAATTCACCCGTCACATCATCCATGGGACGCTTGTTTGACGCGGTATCCGCACTGCTTGGCATCCGGCAGCAGGTCACCTATGAAGGGCAGGCTGCCATTGAGCTGGAAGCCCTGTGCGATCCATTGGAAACCGGCTTTTACGAATTTGACATAAACGGCGGCATTCTTGACCCAAAACCGGTCATCCAGACGCTTGTCAGCGAATATCTGAATGGTGTAGCAGTTCCGGTAATCGCCGCCCGTTTTCACAATGCCGTTATCCAGGCAAGTTTAACGATGTGTGAGATCATTAGAGGAGAGACGGGTACATCAACAGTTGCGCTTAGTGGCGGTGTCTGGCAAAACGTATTTCTTTTCACAAAAACACTCCAGCTTTTGGAAACCAATAAGTTCAACGTTCTTACCCACAAATTATTGCCCACGAATGATGCCTGCATCTCCATGGGACAGGCGGTTGTAGCCGCCAGAATGAATCTTTAGGAGGTCAAAATGTGTTTAGCGGTTCCAGGAAAAATTATTGAAATTTATGACACTGCCGGAATGAGCATGTGTAAAATTGATTTTGGCGGCGTTGTCCGCGAAGCCTGTTTACAGGCCTTGCCGGATGCCCGTGTGGGCGATTTCACCATTGTACACGCCGGCTTCGCGCTCAATATTCTCAGCGAAGAGGATGCCATGGAAACATTGCAAGCCTTGCGTGAACTGGGCGAAATTGAAGACGCGATGGATGCCGGAGTGTAAATGTGAGCTCTGATACCTTCGCGCTATTAAATCAATTTCGTAATGCCGATCTGGTAAAGGCTGGCATCGCGGAGATTCACAAAATTACCACCCGTCCGTGGGCGATTATGGAAATTTGCGGTGGGCAGACCCATGCCATTCTGCGTTCCGGTTTGGACGAATTGCTGCCTGAAAAGATTGAACTGGTGCACGGCCCGGGCTGTCCGGTGTGCGTGACACCATTGAAGTTGATTGACCAGGCACTGGCGATTGCCTCACAACCCAATGTGATCTTTACCACCTTCGGTGACATGATGCGCGTGCCGGGTTCAAACCGCGATCTTTTCAGCATCAAAGCTGCGGGCGGTCAAGTGCGCATTGTGTATTCTCCGCTGGACGCCATTCGCATTGCCCAGGAAAATCCAGACAAGCAGGTTGTCTTTTTTGCCATCGGCTTTGAAACCACTGTGCCTGTTAACGCCATGAGCGTGATCCAGGCCAAAGCTTTGGGATTAAAGAACTATTCCATACTGGTATCCCAGGTTTGCGTACCACCAGCCATGCATGCCATTCTCAGCGCCCCTCACAACCGGGTACAGGGCTTTCTGGCGGCCGGGCACGTTTGTTCCGTGATGGGTTACTGGCAGTACCTGCCGATTGCCGAGCAATATAAGATACCCATCGTTGTGACCGGTTTTGAGCCCCTGGATCTGGTAGAGGGCATCCGCATAACCGTAAAGCAGCTGGAAGCCGGATCACATCAGGTGGAGAATGCCTACTCCCGGGTTGTCTCCAAAGAAGGCAACAAACCGGCCCAGGAAATGATCAACAGGGTATTCGAACCCTGTGATCGCGGTTGGCGCGGCATTGGCGATATCCCCATGAGCGGACTGGGTTTGCGCAAAGAATTTTCCGATTTCAATGCAGAAAACCGCTTCAATGTGAGTGACATCACCACCAAAGAATCTGAAATTTGTATTGCCGGTCAAATCTTGCAGGGCATCAAGAAGCCGCCCGAATGTCCGGCATTTGGCACGTTATGCACACAGGATCATCCCCTGGGAGCCACCATGGTGTCCTCTGAAGGCGCCTGTGCTGCCTATCTTCGTTATGGCAGAGCCAGAACCGGAACACCGGAGAAAGCATCATGACCATAAATATTCCAGCCTTTGAAGGTCCAGTCTGCCCGGTTCCCCTGTCGCATGGAGACCAGATCGTGCTGGGTCACGGCAGCGGCGGCCGCATGACGGCTGACTTGATCCGCACGGTCTTTCAACCGGCGTTCTCAAACCCGGCACTTGATGAAGGCAATGATTTCGCGGCTGTTCCGGTTCCGCAATTTTCTGGTACTGGCGGAAAACTGATAGTTTCTGTTGATGCGCATATCGTTAAACCTATATTTTTCCCTGGCGGCGATATCGGCCGGCTGGCCATCTGCGGCACGGTAAATGATGTGGCGGTTTCCGGAGCCAAACCCTTATATATCACCGCTGCCTTCATCCTGGAAGAAGGTCTTCCCGTGGATGAGCTACAGGCCATACTGCAATCCATGAAAGAATCTGCTACTGAAGCGGGCGTTCAAGTGGTCGCGGGTGACACCAAAGTGGTTGAAAAAGGCAGCGCCGACAAGATATTTATCACCACAACCGGCGTGGGTTGGTTGGAAAATACTATTGATATTGGCGGTCAGAAAGCCCAGCCCGGAGATTGTGTATTAGTCTCCGGCCCGCTTGGCGATCATGGCATTGCTGTGCTTTCCGCGCGTGGTGAACTGGGTTTTGAAGCCAAGGTTGTTTCAGACACAGCACCGTTGAACCACATGATCGAAGCCATCCTGCAGGCTGCTCCGCATACCCATGTATTGCGCGACCCCACCCGCGGCGGACTCGCTACTACGCTCAATGAAATCGCCAATCAAAGCAACGTGGGTATTCATCTGGTAGAAGAAAATATCCCCGTCAACCCGGTCACCCTGTCGGCCTGTGAAATGCTGGGCTTCGATCCTTTGTATGTAGCCAACGAGGGGAAATTGATTGTCATTACACCCCCGGAAGAAGCTGAAGCCGCCTTACAGGCCATTCGCAAATCACGCTATGGGACACAGGCTGCCATGATCGGGCTGGTTGAAGCAGCTCCCGCCCGGCAGGTATTATTGAAGACTTCCATCGGCGGTTCGCGTTTACTGGATGTTTTAGCCGGAGAACTGCTTCCCCGCATCTGCTGATTTCCTTGAAATTTGCCTGAACGTCCTGTATACTTGCTCAACAAAATTAAAATAAATCAAAACCTCAGAGGATTCCATGAAAATTGATTACCAGGAAACTACCAACGATCTGCTGAAACGTATTGATATTCATAACAAATTCGGCGGTCGTGATATTGACACCTGGATGCTGGATCTCATCCAACTAAAAAAAGGCGACAAAATTCTGGATGTCGGCTGCGGCGCCGGGAAACAATGCTTCTCCTACTACAAACACCTTGATGGCCAATCCCAGATCACCGGTGGGGATGTTTCTGATGAACTCCTCACGCAAGCCCGTGAAGAAAATAAAAAGATCAACAACGCAGTCAAGTTTATGACCTTGAATTTCAATAAGACCTTTGAACTGCCGGATAATACCTTTGATTTCGAATCCTGCTGTTTTGCCATTTATTACGCAGAAGACATCCCGTTCACCATTCGGGAAATGCACCGCGTATTGAAAACCGGCGGGCGCTTGTTCTCCAGCGGCCCCATGCCGACAAATAAACAACTGTTTTATGATGTCATCCGCGAAGCCACCGGTAAAACCATCCCCCCCATGCCGGGCAGTTCACGGTACGGCAGCGAGATTCTGGCCGCCATGCGCAACACTTTTTCCAAAGTAGATGTGCATGTTTTTGAAAATCCGCTTACTTTTGAAACCGTGGAACCTTTTATCGAATATACGCGTGCTTCACTATCTGAAGACCGCAAACTTTGGACCAGCTTCTTCAATGACAAATCCGAATTCGAAGTCATTATGGACAAAATTCAAAAAGTGGCGGAAACCCGCATCAAGAATGAGGGAAAACTGGTCATGACCAAAGTTGTCGGCGGTTTTTTGGCTACCAAATAGCATGAGCGCCTCCTTAACCTTTTCAGGACAGCGTGTTTGCTTTATTGGCGCCCACCCGGATGATATCGAGTTGGGATGCGGCGCGTTGATCGCCCAGATCGTCAATCAGACCGACATTCGCTGCATTACCCTTTCGGATAACCAGAAGAATCCCGATCTGGTGAATATTGTGCAGGAACACTACGCCAGTATGGCAGTCCTGGGCGTTCCCAAAGAAAAAGTGATCCTGGGGCAGTTTGAAACCCGCCGTTTTCCGCACGCCCGCCAGGAAATTCTGGAATTCATGATCCAATTCAACAAGAGTTTCAATCCGGATATCGTTTTTGTGCATACCCGGGCTGACATTCACCAGGATCACGGCACGGTTACCGAAGAAGCCCTGCGGGCCTTTCGCGGCACCACCGTCCTCGGGTTTGATGTCATCCGTTCCAGCTATGGTTTCTTCCCCAATTATCTGGTTGAAGTTTCTGAAACAGAAGTCCAGAAGAAAATTGATTCGCTTTTGGAATACAAGACCTACGCTTCCAGATACTACTTCAACTCGGAGATCACCCGCTCAACCCTGGTACGCTACGGCGCCATTGCAGAAAGACCCTACGCCGAAGGATTTGACATCCTGCGGGTAATTGGGAAATTTGGTTGTATCCCGGTGTAATCTAAACGCTAAAAAACCTCTCATTCAAAAAATGGGAGGTTTTATTTTATGCCGATAAAAACTTTTCCGTCTTCAACTTTGACCGTATAGGACGGAATGTCGGTAAAAGCCGGTGCCCTGGTTGCCTTGCCGCTGCGGATGTCAAAGCGTGCGCCATGACGCGGGCAGATGATCTCGTAACCATCCAGTTCACCGTCACCAACCGGGCCGTTGTCATGCGTGCACACATCCCCCACGGCAAACAATTTGCCGGCCAGATTGATAACCACAATAGGATAATCGTCAATTTCAAGGAAGATGCGTTCGTTTATGGGAATTTCATCTTCTGTGGCAACTTCAATAAAGCGAATTTCTGTAGTTTCGGGCATTTTATAAAGTTAATCCAAATCCATGGGTTCAGGGTCTTTTCCAACACCGTAAACTCCGGCTTTGAGAACCTTCAACGGCAGGAGCGCGCATTTAAGACGCACAACCCCTAGTTCAATTCCCAGTAAATCCAGTACATATTGCTTGTCGAGGGCTTTGACGTCATCTACCGTCTTGCCGATGATCGATTCAAGGATCAAATCTGCGGATGCCTGGGAGATGGCACAGCCTTCCCCGCTGAATAACGCCTCGGTGATCTTGCCAGCCTCATCTACGCGCAAATCAACGCGAATATGATCCCCGCAAACCGGGTTTTCATCTTCAAAGGTATAGTCGTTGGGGTCAAGTTCACCCCGATAGCCGGGGTTCTTGTAATGCTCAACAATAATTTCGCGGTACAAATCGTCCATAAATCACCGGTTTCAGGCAAAGGTTTTTTTGACTTTTTCCAACCCATTAATGAGCAGATCAACTTCTTCTCTGGTATTGTACAGGTAAAAACTGGCGCGGGTGGTGGCTGGCAGGCCATAGCGCAAATGCAGCGGCTGTGCGCAGTGATGACCTGCCCTCACAGCGATTCCATCCCCGTCCAACAACTGGGCAATATCATGTGGATGCACGCCGGTCAATGTGAAGGCCAGCACCCCGCCGCGTTTGGTTTTGGGACCAATTACTGTTACGCCGCTGGTTTCTTCCAGTCTTTCAAGGCCGTACTGGGCAATTTCCTGTTCGTGCTGGGCGATTTCCTGCATGCCGATGGCGGAAAGGTAATCCACCGCGGCGCCAAAACCAATCGCTTCGGCTATGGCGGGTGTTCCGGCTTCAAACTTGGCGGGAACATCATTGGTAGTGAAGCCTTCAAAAGTAACTTTTCTGATCATATCGCCGCCGCCAAGGAAAGGCGGCATTTCATTCAATAAATCATATTTTCCGTAAAGCGCGCCGATACCGGTGGGACCGCACATTTTGTGTGCGGAAAAGGCCAGGAAGTCTACATCCAAATCCTGTACATCCACCGGCAGATGCGGCACTGATTGGGCGGCATCAATGACGACCAGAGCCCCGGCCTCATGCGCCAGGCGGGTGATCTCTTTTGCCGGGGTGATGGTTCCCAGCACATTGGACATCTGCGTGAAAGACACCAATCTGGGTTTCTTTTGCAGCAACTGTTTATAGGCTTCCAAATCCAGAATACCGTCATCGTTCACCGGGATGAAGGCAATTTTCAGATTCTTTTCCGCTGCCAGCATCTGCCAGGGGACGATGTTGGAGTGGTGTTCCATTTCCGTCAAAACGATCAGATCGCCGGCGTTCAGGTTCTTTCTGCCCCAGGTGTACGCCACCAGATTGATTGATTCGGTGGTGTTGCGGGTGAAAACAATATTTTTCTTTCCGGAAGCGTTGATGAATTTTGCGACTTTACCCCGGGCGTCTTCATACATCTGGGTGGCTTCTTCAGAAATGGTATAAACCCCGCGATGGATATTGGCATTATTATTTTTATAATAATCGTCCATAGCATCCAGAACACATTGCGGCTTCTGGGAGGAAGCTGTTGAATCCAAATATACAAGTCGAACACCGGGATGAATTTCCCTTTCTAAAATAGGGAAATCCTTCCGGAGTTTTAAGAAATCAATTGTCATTTTTTCCTTAAAGAGAAGTTATAGTTCTGCCCGATTAACCAGTGGTCTACTGGATTTTGGTTTTAGCGGAGCACGTAAATTTGATGAAGTCTGTGGGAACCACAGAATATGATCGGGAACCATCCAGCCGTCAGTTAAATACACATTGCCGCGAAATTGCACTGCGACCATTTTTGCATCAATTTGAACGACAATTCCGCGAACCCACCCGCGCACGCGGTCTCCACCTTTATCATGGTCGGCCAAAACTTCGACAGTATCACCCACATCAAAATTGCTTTCAGGTGTCGGATCTTTCATAAAAGGAACAGGTGTCAAAGGGACCTCCCAAGTGGGGTTGATTTAATCGTTTAATAATACCATAAGCGGTCTTAATCCGCCATTTTGTTATGGACGTACTGCTGGAACCGGCTGCGCACTCCCTCATAGGGGATACGCTGCATGATCGGATCGAAGAAACCTTCCACAATCAAACGTTCTGCTTCTTTTTTCGGAATTCCACGGCTCAACAGGTAGAAAACCTCATCCTGATCGATTTTGCCGACAGTGGCGCCATGCGTACAGCGTACGTCATCAGCCAGAATTTCCAGCCCGGGGATTGAATCAGCATGCGAATGTTTGCTCAAAACCAGGTTGCGGTTGGCCTGATAGCCGTCCGTCTTGGCAGCCCCCGGCGCCACGTAGATCATCCCCTGCCACACAGAGTGGCTTTCACCCAGCAAAGCGCCTTTGAAGAGCAAATCGCTGGTGGTATGCGGGGCCATATGATTCTGCTGGGTGTCATGGTCGAGATGCTGTTTGCCGTTGGTGAAATAAAAACCAGACATCTTGCCGACTGACCCTTCACCTACCAGATCAAGATCGGTGAAGTTTTTGGTGACATGGCTGCCAATGGCGCCGAATATCCAGTCAATGTTGCCGTTGCGCTCAATGCGCGCCCGTTCGTTGGAGAAATTCCAGACGTTTTTACCAAAAGATTGCAGTTCAACAAAGTGCAGATTGGCGTTCTCACCTACCTGGATCTCCACAATGCCGGCATGCATGGCGGATTGATCGGCTTCTTCAGGTGAGGCTGCTTCATGAATATAGGTAGCTTCCGCTCCATCTTCCAATACCACCACGATGTGCGACAGATAAGCCGTTTGTAATCCGGCGCCCCACAGGATGCTGTGCAAAGGTTCTTCTACAGTGACACCCTTTGGAACATACAAGAAGATGCCGTCCTGAGCCAGTGCGTGCACCAGAGAGGGGAACTTGCCTTCTTCTGCTTTGACAATTTTTCCCAGATATTTCTGCAATAATTCCGGATGGCTTTTCTGGGCTTCTTCCAGCGTTGTAAAAACCACACCCTTTTGGGTGATCTCTTTAGCAACATTAATGGTGGAACTGCCGCCATACAGCACAATCTGCCCGCCTTGATCTTTGTCGGTCAAGGGTTTCAACAGTTCATCCGGGGCGGAGGGTAAATCCAGATAGGCTCCCGGTTTGGCAAGTTGATACTGGGCCGGGTCAAGCTGCGCCAGATCCGTCCGGCGCCAGGCTTCTTCTTTGGTGTTCGGCAGGCTCTTTTCGCTGAAGGTCTTCCAGGCTTGCTGGCGGTATGCGGCGAAACTTTGCAGCCCATTATCCGAGGGGATGTCATTATCCGTGAATCGAAACTCAGTGGATTTTTCCGGTGAAACACTCCGGCTGCGGCGGGTTACAACAGTTGTCTCTGTCATTGTCTTAATCCAATATCTATTCCAACGTCGGTTACCCGATGGATCCTTCCATTTGAAGTTGTATCAACCGGTTCATTTCTACCGCGTATTCCATGGGCAGTTCTTTGACCAGGGGTTCAATAAAGCCTGACACCACCATGGTGATGGCCTGCTCTTCGCTCAGCCCGCGGCTTCTCAAATAAAAGAGCTGCTCGTCGCCAACTTTGCTGACAGTAGCCTCATGGCCGATGGTGACATCATCTTCATCAATTTCGATATACGGATAGGTGTCTGATCTGGACTGCGGGTCCAAAAGCAGCGCGTCGCAAACCACGTTGGATTTGACATCACCACATCCGCGATAAACCTTCAACAAGCCGCGGTATGAGGCGCGGCCGCCATCTTTGCTGATGGATTTTGACGTGATCTTGCTGCTGGTATGGGGTGCCAGATGCACAACTTTGCCGCCGGTATCCTGTGTCTGACCTTTGCCGGCAAATGCCATGGACAATATTTCACCCCGTGCACCGGGACCTACCAGATAACAGGACGGGTATTTCATGGTGACCTTGGAGCCCAGGTTGGCGTCCACCCATTCCATGGTGCCGCCTTCGTGTACGATAGAGCGCTGGGTCACCAGGTTATAGACGTTGGTTGACCAGTTCTGGATGGTGGTATAGCGCACCCGGGCGTTCTTTTTAACCACAATCTCAATCACGCCGCTGTGGAAAGAGTCCGTTGTATACTGCGGCGCGGTACAGCCTTCCACATAATGCACCTGCGAACCTTCATCGGCCACAATGATGGAACGCTCGAATTGGCCGATATTGGCTTTGTTCAACCGGAAATAGGCTTGCAGCGGCAGTTCCACTTTAACATTTTTGGGAACATAAACGAAGGAGCCGCCTGACCACACCGCGCTGTTCAAAGCCGCGAATTTATTATCCTCAATCGGAATGACCGTGCCGAAGTACTCCCGGAAAAGATCGGGGTACTGGCGCAGGCCTTCTTCAATACTCAAAAAGATGACGCCCTGTTTTTCCAGATGATCTTGAATAGAGTGGTACACCATTTCGGACTCATACTGTGCGCCTACACCGGCCAGGAATTTTCGTTCGGCTTCGGGGATGCCCAGTTTGTCGAAGGTATTCTTGATCGACTCAGGCACATCATCCCAGCTCTTGCCTTCCGATTCCATTGGACGGACGTAGTAAAAGATATTGTCAAAATCCAGCCCGGAGATATCAGCTCCCCAGTTTGGCAATGGGCGTTTCAGATAATGCTCCAGCGCCTTCAGGCGGAAATCCAGCATCCACTGCGGTTCGCCTTTCATGGCGGAGATTTGCTCTACAACTTCCCGGTCCAAACCCCGGCGGGTGTGAAATACAGACACATCTTTATCGCTGAACCCATAGCGATAATCACTAAGTTCATCCAGGAATTTTTCCTGCGGTTCGGTTTTCATCAGAATTCTCCGATCTGTAAACCAGTAAAAAGAATTGACCGGTCAGGCCAATTCAGCATTGTCCATTTTTTCCTGTACCCAGGTATAACCGTGTTCTTCCAAATCCAACGCCAGATCCGGACCGCCAGATTCAACGATGCGGCCGTCCATCATAACGTGCACCACATCCGGTTTGATGTAGTTCAAAATGCGCTGGTAATGAGTGATGACCAGCACGCCGATATTTGCCCCACGCAGCAAATTTACGCCTTCAGAAACAATGCGTAGCGCATCGATATCCAAACCAGAGTCGGTTTCATCCAGAATGGCAATCTCAGGGGACAGCATGGCCATCTGTAATACCTCGGCACGCTTCTTTTCTCCACCGGAGAAGCCTTCATTCAAGTAACGGCCGGCAAAGGATGAATCAACTTTCAATAATTCCATTTTTTCTTTTAAGGCTTTGCGGAATTCCAAAATCGGAATACCTTTATCTTCAGGATTGGTGGCCTTGCGGTGCGAATTGACAGCCGTGCGCAGGAAATTGGCTACCGTCACTCCCGGAATGGATACCGGGTACTGAAACGCCAGGAACAACCCCAGGTGTGATCTTTCTTCAGGGGAAAGTTCCAGTACATTAATACCTTTGTAAAACACTTCGCCTTCAGTGACTTCGTAAGAAGGATGACCCATTAATGTATAGGCCAGCGTGGATTTACCTGTACCATTAGGACCCATAATCGCATGGACTTCACCCTGCGGCAGTGTTAGGTTCAAACCTTTTAAAATAGGTTTGCTATCGATTTGAACATGCAAGTTTTTTATTACGAGTTCACTCATGAGTTTAGTGCTCCAGAAGCTATATTAAGGTTTCTCAAAGTCTACCATTTTGGTGTGATTATGTCAATATTTATAATATTATTCATATAATTTCAATATAAATATGTATATCCCAATTCAAAGCTGAATCAGCCTTAATTCCTGTCAAAAAGGTCAGTTTTAGCCAAAATTATCCTGATTTATTCTATTTTATTCCCAACACAACCTTATAAGTGTTCTGGTCTCTGGATACTTCTTCAATCGCCAGATTCAGTCTGGTATTCAATAAGGGTTGGATGTCATCCAGTTCCGTCTTGACGGTAAAGATAATTTCATTCTCGTGAAAATCCACCAGGTTCACCTGATGAAATTCCTTGATGGCGCTCAATGCTTTTTGAATGGGTTCAATTTCATTCAAGTCTTGGATACCCACAAAACTGACCAGGGCTTCATCGCGGGCTAAAATTCTTTCTTTTTCATAACCGATGGGAGTAAGCTGCAATTCGGAGAAATCTTCATCCGAATTTTCATCCAGATCATCAACCGGATAGTCCTCCTCCAGTACCTTATTTTGGCTGTAAACGAAAATCTCCTGCCCGTCTTGAATGGCAATTTTCAGGGCATGCTCGGCTTTGCGATACAAATCATCGTCGGAAATGGAATCGGTTGGGAAACAGGCCATGCCAACAAACAATTTCACGCGGGTTTTCTTGTTGATCTGACCGATCAGGCGTTTGGCTACTACACGCGCGCCATCTTCGCTTGTTTCCGGCAAAATGACGCCAATTTTGTCCATATTTTGAAATAGCGTGTCAGCAGTTCGGAATGTTCCAAATAGAACTTCACTGATAGCCGTCAGCAGATTATCCCGGGCATCCAGGCCAATTTCCTCCGCCATTTGGTCCCACTTATCAATCTGGATGATCAATAAAGCCAGCGTTTTGCCATAACGCAGGCTGCGCGATATCTCTGTGGTCAGGGTTCGCCTGGCATAGTGAAAGCGCATCAAGCCGGTTTTGGGGTCATTGACGCGCAGTTCGTCAATCAAAATGCGATCCCGTTCCACCTGCCGGCTGGACAGCGCGATTTGCATTCGGGTTTGCCGGCTGATGATGGCCGTGCCGATGGCTGCTGCCGAAAAAGTGATCATGGCGTAAATCGCATTAACCTGAATACCATACACTGAATACAGGTAATAGCCGGCGATGAATAAAAATGTTCCGCATACCAGTAGAATCCAACCGGTGGCTTGCAGTACCAGCGACAAAGTTGCGATCATCGCCAGGGTTATGATCCCAGGGATGGCGGTGGCGTTGTCGGTTGAAACCAGGGCGGCACTGGAAAGTGCAATCCAGATTACCAGCGTAGCCGGATACCAGAATAATCCATGAAGTGAAGCAGGGTTTCGCATTTTTCCAGCCGCCTTCCTACCTGAATAATTTCATCTTTATTTTAACAATTGTATCTTTTATGGGTTTTATCGCCAATAAATCCTGAATAAATATTTTACGAAGTTCAAATAATATACTTAATATTTATTAAGTATATTGACTATATTATCTCCGTCATGCTATACTGCACATATTAATGATAGAAATTGAGGCTACATGAAAAGCACACGCGAGAAAATTCTTCAAACGTTGCTCGACAACCCGCATTCCACCATCAACGAATTGGCACTGGCGGTAAACATCAATTCGATCTCTGTTCGCCATCATCTTTCCAGCCTGCAGGCCGAAGGGCTTGTGCAGGATGAAGAAGAGCGCCACGGCGTGGGACGACCCCGTCTGGTGTATTCGGTCAGCCAAAAAGGGCTTGAACGTTTCCCAACCCGTTATTTTGAATTGACCACCCGCCTGCTGGATCAAATGAAAGAAACTCTGCCCGCTGGCGTTATCAACCGTTTCTTCACCGATATGGCCGAAAATCTCGCCGCCGACTATCAGGAGAAGACTTCTGGTTTCAGCGTAGAACAAAAACTGGATTTTGTAAAAAATCTCCTGCAAAAGCAAGGGTTTTCGGTTGGCTGGGAACAAAAGGGTTCCAATTATTTGATTTACGAAAACGGCTGCCCATATTTCCAGGTTGGGCAATCCCACCCGGAAGTTTGCTCGGTTGACCACACCTTGATCTCAAAAGTGATGAACATCCCCGCCGAAAAAATAAGCTGTGTTTTGCACGGCGATTCCAATTGTGTTTACAGCATTCCGGTGGAAACTATTAAAGGCTGACACATATGAATGGACTTCCTGGAACAAATCGACCTGCCTGGCAGGCAGAGACTACCCACCCGGAATTGATCCCCGATATCAAAGCTTCCCTGGAACAGGTGATTGATCCCGAAATTGGCTTGAACATTCTGCAGCTCGGTCTGGTGCGGGATTTGATCATCGATAATGAAAACACGGTTTTAAAAATGATCCTCACCACCCCGTTTTGTCCGTATGGCCCGGCCATGCTGGAAATGACCCGCCAAAAAGCTGAAGAAGGCCTGAAAAGACCCGTCACCATAGACCTGGGCATGGATATGTGGGACTTCTCCATGATGGAAGAGGGCCTGGGTGGTGAATGGGGACTTTTCTGACCACTCATTGATATTTCCCGAATAACCATCGCTAAGCAGTGGGTTAGAATTGGGTTATTATTATCCCGTTTAAATCTAAACGACCGGGAAAATCCCCCAGCATATGCCTGCCTTCATAACAATCTTTCAGTATAAAAAAGACAGAGCGGTTCTAGCCTTCTTATTAAGTGCGTTGTTCACCTATCTGCTGATTGAGCCGGTTTTGGCAGTTCAAATCTCCGGTCATCCCCTCTCTGTTCGCACTCCGCTTATACAAATCGCTGTTGTCAGCAGTCTTTTTGGTGTCATTTACCTCAATTTATTTTTCGTCCTGGGCAAACTGTTGGATTGGCTTATCCGCCAGCCTGTATTTTCGATCAGCCTGATATCGCTGGTTCCGCTGACGGCTTACGCGGTGTTGGGTTCATGCAGCCGCTTTGTGGCAGATGATTTCAGCTCGGCCACGCTGGCCGTCAGCAAAGGCATCTTTGGCGCCACCTGGGATTGGTATATCAACTGGTCTGGCCGGTTCACCGCCAGTTTTTTTGACAGCGTGATCGGTTACCTCGGTCCGGGTGTCATGCCTTTTATTACCGGCACGGTTATCTTGATCTGGATGATCGGTCTGGTGACCGCTTACCGGCACTTTTTACCGGCCGGTTCTGTCATAAAACGCATTTCCCTGGCAGTGCTGCTTTCCGCCCTGGTTTTGATCACCACCTTCGAAACCACCCCGCTGCTCAACCAGTCTCTTTACTGGGGACAGGGCATGCGTTCGGTGATCCTGCCTTTGCTGCTGGCCACTTTTCTGACGGCCATGCTCTACCAGCGTTTAAGTGCCGGGAAACCCATTACACCAGCATGGCTGCTGGGAATTGGCTTTCTCAGTTTGATTGCCGGCGGTTTTGGGGAAACCTACGTGGTTTTTCAGACCAGCGCCTATTTCCTGTTGCTTGTGCTTACCTTCATTGAAAATCCGCCCAAGTGGCAGAAGACGTATTTGCCGGCCCTTCTGGTTGGCTTACTGGGTTCCATTCTGGCCATGCTGGTGATCGTGTTGGCGCCCGGCAACAAAATCCGGCAGGAGTTCTTCCCGCCGCCGCCGGACCTTCTAAGTTTGCTCTCCATCTCCGCCCAATCATTATGGAAGTATAGTATCGATCTGGTTTATTCTCCTATGCGCATATTGCATATTTTGGTTTTGTTGCTTGGCGCCAGCCTTGCCGGTTTGCTGATTAAACCCACTGCGGAAGCACCCTACCATCGCACCAGCTTCAACCGCATCACCCACATGCTGCAGCATTCTTACTGGAAATCCATACTTTTCACTGTGATCTGTGCACTCTTGCTGCTGTTCGCCTGTTTCGTCCCCTCGGCCTATGGCATGTCCGCCTCCCCGCCCGATCGGACGCTGGTCATCCCAACCTTTCTGGCGGCGGTATTCCTGTCCATTGTGGGGCTGATCACAGGAAGTCACCTTTCCGCGCGCATGGGGCTGGATACCGCTAAAATCCCGTCCCCGCCCTATCGGAAAGCAGTCGTATGGGGACTGGTACTGCTTTTCGCCGCCTACTGCCTCTTCACCACCCAGACTATCCTGCGTGATCTGCCGGATTACCGTAATTTCGCCAGGGTTTTTGACCGCGCGGACAGCCTCATTCGCCAGGCTAAAGCCGAAGGCCGCGACTCGGTCATGGTTCCGGAAGTCCACAACCATTTCGGGCTGAGTGATTACGGCGCCGGCACCACCTACTGGCTGGATGAAGCCGTCAATTCCTATTACGGAATTGACGTCATTGTCAACAAACATATGAAGTAATTTGTTTCCGGGTTATTTGCTATACTTGCGCCTATGATCAAAGCTGTCAAATTACAACCCGATCAGCCCCCGGAAAATTTCTCGATTGATCAGGTTTCCACCTTCCAGAAAAAGCCGGAAGGCACCATCTGGGTCAGTCTCGAGAATGCCAGCAGCGAAGAGATCAATTCGGTTTTGCTGGATACCTTCAAGTTCCATCATCTGGCGGTGGAAGACTGCCAGTCGATTGGCTACCAGACCCCCAAGGTGGATGATTTTGGAAAATACATCTTTATTATTGCCAATGCCATCAAACCCAACGGCGGTTTTAGAGGGCTGGATACCATTGAACTGAATATTTTCCTGGGGGACAACTACATCGTGACCTGTTTCACCGATGAACACATGCCCTGCGTGGAAAACACCTGGCAGCGCCTGGAGCGCGATGAGCGCATGACCACCCGCGGCGTCGATTTCCTGTGCCATGCCATTCTGGATACCCTGGTGGACGACTACATGCCGCTGTTGGACGAGATGGATGAAGAGGTGGAATGGCTGGAAGATCAGGTGCTGGCAAAACCGGAAAAGCAGACCCTGGAACGCCTGCTGACATTAAAACACGCTGTCATGTCGCTGCGCCGGGTAATCAGCCCGCAGCGCGAGTTCATCAACCGCCTGAGCCGCGACGAATTCCCGCAGGTCGGCGCCATCAGCCGCATTTATTTTCGTGACATTTACGACCATCTGGTGCGCATCCAAGATTTGAGCGAATCGATCCGCGATATTGTTTCCGGCGCGGTGGATATTTACCTCAACTCCACGTCCCTGCGCCTGAATGAAGTCATGAAGGCGCTGACCGTAGTCTCGACCATCTTTCTGCCGCTCACCTTTCTGGCCGGGGTGTACGGCATGAATTTCAAGTATTTCCCGGAATTGAATTGGTGGTTCGGCTACCCGCTGCTGTGGGTGATTTTTCTCCTGATCGTGCTGGGGATGCTGGCTTTCTTCAAGAAACGCGGCTGGTTTTAGCACCCACACTGCCTTCCCCAAGCCCCTTCCTCCAAATCTGCCTTTCGATTTGGGGGAAGGCCGGGATGGGGGTGGAATCCAGGTATGGATAAGGCTTGCGCCTGGACCATTGGCCTTCGATCGCACGGATTGCCCC
>Ga0351877_1124_pt1 | contig 20940 bp, 18 predicted proteins | sample BONcelFGM3001D13_FD_206775 | JGI IMG/M metagenome (GOLD analysis project Ga0351877, IMG submission 206775) | Enriched cells from coal bed in the Powder River Basin, Montana, United States - BONCAT cells FGM rep3 HSBNCT.FGM.300.1.D13 ...
CCGATGCGGACCTGAGCGAGATTCTGATCTGGGCGGAGCAGCGGGACGGAAAGCCGGCGGGTGTTGCGCTCGAAATCATGCAGAAGGCCTGTGAACTGGCGTTACGGCTCGACGGGCGGGTTTCGGCCGTTGTGATCGGGCAGGATTGCCGCGCATGCGCCGCAGAGCTCATCGCCCACGGGGCCGGGCGCGTCTTCGTCGTCGAGGACCCCAGGCTGGTCCTCTACCAGGCAGATGCCTGCACGAAGATCCTCTGCAGGCTGATCGGCGAGATCCGGCCCGGGATTGTCCTGATGGGGGGGACCTCTATCGGCGCGGACCTGGCACCCGCCGTGGCGGCAAGGCTCGCAACGGGGCTTACGGCCCACTGCACGGATCTGCACATCGAGGCGATCGACGGGCGCGATCAGCTGGTGATGGTCGTTCCCGGATGGCGGGGGAACATGATGGTGAAGATCGTCTGCCCCGAAAAGAGACCCGTCATGGCCACCATCCGTCCCGGCGTGATGGAGAGGGGCAGGCCGAATCTCTCTCGAAAGGGGGAGATCGTTGCCGTCGGCGCAGATATCGACGAGGAGGACTTCCGGACCCGGACCGTCGAAATGGTGAGGGAATCGGAACCAAGCGAGCTGGAGCAGGCGAAGATCGTCGTGTCGGGAGGGTTCGGATTCTACGAGGCGGGTGGCATCTCGCTCCTGGAAGAGCTTGCGCGCGCGATCGGCGGTGTGACGGCCGGATCGAGGCCTGCCTGCGATGCAGGCTGGGTCCCCGAGTCGCGAATGATCGGGCAGAGCGGCAGGGCCGTGAGCCCAGATCTTTTCATCAGTATCGGGGCCTCGGGTGCGCCCCACTACACGACGGGGTTCGCGGCATCGAAGCTCATCGTGGCCATCGACAGAAACCCCAGGGCGCCGGTTTTCGATATCGCTGATTTCGGCATTGCGGGCGATCTCCGGGAGATCGTGCCCGCTCTCGTGGAGGAGCTGGACAGGGAGAAATAGCGCAGGCCTGCTGCGCACGAAAAAAGAAAGAATCTCGAATGAAAGAAGGGGAAATCGCCATGTTTGAGTTTACGAAAGAGCACGAGATGATCAGGGCCATGGTTCGCGAGTTCGCCGATACGGAGCTCGGGCCGAAAGCCCTCGAGTTGGACCGCAAGGGGGAATTCCCCTTCGAGCTTGTCAGGAAGATCGGGGCACTGGGGATCATCGGGGTGGCCTCCCCCAGGGAGTACGGCGGATCGAAGGCGGGGCACCTGCCGGCGGTGTTCGCCGTCGAGGAAATCGCCCGCGTCTACCCCTCGCTTGCCTTCATCCTCGAAGTGACCCAGGCGCCGTTGTACATGATCGAGAACTACGGGACGCCGGAACAGAAGCAGGCCTGGCTTCCGCCGCTCATCCGTGGCGAGATGATCGCCGCCGTGGCGGCCACCGAACCCACGGGAGGGTCGGACCTGGCCACGCTGAACACGACGGCTGTTGCCGACGGGGATGTGTACATTCTCAACGGCCGGAAGGTCTACATCACCAACGGCAGCGTGGGCGACATCGTCCTGGTCCTGGCAAAAACGGGCGAGCGCGCCAGCATCCTTGCCGTGGAGAAAGGGACGCCGGGACTCGTCGTGAGCCGCAGGCAGGAGCTGATGGGTTTCAAGTCGGGCGATGTCTGCGAGCTTGGATTCAGCAACTGCCGCATCCCGAAGAAAAACATCATCGGCAAGGAGGGCGGCGGCCAGGCGGTGGCCATGGCGACCTTCACGGTGAGCCGGGCTGCCGTGGGAGCCGTGGGGCTGGGAATCGCGTGCGGGGCCTTCGAGATCGCGCTGAAGTATGCCAAGGAACGGATGCTTTACGGCAAACCCATCGCGGGCCTCCAGGCGATCCAGTTCATGCTCGTGGACATGGACACGGAGATTGACGCTGCCCGCTGGCTCATCTACCATCCCGCAGCCTGCCTGGACCGGGGCATGCTGCCCCGCGACATCGGCAAACTGTCGGCCCGGGCGAAGTACATCGGGGGCGAGGTGGCGGCAAGCGTCGCCCTGAAGGCCATGCAGGTTATGGGCGGCTATGGGGTCAGCCCCGAGTATCATCTGGCGAGGCTGCTGGCCGATGCCGTGGAGATCTTCCCGGCAACGGGAACACCGCAGATCATGAAGATCATCCAGGCCATGGAAATCGTCAAGTGACGCAACCCCATCTCCTTTCCACTCCAACAAAGAAGGCCTCCCGTCTCCCGGGAGGCCTTCTCTTGTCTTCCTCTTTTCTGGACCCTGACCCCTGTACTCTTCTTACTTTCTTCTATAGTACTTTTCCGCCATGTAGGAGCTTCTCACGAAGGGTGCTGAAGCGGCGTTCCGGAAGCCGAGCCGCAGGGCGTCCCGGCGGTATTTCTCGAAGATTTCGGGCGTCACGTATTCCACGACGGGATGGTGGACGGCCGAGGGGCTGAGATACTGCCCGATCGTGATCACGTCGCACGAGGCCGAACGGAGGTCCACCATGACCTTGAGGATCTCTTCGCGCGTCTCGCCGAGCCCGACCATGAGCCCCGACTTCGTGGTGAGCGACGGGTTTGCAGCCTTGGCCTGCCGGAGCACCTCGATGGAGCGCAGGAAGTCGGCCTGGGGTCGGACGGCCGCATAGAGCCGGGGCACCGTCTCGACGTTGTGGTTCAGGACCTCCGGGGCGGCGTCTACGACCGTCTGCAGGGCGGAGTGCGACCCCTGGAAATCGGGGATGAGCACCTCGATGCCCACGTCGGGACACTCGCGGCGAATCACCTCGATGACCCGGGCAAAGTGCCCTGCGCCTCCATCGGCCAGGTCGTCCCTTGTCACGGAGGTGACGACGACAAATCTCAGGCCCAGCCGCTTCACTTCCTCGGCAAGGCGCAAGGGCTCATCGGCGTCCAACGCCGCCGGCGTCCCCGATTCCACGGCGCAGAACCGGCAGTTGCGGGTGCAGACATTCCCCATGATGAGGAATGTGGCCACCCCCTTGGAGAAGCACTCGCCCTGGTTGGGGCAGCAGGCCTCCTGGCAGATGGTGTGGAGCCTGTTTTGCTCGAGGTTTCCCTCCATCAACTGCACGGCGGTCCCGACGGGGAGCCTTTTTCGGAGCCATTCGGGTTTTGCAGGGATCATCTCGCGTCGTTTTCCTTATCGTTGTCCAGCCGTACGGTTATCCTGCGGGAGGCACTCGGTCTCGAAGCGTTGTTGAGCCAGGACGGCGGAGACCGGTTTTCCGGAAACCTCGGGCCAGTGCAGGATGAAGCCTTTGCGGATTTCGCCTGTGTCGATGGCGCGACCCTCCGGGACGAGTCTCTCCAGGGCCGTCACACCCCGGTCTGCGATGCCGCAGGGGATGAACAAGGAGTAGATGCCCGCATTTTCCCTGACGTTGAGGGAGAAGCCGTGGAGGGTCACCCGGTTTCGGACTTCGATACCCAGCGCCGCGATCTTGCTGTTTCCCACCCAGACGCCTGTCCTGTGTCGGACCCGCTCGCCGGCGATATCAAAATCGGCCAGGACCCGGATGAGGGTATCCTCGATACTTCGGACGAAGGCATGGATGTCCAGCCCGAAGCCCTCGATGTCGACGATGAAGTACCCCACGAGCTGGCCGGGGTAGTGGCAGGTGATCTTGCCGCCCCGGTTAACGTGACGGACGGGGATGCCCCTCCGCTCCAGCTCCTCCTCGGGTACGAGGAGATCCTCCGCCTCGGCGCTCCGCCCGAAAGTGATGACGGGGTCGTGCTCCAGAAGCAGGATTACGTCGCCGATCCGGCCGTCCCGGCGCGCGGCGTGACAGCGTTCCTGAAGCTGCAGGGCTTCGTCGTAGGGGATTTTTCCGAGGTTGACGATCGTCATGCGCGTCTTGTCCGCCCGTCCTGGATCTTTTGCTTATCTCGTCCCATGAAGCCCTTCATCTTGTCTTCCTCTCCCTTGAGGGGAGAGGACCGAGGTGAGGGTGAAGCATGCGCTTTCTTCTACGAGAGGGCCGTGGTGAAGCCAATCTATAGTTTATCGTTCCTTTTCCTCCCCATTTGTCAAGACGTCTCTTCCCGGACCGGATAGACCGAAGATGCCGCAGACAGAGAGGGAAGGCGGGGCTTCAGGCCCCGCCTTCCCGGAGGGAGGTAGAATCCTTGCGGATCTACTCGAATTTGTCCGGTTTCTTGAAGCCGAGGCGCGTCCAGTACTTCTCGGGCATCACCTGGGGGTTCTTGTAGAATACCCAGGCGCAGGGTTTCGTTTCATCGGGGTTGTATTCCGTCACCCACAGGGGCCAGCCGCCCCACTCGATCATCAGCATCTCATTCATGGCGCAGTGCAGGCAGTAGTAGGGCACGCCGGCCTGGCTCCAACTCCAGGGGTAGGCCTTGGAGGTCTTTCCCCAGTTGTAGGGAGGGCCGTAGCGCGAGGGGGTCCCGTCCACAGTGTCGCCTCTTCGCGTCCTGCCGCCGCTGCCGCAGGGGTCGCAGCCCAGCACGATCTTGTCGTTGTCCTCGGTGAAGTCGAGCTCGCCCATCTGCCGCGGGCCGCACCGGTGGGCGCGGAAGACCTCGGCGTTGAGCCAGATCCTCTCCATGGGCGACATTTTCCGAAGACCGCTCCAGGTCCGGCGCATCATCCAGGTGCTCTGGGTGTCGCGAAGCAGCTGGTACATGGCCTCTTCACCGAATTTCTTGGCAACCTTGTCGAGCATGTCCGACGTCCAGTCCGCATAGAGGTCGTGAAGCCCCTTGCTCTCGATGATGATGTAGTCGGCCAGTTCCTTGGCCAACTCGGTCTTGCCCTCGTCGATGCAGCGCTTCACCATGTCGGGCGTGGGCACGCCGAGATCTTTCAAATCGTCCATGCGGATTTTTCTTTTTATTTTGTCCCACTTCTCGTATTTCAGCATAGCTTTCACCTCGCTTATTCTATTTACTTGCCGTTTTTCTTGAGTTCTTCGGGCAGCCGGTCCACTTCCGGTGCGTGGTAGAGGACGTCCTCACCGTAGAGGGCCTTGACGTCGGCCTCGGCCATGCCGATCTCCTTCGTCAGGACTTCCATGTTGTGTTCGCCGACGAACGGTGCGTAGCCCCTGGGGCCGGCCGGCGTCTCGGAGAACTTCAGGGGGCTGCCGTAGTGCCGCATGGGGCCGAGGAAGGGCTGGTACATCTCGACCATCATCTCGCGGGCCTTGATCTGGGGATCGCTGTCAGCCAGCTCCTTGAGGCTCCGGCATCGGATGCAGGGAACCCCCGCCTCATCGAGCATCTTCTCGCACACCGCCACGGACGGGAGCGACATGACCCACTTCGAGAGCTGCTCGTGGATGTAGGGGGCATTGTCGACGGAGCAGCGCGTGGAGACGTCCTTCGCCCTGGGATCGGTCAGCAGGAACTCGAACTCCTTGCCCATCAGCTTCACCAGGGGCTGCCAGCGGGGCTCCGTGAGGCAGGCGATCGCCATGATACCGTCTTTTCCCGCATAGAGCCCGTAAGGGGCGTAGCCGGGGTGCTGACCGCCGATCTTGGGGATGTCCAGTTCGCTGCCGTTCAGGCCTGCGGCGGTGCTGATCAGGTACCAGGGCAGGGTGTTCTCGTGGAGCGAGAAGAGGCAGTCCATCATGGAGATGTCGATGTTCTGGCCCTGGCCGGTCATTTTCCTGTGGTAGAGCGCGGCGTTGATCGCCGTGGTGGCATGGATCGCGGCCACGGTGTCGCCGATCGACATGGGGGCGATGATCGAGGGCTTGCTCTGGTCGGACCAGCCGCTGGCGCCTTGGGCGATCATGTCATAGCCCGGACGGTCCCAGTAGGGACCCCAGTGGCCGAAGGACGAGATCGAGCAGTAGATGATGTCGGGTTTGATCACCTTGACCTTCTCATAGTCCAGCTTCAGCTTGCCCATGACATCGGGGGCGAAGTTTTCGATCAGCACGTCGCTCTTCTTGATGAGCTTTTGGATGATCTCCATCCCCTTGGGGCTTTTCATGTTGACGCAGATGCTGCGCTTTCCGCGGTTGACGTTGATCGTGTAGGAGCTCTGGGTGACGCCGTCCTTGGTGACGCGCTTGGGAAGCCAACGCTCATTGGCCCCGGCCTTGTACTGCTCCACCTTGATGACGTTTGCGCCCAGGTCGGCCAGCGTCTTCGCTGCGTGGGGTCCCGCCAGAACCCACGTGAAGTCCAGCACTGTCACGCCCGTCAGGGGACCCGGTTTCAGGTTACTCATAAATACCTCCCTTTTCTCGAGTTGTAGTGTTTATCCTCATTCGTCTGCCGCCGCAAGTCAGGAGTTGGGGGTTTCTCGCGCCTTGATCCGTTGCCCTTGGGCCCGTTTTGCCCTCAGGGCGGCTGCAGCGGCATCACTTCGATTTTTTCTTTGCCCTCTCATCGTACAAAAGACCGCCCACAAAGACGGCCACTTCGCCCGTGAACCCGGCGCACTGCTCGATGCCGCCGCCGGCGAAATAGGCGTCGGCCTTCACCGGGTCGGCAAGGTCGGTCTGCGTCAGGTCGCGACAGTTGACCGTGCCGAAACGGCCCTGGAAATGCTTCACGAGCTTCCGGGCGGGCCGGATCCCGTCGATGATCCCCTCCATGCCGTCCCCCATGCTCCGGCGGCCGAACACCGCTCCCAGGACCATGAGCCCCCCGATCAGGGCGCCGCAGTTGTTTCCCGTCAAGGACATCCCGGCGGCAAAGGGGCTTGCGGCCATGAAGAGGAGGGTATTGTCCTCCTCGAAGACGTCGAGAAAGCACTGTACGACGGCCTGGGAGCAGCCGTGACAGTTGAAGTCGTAGTCGTAGGCCTTTTTCCGGACGGCTTCTAAAAATACCGCCCTGTCGCCATATCGATCGAGCTTGCTGAGATCCACGGGATACCTCGCCTGTTGGTTTTTCTGCCTCCCGGTGATTCCGTATTTTCCACCGGGGGAAGCCCCCGGCGAAAAATACGGAAAGGAGAGAGGTAGGTCAGGTGTACCTTACAGGCCCAGCTCCTGGGCCACGATTTCGCGCTGATAGTTGGGGCTGCCGAAGGCGTATTCTCCGGCTTTGGCCCGCCTCGAGTAGATGGGCATGGCGTGCTCGACGATGTAGCCCGTCCCGCCGAAGATCTGGTGACCGATGAGGGCCACCTTCTTGTACGCCTCGCCCACCCAGGTCTTGGCCACGGCGGCGAACTTGCGCGCCTCGGGCATCCCCTGGTCGATCATCCAGGCCGCCTTGTAGGTGATGTAGATGCTCTGTTCGGTGGCCATCTTCATGTTGGCGCACAGGTGCTGTACGGCCTGGAACGTACCGATGGCCTTGCCGAACTGCACGCGCTCCTTGGCGTAGGCGACGGCCAGTTCCATGACCTTGTTCGAGCCGCCCAGCATCTCGGCGCACTTGGCCACGGCGGCGATCTCGAGGGTCTTCTCGATGACCGCGAATCCCTTGCCCGGCTTGCCCAGCAGGTTGGCCTTGGGCACCTTCACCTTCTTGAAGACGACCTCGCACTGCTTGTCGCCGGCCACGGTCTTGAGTGGCGCGATCTCGACGCCGGGGGACCTGGAGTCCACGAGGAACAGCGAGATGCCGTCGCGGTCGGTGTCCTTGCCGGCGGTGCGGGCCGCAACGACCATCCAGTCCGAGACGTTCGCGTCGGGCACGAAGAGCTTGATCCCGTCGATCACGTAGCTCTCGCCCTCCGCCTTGGCCTTGACGGTGATGAGCGAGGGGTTGTACTGCGTCGTTGCCGGCTCGGTGAGGGCGAGCGTCATGCGCAGGCTGCCCTCGGCGATCTTGGGCAGGAACTCCTGCTTCTGGGCCTCGCTGCCGGCCGCCAGGATCGTGCAACCGCCCAGGATGACGGTGGAGAAGTAGGGGCCGGGCAGGGCCGCGTAGCCCATCTCCTCCATCAGGGTCACCATGTCGAGCACGCTGCCGCCGATTCCGCCGTACTCTTCCGGGAAGAGGATCCCCATCCAGCCGAGCTCGGCCATGCCATTCCAGAGCGCCGGCGTGTAGCCCTTCTCTTCCTTTTCCATCTCGAGGTACCATTCCACATTCGGGCAGGAGCCGGCGAGAAACCTGCGCGCCGATTCCTTGAGCATTTTCTGGTCGTCGGTATATGTAAAGTCCATGAGACAAACCTCCTGATATCGGGTTATCGTTCAATCAGCCCCTGGGGAGCCCCAGGCCACGGGTCGCGATGACGGTTCTGCCGACCTCGCTCGTGCCGGCACCGATCGTCGTCATGAAGGAGTGCAGGAACTCCCACTCGATGCGTCCCTTGAGCGGCACGTACTTGGAGCCTTCCTCGAGCTGGCAGTACTGGTCGAGGATCTGCATGGCGTTGTCCACCATCCGCTGCTCCATCTCGGAGATGACGACCTTGGTGATCTCGGGCTCGCAGGTCATGTTCTGGTGGTTCCACTCCATCCAGCGTGCGTGGTCCGAGAGCAGCTGCGTCGTCTCGATCTCGACGGCGATCTGGGCGATCTTCTGGCGGACCATGGGGTCCTCGGACAGGGGCTTGCCCAGGTAGGTCGTCTTTTTGGCGTAGTCGATGATCATGTTGAGGCAGGGGTAGTAGCGCGAAGGGGTGAAAACGTAGTTGCGCTCCGACATGAGGGCCTCCATCATGTAGTAGAATCCCTTGTTGACTTCGCCCACGAGCCGGTTCTTGGGGACCTTCACGTCGTCGTAGAAGACCTCGTTGGTCCGCTCGCCCGACATGGTGATCATGGGCCGGATCGTGATCCCGGGGCCCCGCTGGTCGACGATGAAGAGGCTGATCCCCTTGTAGGGAGAGGCCTTCAGGTCCGTCTTGGCGGCCAGCCAGTGGTAGTCGGAGTAGTGGCTCTCCGTGTTGAAGGTCTTCTGGCCGTTGACCAGGTAGTAATCGCCCTGGTCGATGGCCGTCATCTTCATGTTGGCCAGATCGGAGCCCGCCTCGGGCTCCGTGTAGCCCAGGCCGAACTCGATCTCGCCCCGGACGATGCGGGGGATGAATTCCTTTTTCATTGCGTCGTTGCCGCGGCGCAGGATCGTGTGTCCCACCATCGTGTAGGCCACGTCGTTGGGCACGTGGGCGCTCCAGCGCTTGCCCAGCTCGTCGATGAGGATGAAATCGTAGATGGGCGACAGCCCCTTACCGCCGTACTCCACGGGCCAGCTCCAGCCCAGGAGGCCCGCCTCGTAAAGTTTCTTTCCGAAGGCGCGGCCCTCGGCATCCAGACCCAGGTCTTCCCAGTTCTGCCGGGCGATCTCTTCGGTCAGCTCCTTGTCGAGGAACGCGGCGACTTTCTGCTTGTAGGCGTCCTCTTCCTTTGTGTATCCGAAATCCCAAGCCATGTGTGTTACCTCCTCTCAGGTTCCCTTCGATGGCGCCGAATCCCCGGGTCCGATTACCGTCCGGAACGGCGCTGATTTAGCAATCACTCAGTTTTTACCGCTGTGCAGCCCCCGCGGGAGGGGGCGAGCCGGCTCTCAGGGCATGTGGATGGCCCCGCCGGCAATGGTCATGGCCGCCTCCATGATCGCCTCCGACACCGTCGGGTGCGGATGGATGGCGCCGGCCAGTTCCTCGGCGGTCATCTCCATCGTCATCCCCAGCACCGCCTCGGCGATCATGTCCGTGGCGTGGGGGCCGATGATGTGGACGCCCAGCACCTCGCCGATTTTTTTGTCCGAGATGACCTTGACCATGCCTTCCGTCTCGTTGAGAACCAGGGCCTTGCCGTTGCCCCTCAGGGGGAAGCGGCCGACCTGGATCTCACCCCGTTCCTTTGCCCTCTCCTCCGTAAGCCCCACGGAGGCCACCTCGGGTGTCGTGTAGATGCAGGAGGGGACGGCCTTGTAGTTCATGACCTCCCGGTGCCCGAGGATGTTGCGCACGGCACACTCGCCCTCGGCCGAAGCCAGGTGGGCGAGCATGATGCCGCCGACCACATCGCCCGCGGCGTAAATGCCGGGGACGTTCGTTTCCATGAATTCGTTGACGACGATGGCGCCCCGTTCGTGCTTGACGCCCACCGTGTCGATGTTGAGAAGCGAAAAGTCGGGCTTGCGGCCGACGGTGAGGAAAACCTTCTCGGCGGTGATCGTCTCGGTCTTGTCGCCGATCGTGTAGGAGACGGTGTTCTCCGTTTTCTTGTGGACAATGCCCTTCACGGCGGCGCCGGTGACGATCTTGACGCCTGCGGCCGATAGCTGCTTCTGGAGAATCGTTGCGATCTCCTTGTCCACACCGGGGACGAGCCCGGGCAGCATCTCGATGATGGTGACCTCGGTGCCCATGGCGATCAGGAACTGGGCGAATTCCACTCCGATGACGCCGCCGCCGATGACGGCGACGCTTTTCGGCAGGGTTTTCATGGCCAGGACCTGGTTGGAGTCCATGACGTCGGGGCCGTCGATGCCCTCGATGGGGATCCGGCCGGGCACGGAGCCCGAGGCGATGAGGATCGCGTCGCCCTGGACTTTTTCGCCCGATTCCTTGATCTGCAGGGTCTTGGCGTCCGTGAAGGACGCCGTGCCCTGGATGATCTTCACTTTCTTCGCCTTCAGCAGGGCGCCCACGCCGCGGGTGAGCTGCGCCACGACCGTGTTCTTGCGGGCCATGACGGCGCCGAAGTCCACTTCGTAGCCCTTGCACTTGATTCCAAATGTGCCTGATTCTTTCATGGTCTGGATTACATTCGCCGACTGCAGGAGCGCCTTGGTGGGGATGCATCCCCAGTTGAGACACGTGCCCCCGAGGGCGTCCTTTTCGATGAGCGTAACCTCGGCGCCCATGCGGGCCGCGCGGATCGCAGCCGGGTAGCCTCCCACGCCGCCGCCGATGATGGTGATACGGGTCTTGTCTGCCATGAATGATCTCCTCGTCCGTGTTTTCTCGGTTCCAGGGGGAGGGTTGGCCGGCCTCCCCGGTCAAAAAAGGTTCGGCGGTTGCCTTACCCAAGGATCATAACAGGATCCTCGATGAAGGCCTTCAGCGTCTGCATGAACTTGCCCGCCTCGGCCCCGTCGATGGTCCGGTGATCGTAGGAGAGGTTCACGTTCATCATGGGCCGGATGACGATCTGGCCTTTCTCCACGACGGGCTTGTCGATGATGGCGGCCACGCCGAGGATGGCGTTTTCCGGCTGGTTGATGATGGCCGTGAACTGTTCGATACCGAACATGCCCATGGCCGAAAGCGTGAAGGTGCTCCCCTTGATGTCGTCGGGCAGGAAGCTGTTCGTCTTGCCCTTCTTGATGAGAGCCGTGCGATCGACGGCGATCTGCCCGAGGCTCTTGGCGTTGATGCTCTTGATGACGGGGACGATGAGGCCTTCGTCGAGGGCCATGGCCATTCCCATGTGGACTTCGGGGAGATACAGGACGCCCTTTTCAGTCCAGCGCGTGTTGACGACGGGGTGCTCGCGAAGGGCCGCACCGGTGACCTTCATCATGAGGTCGGTGATGGTGAGGCGCACGCCGTATTTCTTTTCCACGAAGGGCAGCAGCGCCTCGCGGTATCGCTGAAGGTTCGAGGCATCGACGGTGTTGCTCATGTAGGTCTGGGCCGCCTCGAGCTTGCTCTGGAGCATCTTCTTGGCGATGGTGCGCCGCATGCCGGTAAAGGGCACGAGTTTCTCTTCGGCGGAGGGTGCAGCGGCGGCCGGGGCGGCAGCTGTGGGCGCCTTGATACCGGAAGCCTTTGCCTTTTCCACGTCCTCCCGGAGGATCCGTCCACCGGGACCCGTGCCGCCCATGGCTGCGAGATCGATCCCGTACTCTTTCGCGAGCTTCTTCGCAAGTGGTGTGGCCTTCACGCGGCCGCCCGCCGGCGCCGCAGGAGCGGCAGCCGCGGCCGATGCCGCTGCGGGGGCAGGGGAGGCCGCCTCTGCCCTGGGCGCTGCGGCGGGAGCTGCCGTTATCGCAACGGCGCTCTCTCCCGGCTTGAGCAGATAAGCGACGAGCGCACCGACGGGAACCGTTTCCTGCTCCTTCACGAGGATCTTGCCGATGGTGCCGTCCTCCGGCGCCTCGACCTCGTAGGTCACTTTCTCCGTTTCGAGGACAAAGAGGATGTCCCCCTTTGTGACGGGATCCCCCTCTTTCTTCCTCCATTCCACAATCAAACCCTCGGTCATGGTCAGACCGAGTTTGGGCATCACGATTTCGACAGGCATGTCTTGCCTCCACTATTTTTCTTTGGCGAAAGGGTCAGGACCGAAGGCAAAGGATCTCACGCGTGAGAGCGCTTCGCGTGCAAGACGGTTCGCCCTGCGTCCTGTGCCTTACGCCTTTTCCGTGTTGTCATCCTCCATCAAGTACCGGGTCATTGCAAGACGAAATTGAACCGGGGGCGATGTGTTATTTCCCCGTGAAATTCGCCTTGCGCTTCTCGATAAAGGCCGTCGTGCCTTCCTTCATGTCCTCCGTGCCGAAGCAGGCGATGCAGTTCTTCTGGGAGTACTGGACGGCCTGCTCCAGGGGGCACTCCATGCCGATCTCGACGGCGTCCTTGCACATCTCCACGGCGAAAGGCCCGTTGACGATGATCCGGCGGGCCATCTCCTCGGCGGCCTTCACGGCCTCGCCCCTGGGGACGACCTTGTTCACGAGGCCGATCCGGAGGGCCTCGGCGGCGTCGATAGGGTCGCCGGTAAGCAGGATCTCGTAGGCGCGGCCCTTCCCGACGATGCGGGGAAGCCGCTGGGTGCCGCCCGTTCCGGGGATGATGGCGAGCTTTACCTCGGGAAGGCCCAGCTTGACTCCTTCCGCGGCGATCCGGATCGAGCAGGCGAGCGCCAGTTCGAGTCCCCCGCCCAGCGCCAGGCCGTTGATGGCGGCGATGACGGGCTGTCTCAGTTTCTCGACGTTGGCGTTGACCCGCAGGAAGCCTTCGTTCCAGCGCAGGATCTCGACAATCCCCATCCGGTTGAGCTCGCGGATGTCGGCGCCGGCCTGGAAGCCCTTGCCGGCCCCGGTGATGATGAGGACCTTGATGTCCGCATCGGCGTTGACGATGCGCAGGGCGTCGAGCACCTCGGCGGTCAGCTCCTCGCTGATGGCATTGAAAACCTCGGGGCGGTTGAGCGTCAGGGTGCCGATGCCCTCTTCGTTCTTTTCCAGGATGATGGTCTTGTAATCCTTGATCTTCATGGTGACTCCTTTCCTTCCTACCAGCTGATCTGCCCGCCGTCGATGACCAGCGTCGAGCCCGTCATGAAGCTCGAGGCCGGCGAGGCCAGGTAAACGGCCAGGCCCTTCATGTCGTCCATCTGGCCGAGCCGGTTCTGAGGGATGTTTCTCTTGATGATCTCCTTGCCCACGTCGGTCGCGAAGAACTCGGTGTTCATGGGCGTCTCGAAGTAGCCGGGCAGGATGGCGTTGACCTGGATGTTGTAACGGATCCACTCCAGGGCCATGACCCTTGTGAGTTGCACAACGGCGGCCTTGCTGGAGCAGTAGGCCGCCATGTTCGCCATGCCGATCACCGCGGTGATGGAGGATACGTTGATGACCTTGCCGCCATTGCCCTTCTCGATCATTTTCTTCGCGACGGCCTGGGTGAGGACGAAGATCCCCCGCAGGTCCGTGGCCACCGTGGCGTCCCAGTCGGCCTCGGTCATTTCCCGTTCGGGCTTCTTGAGGTTGATGATCGGCTTTTCGCTTCCGCCGACGCCGGCGTTGTTCACCAGGATGTCGATCCGGCCGAACTCCTTCATCACGCTTTCCGTGACGGCCTTGATCTGGTCTGTCTTCGTGATGTCGAGGGGGGCGGCAAAAGTCTTCACGCCCGTCCGGTCCTTGATTTCCTTGCAGGCCTGCTCGATGACTTCCTTGCGCCTGGCGCACAGAACGATCGCCGCACCGGCATCGGCCAGCCCCTCGGCGATGCCCCTGCCGATACCCGTGGCGCCGCCGGTGATGAGGGCCACTTTACCTGTCAGGTCGAAATAGGGAAGGTTCATTTTCTCTCCTCCTTGTGATTACTGGCTGATTACCTGGGGTATACGAGGATTTTTACGTATTCGCTGCCGTGCTCGATCAGCTCCTTGATCCCCTTGCCGACGAGGTCATCGACCTTGATGCGGGCCGTGATGAGCGGCTCCACATTGACGCGGCCGTCGGCGAGATACTGGATCGCTGCCGGGAACTCGTCCTCGTAGCCGCTCGAGAAAACCATTTCCTTCTCGTGGCCCCAGAGGCGGATGAAAGGGACCTCGATGGGTTTGAGCGAGAGACCCACGACACAAATGACGGCCCTGCGGCCCGTAACCTTCACGGCCGTGTCGAAGGAGGCCTGGTTGCCCACGCAATCGAAGGCCCAGTCCGCCCTGAGGTTGTCCGTCAGTTCTCCGATCGCCTTGCCGGCGTCTGCCTGGGTGGGATCGAAGACGGCCGTGGCGCCCGTTTTCTCGGCCAGCTCGCGCCGGCCCTTGAGGGGCTCGATGACGAAGATCTTGCCCGCGCCTGCCGCGCGGCAGGCCTGCATGACGAGAAGACCGATGGGTCCTGCGCCCACGACGGCCACGGAGGCGCCGATCTTGAGGCGGGCCCGTTTGACGGCGTGGACGGCGACGGCCAGGGGCTCCACGAAGGCGCCAGCGTCGTCGCTGACGGTGTCCGGGAGCTTCAGGATGCTGTACTCGGGGAAGACGCCAAGCTCGGCGAAGGCACCGTCCCAGGCAAAGCCCGCCGTGCCCAGCTTGGTGCACATGACGAACTGCCCGAGCCGGCAGTAGTGGCACGTGCCGCAGTAGATGAGGGGATTCACGGTGACGCGGTCCCCGGGTTTCACGCTCTTGACTCCTTCGCCCACCTCGACGACCTCGGCGGAGAACTCATGGCCCAGGATGATGGGGCCGTTTGCCCTCCCTGTCAAGGGGTGCGGCTTGGCGGGGATGATGAAGGGCCCGCTCTTGTACTCGTGCAGATCGGAGCCGCAGATCCCGCAGGTCTTGATTTTGACTTTCACCTGTCCCGGGCCCGCCTTCGGGTCGGGGACGTTCTCGATCCGGATGTCTTCTTTCTTGTGCCATACGGCTGCCTTCATGGTAATTCCTCCTTGCTGCCTATGCACGCTGCAGAGTGGCGCGGATCGCCTTCTTGACGTCTTCTGCACCGGGCACGTAGACTTTTTCCAGGCTGTAGTGGATGGGGACGAAGGGGGCGCCGACCCGCATGACGGGGGCGTCGAGCTCATCCAGGATTTCCTCGGCGACCGAGGCCGCGACCTCGGCCCCGATACCGAATTGCTTTGCGGCCTCGTGGGCGATCACAAGCCGATGGGTTTTGCCGACGGAGTTGAACACGGCTTCCTTGTCCCAGGGCTGGACCGTCATCAGGTCGACGACCTCCACGCTGATGCCGTCCTTTTCCAGGTCGGCCGCCGCACGGAGCGCCTCGTTGACCAGTCGTGATACGGCAACGACGGTCACGTCGGATCCTTGCCGTTTCACGTCGGCTTTGCCCAGGGGGATCAGGTGCTCGGTCCCCTCGGGGACCTGGCCCTTCATGGCGTGCAGCGTCTTGTTTTCGATGAAGATGACGGGGTTGTCGTCGCGGATGGCGGATTTCAGAAGGCCCTTCACGTCGAAGGGGTTCGCGGCCATGACGACCTTGAGTCCCGGTACGTGGGCAAACCAGGCCTCGAGGCACTGGGAGTGCTGGGGGCCCGCGTTGAGCCCGGCGCCCTCGGGCATCCTCACGACGATGGGCATGGTGAACTGGTTGCCGAACATGTATCTCATCTTGGCGATCTGGTTCACGATGCTGTCCATGGCGCAGGTGACGAAGTCCATGAACATGATCTCCACGACGGGGCGCAGGCCGCAGGAGGCGGCACCGGCCGCCATGGACGTCAGGCTGGCCTCGCTGATGGGGGTGTCGACAATGCGCCGGGGGCCGAATTTCTTGAAGAGATCCCGGCTCGCGCCGAAGGACCCGCCGGCGAGCCCCACGTCCTCCCCGATGAGAAGGACGTTTTCGTCCCTCTCCATTTCCTCTTCCAGGGCTTCCTTGATGGCGAAGATATATCGAACGTCTTTCATGTCGAGCTCCTTTGAGAACATTGAGTGAGCGATTACTCACACATCCCGGAAAAAATTTTTATACGTAAAGCCCTTCCGCCATCTCCTCCGGTCCGGGGTAGGGGCACTGGCGCGCGAATTCGACGGCCTCGGCGAGTTCGGCCGCGATGTCGGCCTGGATCTTCTCGATGTCGGCCTGCTTGAGGATCTTTTCCTTCAGCAGCCGCGTTTCGAACTCCCGGATGCAGTCCTTCGCCATGGCCTCGTCGACCTTCTCCTTGCCCCGGTACTTCTGGGCGTCGCCGACGTAGTGGCCGTACCAGCGGTCGCATTTGACCTCGATGAGCGTGGGGCCTGCGCCTTTGCGGGCCCTCTCGACGGCTTCGCCGCAGACCTCGTAGATCTCGACGACGTCGTTTTTCACGATCACGCCCGGGATGCCGTAGGATGCGGCACGGTCGGCGAGGTTTTCGATTTTCGCGTGGATCGGTCGGGGCGAGAACTCGGCCCAGCCGTTGTTTTCACAGAGGAAGATGACGGGCAGGTTCATGACCGAGGCGATGTTGAGGGTCTCGTGGAAGGTGCCCTGGTTGGTGGCGCCGTCGCCGAAGGTGGCCACGGCCACCTGGTCCGTCCCTTTGTATTTTGCGGCAAAGCCTGCGCCGGCCACGATAGGGATGCCGCCACCGACGATGCCGTTGGCGCCCATGATCCCTTTGGAGAGGTCGGCCAGGTGCATCGATCCGGAGCGGCCCATGCAGTAGCCGTCCTTGCGGCCGAACAGCTCGGCCATGGCGCGCTTGAGTTCGATCCCCTTCGCGATGGCGTAGCCGTGGCCCCGGTGGGTGGTGCCGATGTAGTCGTCATCCCGCAGGTGGGCGCAGACCCCGACGGGTGCCGCTTCCTGCCCGATGCTCACGTGAAGGAAGCCCAGGATTTCGCCTGCGGAGAATACCTCCATGAGCTTTTCCTCTGCCTGGCGGATGCGCAGCATCTGCCGGTAGAAATCGATCATTTTTTCCTTGTTAGGTTTCCCCATTTCGATCTCCTTTCGCTATGGGACTTGGCGGATTTCTTGAAGTGAGGGCATTCCACATGGGCCCTGTCGGTATCCTCAACGATCTCGATGGCGTGCTCCACGAACTCGAGAATGCCGTCCACGACAACGTCCATGGATTTGTGGCGTCTCCTGAGGCTCCAGCCCCGGAGGACCAGGATGACGTTCAGGTAGGACAGGATGTCCGCCGCCATCTTCAGGCGGGCCTCATCGATCTTCCGGCCGGCAAATCGCTGGCGCAGAAGCTCCTCGAAAACCTCGATGTATTTGGTTTCCTGGGCGAGAACGGTGTGGACGCTGTCACGGTCGTAGTTACCGGCTTCCCGGTAGAGGAACATGATCACATCCTGATACTGGTAAATCAACTCCATGTTGTGCCGCAGGGCGGCACTGACCTTATCCCGGGGATCTTCCGTCTCGTCGATGGCTTTCTTCAGCCCCTCGGTCAGGATCGTGGTCATGAAGTCGTAGACGATGTAGAGGATGTCTTCCTTGCTGCGGACGTAATTGTACATGGTGCCCATGGTAAGCCCGGCTGCATCGGCGATCTCTCGGACCGTGGCCCCGTGGAATCCTTTTGCGGAGAAGACCTGCATAGCTCCCTCGATGATCTGCTTGCGCCGCAGGTCGACGAGCCTTGCGTTCTTGATATTGGCGTGGACTTCTTTTCCGTGTACCTTCATTTTCCTCTCCCTCTGCAAGGTATTATGTTGCCTTGCAACCATACCATGCATCAGAAGGTCCTGCGAAGAAAAACCTTTTGCTTTTCCCGTATTCAATGCTATGATGAAAAAGTATTGATTGAGCGCTTAGTCAGGTATGCTCTTACGCGATTGTCGATGGTCTGTCAAGCACAATGTGAACACGATAAAATTATTTTTTGCCGCCGGGCCGAAAGCGGCTTCCCATGGGGGTCTCGACCCGCACCGGTGCAGGAGGAAAGGAAATGACAAATTCAGCAAAGAAGGAAAATATCCAGGATTTGACTCGTGAGGAACTGCTGGGCTTGCTCGAGGATGCGGCCCTGAATTGGCTCGCTCACGACGGGCTCTGGTTCCAGTCCGTGGAACGGCGCTACGGGACAGACGTCGGCAGGCAGTGCAGCGGGGAGGCGATTGGCTCCTATTCGGAGATCGAGGCCAAGCGGATCCTGAAACGCTTCGGACTGCCTCAGAACGGTGGGATTCCGGTGCTCATGCAGGCCCTGCGGTTCCGGATGTATCACCTCATCAACAAGCAGGACTTTGTGGAGGTGTCTGCAACACGCTGCATTTTCCGCATGCGGGAGTGCCGGGTGCAGGCCATGCGAAAAAAGAAGGGGCTCCCGGATTACCCCTGCAAAACAACCGGGGTCGAGGAATACAGTCGCTTCGCTTCGGCCGTGGATCCGCGGATCAAGACCCGCTGCGTGGCCTGCCCGCCCGATGCGCATCCCGAAGAGTACTGGTGTGCCTGGGAGTTCAGCCTGGAAGAATAAAGAAGAGGGCCGGGGCGAAAGGGCAGGGCGGTTGCGCGGAAGTGACCCGAGAAAAAATTCTATCTCCCACTCTATTTGAGAGGGGAAAAGGGGGACTTCGGTCCTGAATGAACGCCTGCAAAGGCCAAGGATACCTTTAGCCGCCCTTGCAGGCATTGCTACAAAGCCGCTGGCGGCATTTGGGTCGGGTTCGGTGTGAGAAACAGATCTTCATCCTGCAGGGCTCGAATTCCTATAGGGCTCGCCGGGCCGCTCCTGGGGCAGACCCTGCGTTTCCTGCAGATGGTTTGTATGGCTTATCAAGGTAGATCGTCGGGCTATATGCTACATGAAGAACGCGTCTTGCCGTTGCCGTGCCGCAGCCCTTTTTTGTATACAAACTCAGTAGATAGAAAAAATATGAGTGAGCGCTCACTATTTTCTTGACAATTTGAATAGACTTGAATATAGGTCGGATGCCAGTTGAGAGGTAAAAAAGAACACTGCCGGGGAGGCAAAACCTGCAGGATCCGCGCTGGCTGAATAAATCAGAAGGGAACACGGTGTTCATTTTTGTGCAAGTAACATGAGTGAGCGCTCACTAAGATTAGTAGGAAAGGAGGTCACCAGCCGTCATCCCGCTGAAGGGTTGATAAAAAAGGGGCAAGTCGTTATTATCCGTCGCTTTTAACAAAATAGAAATCTCAATGGACGAATCGGCCGGTAACCATCCTGACGGGGTTTGATCCGCACGCATCGAGGGCGTCACGTCGAGGAGGAAGGAAAAAAGAGGGGACCGGTCCTATCCGAGACATCAAACGGAGGTGGAAGATGGCTCAAGGAACACAAACCGTAGCCCAAAAAGCCTGGGGATACCGCTGGGTGATCCTCTTTATTGTATGGTTGCTTTATCTCATCAACTATTTTGACCGGATCAGCGTTCTCACGTTTCTGCCCTACATTCAAAAGGACCTGGGCCTGACGGCCGTCGAAATCGGCTGGCTCGGGTCGATCTTCTTTTTCGGGTATGCCATCGCGCAGTTCTTCGCGGGGTTTTTGGCCGATAAGTTTGGCCCCAAGAAGACCATGAACATCGCCATCTGGGTCTTTACCCTGGTCACCTTCGTGACCGGTTTCGTGCGGACCTTTTCGCAGTTCATCGTCCTGAGGCTGGCCCTGGCCCTCGGCGAGGGGAACCACTATGTCCCCGCCGTCCGAGCCATCGCCAACTGGTTTCCCATGCAGGAGAAGGGGCGTGCCAACGGCTATTTCGCCACCACCTGGGCTGTTGCTCCGGCGATCGTACCCATCGTGGTGACCTGGATGTCGGCGGACCTCTTCGGCGGGGCCTGGCGGCCCGTCTTCTTCGTGCTTGCCATTCCGGGCCTTCTCGGCGTTTTCCTGCTCTGGAAGTACATGAGCGACACGCCCCGCGAGATCCTCGAAAAAGGCAAGATGTCGAAGGAGGAGTACGAACTCATTACGTCGTCGATCGGCGCCGATGCCTCCGTGCACGGGAAGACCTACAGCACAAAGATCTTCACGACGGACCCCCAGTACTACCTCTTCACCATCACCTTCTTCACGCTTCTCATGATCTACTGGGGCATGACAACCTGGATCAGCACCTTCCTGGTCAAGATGCATGGCCTCAATATCAAGACCATGGGCTTCTATGCCGCCATGCCCTTCATCGTGGCCTTTTTCGCCATGTGGGCGGGCGGCCAGGTGGCGGACAAGTTCTTCAAGGGCAAGATGAAGATGGTCACCATCATCGGCTTTTTGGGATGCATCCCAGTTCTTTACTTCATCGGGCAGTCCCCCAAGGGGGATGCGGTCCAGCTTCTCTTCTGGCTCGGCATGGGCGGATTCTTCATCAACTTCCCCTGGGGTGTCATGCAGGCCTTCCCGTCCGTCCGCTACCCCAAGGAAGTGGTCGGCCGCGCCATGGGCATCACCAACGGTCTGGGCCAGTTTGGGGCCTTCATCTCCCCCATGATCGCGGGGTACCTCGTGGTCACACTGCCGGACGGCTCCTATAACTTCGCCAACGTGTTCATCTTCTGGTCCGCCCTGGCGGCAGTGGCATCGGTGGCGGCCTTCATGCTGGCCGAGAAGCCGGTCGATCACTCCAAGTTCGAGACGACGGGCAAGTAGGCATTTGTGGACAACCCGGCCTTGCCGGTTTTAGATAGAAAGGGCGGTGTCTTCGCGACGCCGCCCTTTTCTTTTGTACAACCCCGATTGGATTACCGTCGCTTAATAGCCCTGCCTTTCCCGATGTTCAGGGATTGACCTCGGACCAGGTTTTCTTGATTTCCTTGTAACGGGTCTTTCGGGCCGTGACGAATCTCTTCCCGTTCCAGGCCCGGACGGTCAGGGTCAGGTCGGGAGGGTCGATCGTGTAGATGTTGTAG
>Ga0351877_1131_pt1 | contig 20533 bp, 18 predicted proteins | sample BONcelFGM3001D13_FD_206775 | JGI IMG/M metagenome (GOLD analysis project Ga0351877, IMG submission 206775) | Enriched cells from coal bed in the Powder River Basin, Montana, United States - BONCAT cells FGM rep3 HSBNCT.FGM.300.1.D13 ...
TGGTTGGCCAGTGCCATGCGGAATTCATACTCGAAATCAGAGAATACGCGCAGCCCTCTGACAATCACCTTGGCTTCCACCTGCCGCGCGAAATCGACGGTCAGGCGGTTGTACCCGTCCACCCGGATATTGGGTTCATTTTCAAATGTCTTTTTGGCCAGGGTAATACGTTCTTCGGGTGAGAAGAGCATATTTTTTAGGGATTTGTTATAGACAGCGATAATGACTTCATCGAACAGTTTGGAAGCCCGCCAGGCAATATCGATATGCCCGTAGTGGATTGGATCAAATGTACCGGGAAAAATTGCGCGTACCATCAACTAACATCTCCTTTGCCATCACCCCAGAAATCATTCAGGGCGCCAGCAAGCATTTTATTATCCGGATTATCCAGATTGGGATCAGTTTCAAAAACCTGCAAGGCATGCCGCCTGGCGTTTTCTATCAGGTGAACATCGGTCAGTTTGGCCATGCGCAGATCTGCGTATCCAGATTGACGCGTTCCCAGAAAATCGCCGGGACCGCGCTGCTGTAAATCGCGTTCCGCCAGGACAAAGCCGTCGTTGGTCTCTTCCATCACGGCCAGTCGTTCGTTTTCCAGGGATGTGTCTGAATCGGGGATCAACAGACAGAAAGACTGGGCTTCCCCGCGGCCAACCCGGCCGCGGAATTGGTGCAATTGCGAAAGGCCAAAGCGGTTGGCGCTTTCGATCAACATAACGGTGGCGTTGGGTACGTCCACCCCTACTTCGACTACCGAGGTGGAGACCATGACATGGATATTTCCATCCCGAAATTCCTGCATCACGGCATCTTTTTCTTCCGGTTTCAGACGGCCATGCATCAGACCTAGTTTTAGATTGGGGAAGATTTCTGCTTGCAGGCGTTCATATTCCTGCACGGCGGCATTGTTCTCGTCACTTTCTTCACCCTGTTCCACCAATGGGTATATAACAAATGCCTGGAAATTGCTTTCAACCTGTTTGCGGATGAGGCGGTAGGCGCGTTCTCTTTCCAAAGGATGCAATACATGCGTTTCAATGGGCAGCCGACCTTTGGGCATTTCGTCCATGATGGATAAATCCAGGTCGCCATACACAGTCAGGGCAAGAGAGCGGGGGATGGGGGTGGCGGTCATCACCAGTAAATGGGGATTCTCGCCTTTTTGACGCAGGGCTGCCCGCTGGGCAACGCCAAAGCGGTGCTGTTCATCAATAACTGCCAGTTGCAGTTTCTGGAAGATTACCGGATCTTCGATCAGCGCATGCGTGCCGACGAGTATCTTGATGGTTCCATTGGCCAGTGCCTGGCGGATTTCATTCTTCTCGTTGCCGGATGTATCGCCAATCAATAAGCGGATCTGTTCCGGCAGCAGGGGAGGATTCTCGCCTTCGGTGAGCAGTTTACTCAGGCCGCGGTAGTGCTGGTCAGCCAGAATGCTGGTGGGAGCCATAAAGGCGGTTTGTGCGTCTTCGCGGGCGATGATCAAAGCGGCCATGGCGGCCACGACTGTTTTGCCGGAACCCACATCCCCTTGCAGCAGCCGGTTCATGGGTCTGCCGGAGGCAAGGTCGGTCTGAATATCGCTGATGGCGTGCTGCTGGGCTGAAGTCAGCTCGTAGGGCAGACGAGAAAGTTGTTCCGTGAGCCATTCGGGGGCGGCCGCGAACTTATTGGCTGAATTGGACTGCCACAAGGCTTTTTGCCGAAGCACACCCATTTGCAGCAGGAAGATCTCATCGAAGGCAATTCGCTGACGGGCTTCATCCAGATCCTGCTGCGTCTCAGGGAAATGCACTTGCTGCAAAGCGTTGGCCAGTGTGGTCAAATCTGCATCCACACGCACCGGTTCGGGCAGGTAATCTGCCACCCGGCGGGCGTTGAAATCCACCGTCTGCTTCATGATGCGGCGCATAAATTTTTGAGTAATGCCGGCAGTCAACGGATACACCGGGGTGATGCGGTTGGTGGAAAGGTTTTCGGCTTCCAGCGGCTCAATTTCCGGGTTATCCATCATCAGGCGACCGAGGTACTGCTTGATCACGCCGCTGACCGAAACTTGATCCCCCGGATGGTACTGGTTCACCAGGAAACGGCGGTTAAACCATGTGATGCGCAGGTTGCCGGTGGTGTCGCCAATCACGGCTTCGATAATGCTGACCTTGCCGCTGCGGGCGTCACGGGCATGAATGGACTGGATGGTGCCTATCACTGTGAGCTGGTCACCGTACATAATGCGGTTAATGGTTTTTGCCTGGCTGAAATCGTGATAATCCCGCGGGAAGTTGTAGAGCAGGTCTTTTAATGTATAAAGATTTAGATTGCGCAGTTTCTTGGCGGTTTCTTCACCGATGCCACTTATGACGGTAAGCGGTGCATTGAGGGTTACCGGCGTCACCGAATCAGGCAAACGGGACCCCGGAGAAACACGCCGCGGCGCAGGAATTTCCCGGTTTGAGGTGACCGGAGCCGGGCGGGGTGTTTGAGCCTGGGAGTAAGGGGTGTGGCTTTGAGTCTGGTTTCTCTGGGGAATTTCTGGCCGACGCTCCTCAGGCTTGGGTTGGGCGGACGGGGTCTGAACAACCGGCGGGACTGGTCGTTTAACCGGCTGCGGGCGATTCTCCTGGGGTGGTGGCAGCGGAATACCCATCATCACAATATTCAATTCCTGGATGATATCCTGCCGCCGGCCGCCCTCAGCCACGCTGTACTCCTCCAGCAGTTCTGTTACTGAATGGATGGTATCCACCGGGATGGACATCCCCCTGGCTTCATTTTCCCAGTAAGGAACAACCTTATGCAAACCGCCGATAATTGCCGTATTTTTAAAACCGCGTTCTTTTTCTAAATTGAGGAATTTGGATAGAGATTCGACTATAGATGGCATTGGAAAATTTTACCTTAATTCCAAATTATTCACTTGGAACCCCCTTCTTTGAAATTAAATGTGCTACACAGGTGTTTTATCCCATGCAGGACAAGTGTACAATGAGAATAGCTTAAAGGAGTAAAAATGGCACTGGCATTAATTAGCGGTGGCAGTGGTTTAATTGGTAAAGCGCTTGTACACGAATTGAACCAGCATGGTCATAAAAGCGTGGTTCTGTCTCGCAATCCGCAGAATACCTCCAATAGCAGCGAAAATGTCTACTGGGATGGCATTCACCCGGAATTATGGACAGAATGGGTCGAAAAAGCGGATTGGATCATCAATCTGGCCGGTGAGAATATCGGAGCAAAACCCTGGACGGAAACGCGCCTGCGGGAAATAACCGACAGCCGGGTTTTCGCCGGGGAATTGTTGTCGGAAGCCATTGCCAGAGCATCGCGGAGGCCATCAGTATTTTTGCAGATGTCAGCCATTGGCTATTATGGCGTCCAGAATCCCGGGGACGTGGAAGCCTGGGATGAAACCCGTCCATCCGGTGATGACCGTATGTCTGCCATTTGCCGGGAATGGGAAGCCAGTACAGAAAAAGTAGAAAGCCTGGGCGTCAGAAGGATCATCACCCGCACCGGGCTGGTGCTGGCTCACAATGGCGGGGTTCTCAACAACCTTGAACTGCCGTTCAAATTATTTGTTGGAGGCCCTGTGGGCAGTGGCAGGCAGGTTTATTCCTGGATACATATTGACGATCTTGTGAAGGGCATGTTAACTTTACTGGAAAACACCAAAGCCAACGGCGCGTTTAATTTGACCTCGCCGCATCCGGCGAGTAATGCCGAATTCGGGAAATTAATCGGCGATATCCTTCACAGGCCCTACTGGATGCCGGTTCCCGCTTTTGCCCTGCGCCTGGTACTGGGCGAAATGTCAACCCTGGTATTGGATGGTCAAAGGATCATCCCCGGACGGTTAACCAAAGAATTTGACTTTCAGTTCAAGTATCCGAATTTACCACAGGCTTTGAAACAAATACATTCCGAATAATTTTCGAAAGGTGGGTATGCAATGGCAGGAGTTTTATAAGAGCACCTGCTGGTATAATTCGCGCGAGATAATTTTAGCGCCTGCGGGTGCTTTTGCCTTGTGGAGGCTCGTGTGAATATCGAAGAACAAGTCGCATTGTTTATGCAGGGAACGGAATACGGGGATGAAGCCCTGAAGCAGGCCATGGCCAAAGAATTGAAAGAACGCCTGCTGGAAGCTGAAAAAGAAAAACGCCCGCTGCGTGTTTATTGCGGATTTGATCCCCGCAAAGCTGATTTGCACCTGGGACACACCGTTCCGATGAATAAACTGCGTCAATTTCAGGACTGCGGACATGAAGTCACTTTCCTGATTGGCAATTTCACATCATTGATCGGCGACCCATCCGACAAGGATATTCTGCGGCCGCAGTTGACGGCGGAAGAAGTGGCAGAAAACGGCCAGACGTATGCCGACCAGGCTTTTCGTATTCTCGACCCCAAAAAAACCCATATTCGTTACAATGCCGACTGGCTGTCCAAACTGACCTTTGAAGATTTGATAAAGCTGGCCTCCAACTTCACCATCCAGCAATTCCTTACCCGCGAAAATTTCAAGCTGCGCTGGGAAAAGGGTGATGCCATCTACCTGCATGAGACCTTCTATTCGATCATGCAGGGCTATGATGCCTATGCCATGAGATCCGATGTGCAGGTCGGCGGGACCGACCAGTTGTTTAATATTGTTACCGCCGCTCGCAAGGTGATGACGTATAAAGGTGAAAAGCCCAATATCGCCATCATTCTGGGTATTTTGCCTGGCACGGATGGCGTGGTAAAGATGAGCAAGTCGTTGGGTAATCACATTCCCATCAATACCGATGCGATCGATATGTTTGGCAAAGTCATGAGCATCCCAGATGTCGCCATGCCAACCTATTCCCGTTTGATCACCCGCTGGACACCGGCTGACATTCAGGCGATTGAAAACAGCGTGAAAGATGGTTCATTGCATCCGCGTGATGCGAAAATGCGACTGGCGCGTGAAGTGACTGCCAGTTTCTACGGAGAAACCGAAGCCGATCTGGCGCAGGAAGCGTTTGTAAAACTCTTCCAGAAGCACGATATTCCAGATGAAATGCCGGATTTTGTCACTCCGGCGGACCAATCCTTGCTGGACATTCTGGTTGCCAGCAGCCTGGTGGCCTCAAAAAGCGACGGCCGCCGTCTGGTTGAGCAAAAAGGCGTCAAACTGGACGGACAACCCTTAACCGATGGAAAAGCTCCCTTGCCTAATGAAGGAGTTTTGCAGGTTGGTAAACGTCATTTTGTACGGGTTAAATTTTCGTAATTATTCGACGAAAATTATTTCTGCATAACTGAATTAAGCAATTCCTTGCCGATATTGGTGGTAGTTTCGGCGGTATTGCCTTCCAAAACTATCGCCAGTGCGAAGGGGGTCCCCTGCCAATCTGGCAAGGTTCCACCAACAAACCAGTGCGTCTGTCCCTGTGCGGTCGGAATGCTGGCCGTTGTCTGCCAGAAGGGTGATTCACCATCGTTTAACAGATTGATGGCATTGGAAATTCCTTCCGCATTAAATACCTGACTCTTTTGACCGGATGGCAGAATCACCCAGCCCTGCGTCGGTGTGTTTACGGCGATGGCAATTCTAGGAGATGGTCGAATTCCATTGGCAGACAAGGAAGAGGCTGCAAGTACCATTTGCAGGGGTGTGACGGTTGTTTCCGTGTTGCCCGTTATGGTTTGTTCGCGGTTTAACTGACGCAACGGGCTGGAAAATGCCTGGGGTAGCGCCAGATCAGGCTGATCGAAAAAGCCGGCAGATCGGTAGATTTCATCCAATTGATTGACCGGAAGTCTGTCCAATAAATTGAAGACAGTTCCCGGACAGCCCGCGATCAATGCCTGACTCCAGCCCGGTTTTGCACCGGGGAATAAAGCGCAATTCAGTCCTTCGTAGACCAGGTCTTTCGGGGTGGCAGGTAAGGTGACGGGTTCAGTCTGGGAAGCCAGAATAAATGGCAAAATTGCTGTACCGGCGGGGTAAACACCCTGGGTTGCCCGGTTTAATAACGGACTATCCTGCCGTTGTGACCACTCCAACCATTTCTGATCCAAGAAGTTGGGGTCGAACCCGGGTTGCGACCCAATGGCCAGAATTTCTCCCGTGGCGGCATTCATCAAAATGGCTGCCCCGGTTTTTCCCTGCAAGGCCTGGTCAACCTTCTCTTGCATTTGAAGGTCAACACTGAGGCGGACGTCCAATCCCTCAGGCGGTTGGCCGTACAGCATCTGGCTGGACCAGATAAGCATGGAGGGGTTGCCTTTTAATCCACGCAAATAATCATCATATGCCTGTTCCAGCCCTCCCAACCCATAGGTTGGATGTGAATAACCTGTAGAGGCCGCCAGCCCCGGAACCAGATATTCGCGCACATAATCACCAGTTACACCGGTAGACCGGTTAATGGGCTGGCTGGTGCGGTCCACCAGGGAACCCCGTAATACGTAGCGTTCAGCAATTATCCGGCGGGGATTATCCACGCGATTGGACAGGTCGGCAGAGCGTATCACCGACCACCATCCCGTAGTGATGGAAGCGGCTGCCAGTCCTGTCAAGATGATGGCTCCGGTCACCAGATAGGGTTCCACCCTGATGGAGGAAACCGTCTGCTGGCTGGATTGCTGGGAAATTGCCAGCAGTATCCATGCACAGATAAACCCGGTAAGCAGGGAAGATCCGCCATAAGAAACAAACGGTAAAGTCACGCCGCTCAAAGGCAGCAGGCGCAGATTTCCACCGATAATAAAAATGCTTTGAACCACAAGAAATATGGAAATTCCGGCTGCCAGATTCCTGCGGTAGGTGTCTGAACTATGGATGGCAGATTTGAAACCCCGGCTGAAAAGCAGGGCGATGACCGTCAGCATACCGATGACACCAACCAGGCCGGTTTCTTCGGCGATGGCCGCAAAAATAAAGTCTGATTGGGCTACCGGGATGATGCCCGGGCTGCCCAGTCCCGGACCGCGGCCAAATACACCTCCGCTGGCCACGGCAATAATGGATTGCACGATCTGGTAGGAACGTCCGGAAGGGTCCAACCAGGGATTGAACCAGGCATCCACCCGCACGCGGATCACATCGAATAACTGGTAACCCAGAAAGCCGGAAGCGACAATGATGATCAGGCTTATGATTAATATCCGCCGTCTGCCGGTGGCGAAGTAGACCACAAAGGTAAAGATCAAGATAAACAGCGTACCGGTACCCAGATCACGCTGGGCGAAAAGGATGAGCAATGCCGCCGCTAGAATAACAAGCGCCGGCATCAGCCATTGGAGAACGGCCAGGCGCTGTAAGCGTAGATCAGCCAGGTAAGCGGAAAGATAGATGATCAGCAGCAGCTTCAAAGGCTCGGTCGGTTGAAGGTAAACCCCGAAACCGCCCAGCCATAAATGCGGACCGTTGCCGCCTGGATAGGTTCCGATAACAAACGTCAAAGCAGTTAATGCCAGACCACCCGCCAGCCAGAGATATTTATATCTGCGGAATAAGTCCAGAAAATAGGATTTTCCGGAAAGGAAGTATAGAAACAGTAAACTAACGGCTAGCCACATGGTCTGGCGCAGGCCAAATTCACTGGAAAGCCGCCAGACTTCCAATAATCCCCATCCCGTCAGGATCATGATCAGCGGGAAAATGTATGGGTCTCGTTCCGGGAGAGATTTATTAAGTTTATGGAAAACGATGGAAGAACCGGCCAGCCAGACAACAAATCCAAGCCAATGTTCCCAGCGGTAGGTGACCGCCCAGGAATGGAAACGCGCCGCTGGCGAGAGGCTGATGGCCAGGGAATAGAAGAATAAAAACCATCCTGCCAATGACAGCAGCCGGCTTTCAACTTGACTATTGAATGAAGCTGAATAAGGAAAGAGACGGTTCAACTGGGCAGGTATTTATCCACCAACAGACGGAGTTTGTGCCGGGTTTCACTGGGAATGCGGCCGGGGTTGGTAATTATGGCATCCTTCAATGCTGATCCGCAATCACAGGTACGGTTTTCCGGCAACAGGGATAATAAATTCTCGATGGCTTTCTGGGCGGCTTCGGTATTTTTGTTGAGCGTCTGGATGACCATTTCAACACTGACCGGTTCGGAGGTATTTCGCCAGACATCGTAGTCGGTGACATGCGCCATAGTGACATAGCACATCTCGGCTTCACGAGCCAGAAATACTTCCGGGCAGGCGGTCATGCCAATGATGGACATGCCCCAGGAACGGAAAATATTAGATTCGGCTCGGGTCGAAAACCGTGGCCCTTCCACCGTGATCAATACTCCGCCGGCATGTGTGACCACCCCGGTTTGCGAAACTGCCTGGAAGACACGGGCGGTCAGGTCTTCGCAATAAGGTATGGCTGTGCCGATGTGCCCGACCAGGCCTTCTCCAAAAAAGGATTGTTTACGGCCGCTGCGGGTGAAATCAAAAACCTGATCAGGAAGGACAATCTGTCCCGGGGAGTAGTCTTCGCGCAAAGAACCACAGGCACTGATGCTGACAATCTGGGGAATTCCCAGAGATTTCAGAGCATATATATTGGCCTGGTAATTCACTTCTGTCGGGGTGATGGTATGTCCAACGCCGTGCCGTGCCAGGAAGGCCACCCGTTTACCGGCCATTGTTCCAACCACGACTGGGGCACTGGGTTTCCCAAAGGGTGTGTCGATATCCAGTGTTTCCACATCTTCCAAGGATGAAATGGCATAAAGACCGGATCCGCCTATCACGCCTAAAACAGGTGAGCTTGTCATAGTTCCTCCGTAGGATTGCTTGGTGTATGAATAGAATCATAGCACAACAATTTATTCCACGTCGTTCCGATGTAATAAATTGTTATGATAAAATTAAGTGTTGTTTATTAAGTTCGCTATCATGACAGAATCATATAAGTGATTTTGAAACTTTGGAGGAGTAATGAAACGGATTGGTGTTTTAACCAGTGGTGGTGACGCCCCGGGTATGAACGCAGCCATTCGGGCAGTAGTTCGAACAGGTGTAGCCAAGGGATGGGAAGTATGGGGTGTTCGAGGCGGTTATCAGGGTTTGATAACCGGCAAAATACTTCCACTGGGCGCCCGCGACGTGGGCGGAATTATGCAGCGGGGCGGAACAATTTTAGGTTCAGCCCGTGCCCCGGAGTTCAAAACGGAAGAAGGGCAGTTACGCGCCTTGCGCACCTTAAATGAACAGGGGATTGAAGCACTGGTGGTCATTGGCGGCAATGGTTCACAGTCCGGTTCCGGCGCGTTGCACAAGCTGGGTTACCCGGTTGTCGGCGTTGCCTCAACCATTGACAATGATCTGTATGGATCGGATATCACCATAGGTGTTGATACTGCCTTGAATATCGCCCTGGAAGCCATCGATCGTCTCAAGACCACTGCCTCTTCCCTGCAGCGGGCTTTCATGTTGGAAGTCATGGGACGGGATTGTGGTTACCTGGCGTTGATGTCTGCCATCGCTGGCGGTGCTGAAGCCTGTGTCATCCCGGAAGTGGAAACAGACCCCGAAGACTTGGCTAATAAACTGCGGGCTGCCTACCAAAAAGGCAAAGAACACGCAATTATCGTTGTTGCTGAAGGCGCCAAATACAACGCGGAAGCATTGGGCCAATATTTTTCCTCTCATCGCGAACGGTTGGGATTTGACTTGCGCGTTACCATTTTGGGGCATGTGCAGCGCGGCGGCGCACCCAGTGCCTATGATCGTATTCTGGCTTCCCGCCTGGCTGCTGGCGCAACTGAAGCCCTGGCGCGCGGTGAAACCGGCGTGTTGGTGGGGATGATCGCATCAAAAGTGACCACAACCCCCATTGATGTCGTAGTTACCAATAAAAAAGAGATTGACATGGAACTTTTTGAACTGGCTCGAATTCTGGACTAATAAAAGCAAACCGGCGGTTTTCCGCCGGTTTTTGATTTAATTTTACCTTCCGCTCCAGCGTAAATACGCTTCAATAAAACCATCCAGGTCGCCGTCCAATACGCCCTGTGTATTGCCGGCTTCAAATTCTGTGCGGTGATCCTTTACAAGCTGGTAGGGATGCAGCACATAGGAACGGATCTGGCTGCCCCATTCGGTTTTGGTATATTCCCCGCGTAATTCAGCCAGCTGTTTATCCTGGGCGGCCTGTTTCTGTTCCAGCAGGCGCGAGCGTAATACGCGCAGGGCGTTCTCGCGATTCTGCAACTGTGATCGTTCATTCTGGCACGCGACCACCAATCCGGATGGGATGTGGGTAATGCGCACCGCAGTAGCGTTCTTTTGGACGTTTTGCCCGCCGGCACCGGAGGATATATATACATCAATCTTCAAATCATCCGGATTAATTTGAATTTCAGAATCTTCACTGGCGGCTTCAGGCAGCACTTCTACCTGGGCGAAGGAGGTGTGACGGCGGTGGGCTGAATCAAAGGGCGATAGACGTACCAGCCTGTGCACTCCTTTTTCCGGCCGCAAATAGCCATAGGCATACAAACCGGTAACCGAGATGGTACAGCTTTTCATGCCGGCTTCTTCGCCTTCGGAAAAATCCAGAATACTGGTCTGAAATCCACGCTTCTCGCACCAGCGCAAGTACATGCGTTGCAGCATGGCAGCCCAATCCTGCGAATCGGTTCCACCGGCTCCCGCATTGATGGCCAACAGGGCGTTTCCCCGGTCATACTTGCCGGAAAGAAAAACGCTCAATTCGCGGCGGGCAAGCTCTTGCTCAACATTGGCCAATTCCGGCTCGAGGTCGCCGCGTAAGCTTTCATCTCCCATTTCGGAGAGTTCCAGCGTGTCATCAATACGTTTTTTTAGTTTGCGCCAGCCTTCAACATCGTCACGAAGCTCGGACAGATTCTTCATGATCGCCTGTGCTTTTTCGGAATCTTCCCACAGGTCGGCGGCTTCGGATTGTTGTTGTAACGCGGCTAATTCTGCTTCCCGTTCGGGGAAGTCAAAGATGCACCATGAACTGCTGTATTTTTTCGGCACAGATTTGTGCGCGGGCGGTAATATCTTGCATTGTGAAATACTCCAATCAAATTATCTGGCGGCAAGAATGCCGTCTACAAATTCATTGCGATCAAAAGGCTGCAGGTCATCGGGTTGTTCCCCCAGTCCTGCAAACAGAATGGGAACATGCAGTTCGCGTTGGATGGCAAATGCCATGCCTCCGCGGGCGGAAGAATCCAATTTGGCGAGAATGACACCTGTGACCGCTGCCGTCTGGTGGAAGGAGCGTGCCTGAAGCAGGGCATTCTGCCCTGTAGTGGCGTCCAGAACCAGCCAGACGCCGTGTGGGGCTCCTGGCAGGGCTTTACCGACCACCCGGTGAACTTTTTTGAGCTCTTCCATCAAATTAAAACGGGTGTGCAAACGCCCGGCAGTATCGATCAATACGAGATCTGATCCGCGCGCTTTGGCGGCTTCGACGGCATCATAGGCAACCGCGCCGGGGTCTCCACCGGTCTGACCTGAAATGAGCGGAATATTCAACCTCTCAGCCCAAACCTGAAGCTGATCTACTGCAGCGGCGCGGTATGTATCGGCGGCGGCCAGTAAAACCTTTTTGCCATCATTCGAAAAGCGTTTGCCCAGTTTGGCGGCAGTGGTGGTTTTTCCGGATCCATTGACACCAACCAGCAAAACAACTGCCGGTCTGGTGGATGGAAATAGTTCCACTGGCGGAGGATCAAGGCGATTGATAAGCTCGGTACGCAGATATTCCTGCAGTTCGGGAGCTTTGGTCAAGCCTTCTTTTTGAACCGATTCCCGCAATGATTGGATCACCGATTGGGTGGTTTCCAGTCCCATATCGGCTTGAATTAGGGCTGCTTCCAGATCGTCCCAGGTTTCAGCGCTGATATCGCTGGTACCCAACAACGAACTGATGCGCCCGAAAGTCTGCTTACGGGTGCGTTCAAGACCATTCAACCATTTTGAAAAGATGTCAGCCACGGGTGCGAATTATACCTTAGTGAATTTATTTGAATTTCGATATGGGGTCAATTATTATCTGGTTTGCTGTGTTGACCGGCCAGTTGACCGCAGCCGGCTTGAATCTCTATCCCGCGGCGCAGTCGAATTGTGCAGGGAATGCCAAATTCTTCCAGTACCGCAGTGAATTCACGCGCCCGGGTAAGGGGAGTGCTTTTACCGGCATATTCATGGGTGGGGTTCAACGGAATGACATTTACATGGCATAACATGCCGCGCACCAGATTGATCAATTGGCGGGCGTCCTGCGGGCTGTCGTTGACATCCTGGATCAGAGCCCATTCGAAGGTGATGCGGCGGCCGGTAATATCTACATAATCGCGGCAGGCCGGGATCAACTCATCCAACGGGTATTTCTTGTTGACCGGCAATAATGAGGATCGAAGCTCATCATTGGCGGCATGCAGACTGACCGCCAGGTTAACCTGACGGTGCTCACTGGTAAAGCGGCGGATCATAGGTACGAGACCTACCGTGGAGATGGTAAAGCGGCGCGCTCCCAGGTTGTAGCCCTGTGAGTCGTTCAGGCGATCCACTGCCGCCAGTGTATTGTCGTAATTGTGAAATGGTTCGCCCATGCCCATGACCACAACATTGGTCACATGCTCATCTTCTGTTGCCAGCATGCGCGCGTAATACAGCACCTGCTCGACGATCTCACCACTGGATAGACTGCGCGAAAAACCCATTTGACCGGTGGCGCAAAAAACGCAGTTCATGGCACAACCCGCCTGTGAGGAAATACATAAAGTGCGGCGGTGGTTATATTTCATCAAAACGGCTTCAACTGATTTACCATCTAGGGTGGTAAACAGGGTTTTTACCGTCTCGCCGTCGGATGAGCGCTGGGTATCGATGGGTGTTAGAGCCTGAAAAACGGCGTCGGTTGCCAGACGGGTTTTCAACACGCCGGGCAGGTTGCTCCATTCTGCGGGGCTCGATTTTAGGTTGCGGTACAGACCTTCCCAGATTTGATTGACCCGAAATGCAGGCTGTTTCCAGGATGCCAGCAAGTCTTTGATATCCGACCGGTCAAGGTCATAAATAAGCGGTTTATTTTCTGTCATGATTTATTTTACAGACAACATCTGCCAGATATCGGCGGCCACCAGATCAGGTTTGGGCTGCCACAGGTCGCGTTCGGCGGGTGAGGTGACCCCGCTCATCACCAGACCGGTGCGGCAGCCGGAGCGTTGACCGCCCAGGATATCCGTGTCCAACCGGTCGCCAATGGCCAGCGTGGTTTGCGGGGTGGTTCCCAGCCGTTCCATACTGATTTCAAACATGGCAGCTTCCGGTTTGCCGGCAAAGAGCGGTTGGGTGCCGGAACCAGAGGTAACCGCCGCTACAATTGCTCCGGCTCCGGGAAGCAGTCCGCGTGGAGTGGGGAAGGATGCATCCGGATTGGTACCGATATAAAGCAGTCCGGAACGAACGAGTAATGTAGCGGTTTCCAATTTCTCATAAGTGACATTGCGGTCCAATCCCACGACTACTGCCTGGGCATCTATTTCATCATTATAAAAACCGGCTGCTTCAATGGCTGCCATGGTTGACGGGCTGACAACGCAGTAAATTGGTCCACCCTTTGGAAAATGGCGCTTTAGGAGGGAGATCACCACTTGAATAGAATTGATGATTTGCCAGGGTTCCAGTTCAACCCCGAAAGACTGCATTCTGGCCAGGTGTTCATCGGTGTTGCGAATGGCATTGTTGGTAGCCATAATGACACGCCATCCCTGTTCTTGAATGAAAGAAAACAGGCGGGGCAGGTCGCCTAGAGGTTGGGTGCCCTGATACAGAACACCATCCATATCAAGAATTAAGCCGCGGATTGAAGGGGTAAGGGTTTGAATCATGTTTTCTCCAGAAAAAAGGCCGGTGAGCTGAACTCTCCGGCCTTTATTGTAATTCGTTTACAGATTTACTTCTGCTGCGATTTCAGGATTTGATCAACCAGACCGTAATCAACGGCTGCCTGGGCATCCAGGTAGTAATCGCGTTCGGTATCGCGTTCGATCACTTCCAGGGTTTGACCAGTGGCTTCCGCCATGATCTCGTTCAGGCGGGCTTTGAGGCGCAGGATTTCTTTGGCCTGGATTTCGATGTCGGATGCCTGTCCCTGTGCGCCGCCCAGAGGCTGGTGCATGTGGATAGTGGCATGCGGCAGGGCAAAGCGCTGGCCTTTGGTTCCGGCTGCCAGTAGAACTGTGCCGAAAGATGCGGTGACGCCCACAGCAACTGTGCTGATTTTGTTGGAAATCATCTTCATAGTATCCAGAATGGCCAGACCGGCGTAAATCTGTCCGCCGGGGGAATTGATATACATCTGGATGCTCTTATCCGGGTCTTCGTGGCTGAGGAACAGCAGCTGCGCTACAATGACGTTGGCAACTTGATCATCAATCGGCGTACCCAGAAAAATGATGCGTTCTTTCAGGAGCAGGGAATAAATATCATAGGCGCGTTCCCCGCGGCCGGATGATTCAATCACCATTGGGATTACAGAATTAAACATAGTGTTACTCATTTAATCTCCTATTAGAGAGCGAACAACTTCAGCGTCAAGAGGCCGATTCAGTCTCATCAGCTTTGACTTTTTTGGCACGGACGGCTTTCTTTGGCTTTTCATTGCCTTCCGCAGCCGGTTCAACTTCTTTGGGTGTTTTCGCTGCTTTTGCAGCTTTTGCTGCTTTTGGCTTGCCTGAAGCACTTTCCTTCAGAAATTCCATTACCTTGCGGTTCATCGCACGGTTGGCAGCTTCGAAGGCAACTGCCTGGCTAAGCCGCTCATTCGATAAGTTCTTGCGCATTTGTTTCATGTCGTACGAAGAACTCATCTCATTGATGGTCTGATTGAAGGAATGCTCCAGTTCATCATCCGTCAATTCCAGCTTTTCAGTTTTGCTGACTTCAGTGACCAACAGGGAACGTTCCAGCCGTTTGGTGGCAACCGGTTTCAATTCCTGGTCGATCAACTCGGTCATGGTCAATTTGCGCACTTTCAAGTAGGTTTCCAGGTCCATTTGCTGTCGGGCGAGGGTATCCTGGAGAGAGTGCTGCACACTGTGGATTTCTTCATCCAACATGTGCGGGGCATACTTGAAGGTTGAAATGGCGACCATTTTGTCCAGCAATTCATCGAAGTACGTATTATCGTACTCCGTTTTGGCATCCGCTTCCAGCCGACGTCGAATGTAGGCTTTGAAATCATCGACGGAATTGAACTGGCCGATCTTCATCACAAATTCGTCATTTAATTCAGGCAGTACCAGTTCCTGGATGGTGCGAAGCTCAACCGTGAATTCCATCTTCTGACCCTGGAGTTTCTCCACGCTGACATCTTTTGGGTATTTGTAGATGAAGGTTTTGGTTTCGCCGGCAGTCATGCCGATCACGTTCTTGGAGAAACCTTCGTATGGCCAGGTTTCAGGGCGCTGTGCGTTATCCCCGATGATAGCCTGATGGGGGGTTTTGGCGATGAATTCTTTTTCTTCGCCTTCCGGTGCTTTGACGTAGGCAGCGGAGAAATCCAGGTTAACCAGGTCGCCCTCTTTGGCGGGGCGTTCTACTGCGGTGGGGGTGGCATAGCTGGTGCGCACCTGCTGAATGGCTTCATCCACCTGTGCATCGGTGATGGATTGTTCAACATATTCCAGTTTGACGGATTTCAAGTCACCAATGGTGACAACCGGCGCCAGAGGAACGGTGAAGGAAAGTTTGGGCGGATCGTTGCTGAGAATGTCTTCCAGTTTGCCGGAGCCGGAGGCTTCGATTTTGGCTTCATCCAGAATCAGCGGATATTTATCATCTACCAGTAATTCCATGGCCTGGTCACGAACGGATTCTTCGCCGAACATGCGCAGCACGACCGGGTATGGGGCTTTGCCCGGGCGAAAACCGGGGACTTTCGCTTTTTCTGATATGCGCCGGGCGGCTTTGTGCATGTATTGTTCGAGGTCGGAGGATTCAAATTCCGCAACAATATTGACCTGATGGTCATCACGAGGGGTGGTTTCGATCTTCAAAGATTCATTCCTTTTAATAAACTAAGGTTCCAGTGGGGATGGAGGGACTTGAACCCTCACGCCTTGCGACACATGATCCTAAGTTATAGCCTAAGACGTCCCATGCTTCCCATTGTGTTAAAGCGTGCCAATTATACCGTCATCCGAGGCAAAAAAGGCTTAAAATTGTAACATATGAACCATTTCTAACAGTGTTCTTATAATGTTCGCAACAGATCGCAACATTGACAACTATATTAATTATACGTAACACGAATTTTCATTCTGAAATGATCCAAAGGCAAATCCTTATAAGTCATTATATTATAGGTGGCAAGTGACACTTGATATTGAATCTTAAAGAATTCAAATGAATACTCAAAACGCTTGTATTTGTGCGTTACATGTTTTACAATAATTAAGAATTAAATGCTCAGGTAGAATCTGAGACAAGAAACGGTGAAAAAGGGTGACCGACTAAAGCCAATCGTAAATGACAATTAAATAAACGGAGACCGAATGAATGGGTATTTTTGTATAAATGCCCACTGGTTTGTCTCCTTTTATTAGACCCCGCCGCAAGGCCGCGCCTATCAGGTATCGAGAGATAACCAGATAGGCGTTTTTGTTTAACCTAATGCAGAAAGGAAGGGAAGTGTGAAACGAAAATTTTATGTAAATGCCAGAGTCAATGAAGAGGAACACCGAATTCTAGGGGTAATTGCACGCCGGGAGGGGATTAATAAAAGTGAAACATTGCGGATAATAATTCGCAGGGAATGCAAACGCCGCGATCTGACTATTGGCCTCGAAACATTGTATGTAAACAACCCTGACTTGGCCGAGGTGAAAAAGATTAATAGTCCTACGACCAGAATCGCCCCAAGTGCATCAACACTAGGGGCAGCAAATCCGGAGACAATTTGTAACAAGCAAATCATTTCCAACTGCATATTACCCCAGGCGCGAATTATCGAACCTTTGCTAGAAGCTCCAGACGTCGCAAAACTATTTAGTGTTTCGAGGACCGAAGCCTACCGGTTGATGAGTTCTAATATTCCGGTTGTTCGTTTTGGAGCCACTACTGTACGCGGCCGTATAGTTGATCTTGAAGAGTATATAAATTTGCATATAAGGGGCGGACATGCTAGATAAATTCGAACTTGCAATACTGAGAAAATCAATTAGGTTATTAAATATGATTCCAGAGCTTAAAAAAGTTTCTAATACAAACGGCGGAGAATACGCGGGAAAATGCCCTTTTTGTCGTGGGACTGATCGGTTCCGATTACAACCATTTAATGCAGCGGGTGGAATATGGTTTTGCCGCGGCTGTAGTGATGGCCGCTGGCAAGATATTTTTGTATATTTTATGAGGTTGGAAAATATCTCATTCGGGCAAGCGAATAACAAAGTTAAATCAATCGCTGGGGTAATAAATGAACCAGTGCCCCAGGCGGTCAAAGAAGAATTTATTCGAGATACTTGGCAAAAAACTGGCTTGAATTTTATAGAAAAAGCGCGCATAAACCTTTTCAAACCTGAAGGACAACCTGCCAGAGAATGGTTACATTATCGTGGTCTAAATGATGAAACAATCGAATCATGGGGTTTAGGCTGCAACCTGACAAGCCATTATCAAGCGGCCTCAGAATGGGGCGGAAATGGAAAAGATATTTTTTTCCCAGCAGGTGTAGTGATCCCTTGTTACACAGAATTCCTCCACTATATCAAAATCAGACAACTGACCTACACCAAAGTGGAGAATAAAAACCACATTATCCGAGGTTCTCAGGGTTACCTTTTTGGAGGTAAGTCCTGCCAAAAAGCTTTAACCGCGTTCTTATTCGAGTCTGAATTAGATGCGATTCTAGGTTGGCAGCATTTTCCGGGTGCTGGTTATTGCAGTCTACCCGCAGGCCGACCAATGAAAAATGAATATCTTCCCGTTCTGTCAAATGTTAAAGATGTGATCGTCGCCTATGACAATGACCTACCTGGTCAGATTGCAGCGGATGAATTATGTAAAATGAATCACTTCTTCAAAGCCGATAAACTGCCACATGGAAAGGATTTAACTGAATTTGCACTCGCGGGGGGTGATGTGTTCTCTTTCCTGTATGAACAAATCGGCAAGATACCCGGGGAATTCAATGGGTAATTTTGACCAGGAAATTATTCAAGAACGGGTTTTATATTTGGCTCTTGAATATCCAATTCGAAGGCTTCAATCAAGGTTGCAAATTCAAGGATGGGATATCGTTTATTCAGAGATTGCTACTTTTTTGAACTTTTATGATTTTCGAAAGTTTATCAGATTCCTAAATAAAGGTGGAACCGAAAGACTAAGGGCACTGGTTGAAGAAAATCAGTATCGCTACACTGTAATTGATAATATTTCGCGGGTATTTATTGGTATTAAGGATATCAATAACAGCCAGGATATTACAGAAGCATTGGTGCCACTTCAAGAAATAACAAATCAAAATAACTGCGAAATTCTAGGCATTGACCACCATAACAAACCTAAAGGTTATAACCTTGATCCTATTGATGATGTAATGGCCAGCACCGCTAAAAATGCAAAAGCTGATACTGTATTTGGTATTTACACGGAGAATGGTAAAAAAGGCGCTGTAATGAAGGCTAGGGGGCGTGATATTGAAGAGATTGACAAGCGCACATGCAGAGGTGGGGATGGAGGGACTTGAACCCTCACGCCTTGCGACACATGATCCTAAGTCATGCCTGTCTGCCAATTCCAGCACATCCCCACGACAAAATGTCGAGAAATTTTATCACTTTTTGAGGCTAAAAGGAGATTCATGCAAATGTCTAAGATTTCAGGGTTGTAATAATCGGGAAATTTCTTAAGAGACAAAATTATTCCTTTTAAGATTCTCATAATTTACATTTCCATAACAAATTGTTTTTAACTTGTTAATGCTAACTTTGTATTATTAATGTAGAAAAAATCCCGATTCATCAATCCATCAGGTGACCGACATGCTTTCAATATCAGAAAAAATATTTGTTCTTTCGTTGTATGAAAAGCGCAATGGTTCCATCCAATTAAGTAAATCACCGTTCTTGCCTTATGGATTGGCGGCAGGGGGTTTATTGGAGATCGTGTTTTCAAAAGTCGGCATGATCAACTCATCCAAAAAGATTGTGGTGATTAACCCAATTTCAGAGATCAAGATCATACCGGGGGATTTGATCAAACAAATTCTTTTTGAGAAGGAATATAAAAAATCCTCCTTCTGGATTGAGGTATTGGGGCGGAAAAGAAAACGCATTGAAGAAGATTTTGTCACCAGTTTTCTTCAAAAAAATATCTTGATCATGGATGGACAGATCTGTCATTTTCATCCCGATTCAATTGGAAAACCTACTATTAAATTCACGGTAAAAGAAGAACTGCGCAGCCTTATATTGGGTGGAGCGGAATTTGATCTCCAGAATTATGCCGTGTTAAAAATCCTTGAAACCATTCATATGCTGGATCAGATTTTCACCTATGATGAAATTAAACCCATCCATCAGCAGGTGGATCAAATACTTCCGGCACAGGAGATGGATTCTGTTGATACGGCGGATTTGGAAAATTTGAAGATTGTGATGGATGCCCTAAACCAGATTGTGAATTTGCAAAAAAGTTAACCCGTCAAAGTATTGAAAAGATATCGGAAAACGCATAAAACGGGGATGCTTGCGTAATCTGCTTCGGTTTGGATTTCGTGAAAATTACCCGCCAGACCCATATTATAATCCTCCAGATATTCATCATCGAGGAGAAGTCTATTGAGCCGCATCATAACAACCGAGGGGGGAACCAAAGAACGTACCCGCTTGAGCAAAGCAGTGGTCAAGGCCATTCGGTTATTAGCCCAGCAAGAGCAGCCTGATGCGGAAAGCCGTGACCTGGCTGCCTTCATCTCGATTGCTTTGAGCGAAATGTATAAAACCGTTGAAACCAGTGTGTTGGCCTGGGAAAAGAAAGATTACTGGGTAAAAGCTGACCGCTTCCGCATGGAGTGGGAGTGGAGTAACCGCGCATCAACTGCCATGAGTGAGGCGGTTCTGGCGGATGATTGGGGCAAAGTCGCTTCGACGTCCGGTTTGATTGCCCAGAAACTGATGAAAATTCAACTGGCACCGGGCGCACGTATTGGTACGCCCTGGGTGGGGGCGTTTAAACAGTTGAAGTTGAATTTGAAGAAGTAACTTTCGCCCCGGATTTGTTAGGGCGAGCCGGTTATGTATGGAGTTTTTCTGGTTTAACTGGATAGCCCCTCTCTCTTACAGAGTGCTTCGCGACCAGGGGCTGTCCAAAAAGTAGTGGGCAGCCCCTTTACAATGTTAAAAAAGCATGATTCAATGGGGGAATGAAAAGAAAAGCCGCCGCGCCCGTGTTTAAGCCGTATGTAATGAACCAAATAGCCTTGCTTCCACCGAGTTATGACGAGAAGATACCAGCGAACCACCTGGTACGAGTGGTGAGTGAAGCGGTAGAGAAAATAGACATCAGTCCACTGCTG
>Ga0351877_1136_pt1 | contig 20001 bp, 20 predicted proteins | sample BONcelFGM3001D13_FD_206775 | JGI IMG/M metagenome (GOLD analysis project Ga0351877, IMG submission 206775) | Enriched cells from coal bed in the Powder River Basin, Montana, United States - BONCAT cells FGM rep3 HSBNCT.FGM.300.1.D13 ...
TCCACACTCCTGAAACCCTGCCGTTTTTGGAGCAGAATGACTTTCTCCATTAGCCTCGCCAGTCATATTTTTCCACCTGATTGTCTTCTTTTCTTGTTATCTAAACATTTTTGTATATTAAACAAGATATTATACATTAGCGTATACATTATCATGGACTATTTATTTATAACATACCGATATTTTTATACATTTACTGTGGCCGGGGAATTGCAAAGCATCGAGCAATCCATTTCGAGGGGGAAAGGTTCTCATGGTCAATCAAATCAACTCGGGTGACACGGCCTGGATCCTGGTCTGCTGCTCTCTGGTGCTCCTGATGACGCCGGCCCTGGCGCTTTTTTACGGCGGCATGGTCCGCAGGAAAAACGTTCTCTCCACGCTGACCTTGAGCTACATCTTCATGGCCCTCATCGGGGTGCAGTGGGTGGCCTTCGGCTATTCCCTTGCCTTCGGCACATCCATCCACGGATGGGTCGGGGGGCTCAACTTCATCGGGTTCCATGGGGTGGATGCCGCACCGAATCCCGATTACAGCAAAACGATACCCCAAAGTCTCTTCGCCGCCTTCCAGATGATGTTCGCCGTCATCACGCCGGCCCTCATCACCGGCGCCTTCGTGGAGCGGGTCAAGTTCAAAAGCTTTCTGCTGTTCAGCCTCCTGTGGGCCACTCTGGTCTACGACCCCCTTTGCCACTGGGTCTGGGGACAGGGCGGATGGCTCAAAGAGATGGGCGTCCTGGACTTTGCCGGCGGGACCGTGGTTCACATTGCGGCCGGTTTCTCGGCGTTGGCCTTTGCACTGGTGATCGGACCGCGCAAGGGCTACGGCAAGTCTCCCATGGAGCCGAACAATATCCCCCTGACCGTTCTGGGGGCCGGGCTTTTGTGGGTGGGATGGTTTGGATTTAATGCCGGTTCGGCCCTGGCCGCCAATGGTGTTGCAGTAAATGCTCTGCTGACCACCAACACCTCTGCTGCAACGGCAGGACTTGTCTGGATGGTGCTCTCCTGGCTCGACGGCCGGCCCAGTACCCTCGGTATTGCCACGGGAATGGTGGTCGGTCTGGCCGCCGTGACTCCGGCGTCAGGCTTCATCACCCCGATGGCCTCCATGCTCGTAGGGGCAGTGGCGGCACCGCTTTCATACTACGCGATGCGCTTCCGTGACCGTCGCAAGCTCGATGAGTCGCTGGATGTATGGGCCTGTCACGGCATCGCCAGCACGTGGGGCATGATCGCGACCGGCCTTTTTGCCACGGTTGCCGTCAACAGTGACGGCGCCAACGGCCTTTTCTTCGGCAATCCCAAACAGATCGGAATCCAGCTCCTGGCGATCGTCGTCACCATCGTGTTCACTTTCTCGATGACCTATGTCATTGCAAAGGCGCTAAGCGTAAGCATCGGGCTTCGCGTGAGCCCCATGGAGGAGGAGGTCGGGCTGGATATCAGCTCACACGGGGAGAGATCCTATTCGTAAATCAGCAGGCCCGGAAACGACCGCCAGCGTAACGAATCTATTTGACACCCTGGAGATTGCACCATGCTGAAAAAGATCGAAGCCATTATTCGCGAAGATAAGGTCAACGATGTCAAAGACGCCCTGGCCGATATCGGCATCATGGGACTGAACATTTTCGAGGTCCGGGGTCATGGGCGCCAGGGAGGCATTCAGCTCGTTGGCCGTGCGGGAACCTACCAGGTCAACATGCTTCCCAAGATCCAGGTCAACATCGTCTTGAGCGACCGCAATCTCGAGGCCGCCATCGAGGCTATCCTCACGTCTGCCCACACAGGCGAGCCTGGCGACGGGCTCATCTTTGTCTGCCCCGTTGACGAGGTGATCCGCATACGAACTCGTGAACGCGGCCAGGATGCCATGATGTATCCCGGTGATATTGACGAAAGGAAAAAAAAGAGCTCAGGCTAAGCTGCACATCAAGGGCATTATCCTGCAAGCGAAGGCAGGGTCGGAGACGGCCCTGCCTTTTTCTGTGGCCCATTGAGACAACAGCCGCCTTCACGGGGCGTTGTTGTTGCGGGCATCGGGCAGGATAGCGCCCCTCGCCGCACTCGTTTCCTCACCGAATCCGCAATTCTACAATGCGCCGGAGAGGCTGTAATGCAGGCAGAAGAAAAACACCCATAACGACCATTATTGTCATATCTCATTATAATAGAAACAATATTGTATTCATTAAAATATGTATATACATTAATGTATTGATATTTCTATCGCATGATTACACGTAACCTTTATTTGTTTCATAATATCTTGTAGTTATATCATTATGGTCTCCTGGCACCCTTATTGCTCAATCCCTGTTCAGCGATTGTGCAAATTCTTTTCAGGAGGTCACTACCATGAACTCGGGTGATACCGCTTGGGTGCTCACATCATCGGCACTTGTGCTTCTCATGACCATTCCCGGTCTGGCGTTCTTTTACGGCGGGCTCGTGAGGAGAAAAAACGTCCTGTCCATTCTAATGCAGTGCCTCATCATTCTCTGCGTCATCACGCTTCAATGGGTGCTTTACGGATACTCCCTGACCTTCGGGCCTGACGCCTGGAACGGAATCATCGGAAATCTCGACTGGGCAGGTCTGCGGAACGTGGGGGGGGCAACCCAACACTGATTACGCGGCGACGATTCCGCACTATGCCTTCATGATCTTCCAGTGCATGTTCGCGGTGATCACTCCGGCGCTGATCATCGGTACCTATGCCGAACGCATCAAATTCCCGGCGTTTCTCGCTTTCACGGTTCTCTGGGCGACCTTCGTGTATAACCCCCTCGGACACTGGGTCTGGGGTATGGGCGGATGGCTCAGGGATCTGGGTGCGCTCGACTTCGCCGGCGGGATCGTGGTCCATACGAGCTCGGGGGTGTCGGCGCTGGTGCTCGCGCTGATGATTGGACGCAGGATCGGTTTCGAGAAGAGAACTTTCGCACCCCACAACCTGCCCTTCACGGTCCTGGGCGGCGCCCTTCTGTGGTTCGGTTGGTTCGGGTTCAATGCCGGCAGCGCCCTGGCCGCCAACGACCTGGCCGCCACTGCCTTCGTCACGACGACGGTCTCCACAGCTTCTGCCGGACTTACATGGGCCATCATCGAGTGGATGACGCACAAGGCCCCCACGGCCCTCGGGGCCATATCAGGCGCCGTCGCGGGGCTGGTCGCCATCACGCCGGCCTGCGGTTTCGTAAACCCCATGAATGCCATCTTCATCGGCATGATTGCCAGCATCTTCTGCTACATTGCCATCGCCAAGGTGAAGTCCTTCTTCAAGTATGACGATTCGCTCGACGTCTTCGGGATCCACGGCGTGGGCGGCATCTGGGGAACGCTGGCGACGGGACTCTTCGCCGAGAAGGCCGTCAATGAAGCAGGCGCCAACGGTCTGCTCTTCGGCAATGCCCAGCTCTTCCTCATCCAGTGCATGCTGGTGCTTGTGACGGTAGTCTTCGCGGCGGCCATGACCTGGGCTATCTTTAAACTCGTCGACGCCCTGATGTGTGTCCGCGTGGCAAAGACCGAAGAAATCGTGGGGCTCGACCTCACCCAGCATAGCGAGTCGGCTTACACGCTGGTCGACTAGGAGGAACGAACTCATGAAATACATCATTGCCATCATCAAACCGCACAAGCTCGACGACGTGATGAAAGCGCTCGAAGAGGTCAACGTGAACCTGATGACCGTCTCCAATGTGCTCGGCAGAGGCCGGCAGATGGGTGTCACGGAGGTCTACCGGGGCGCAAAGGAAGTGGGAAGCCTCCTGAAGAAGGTGAAGCTCGAGATCGCCGTCAACGAAGACTTCGTGGAACCCACCGTCCAGGCCATCACCAAGGGCGCCCGTACGGGCGAGATCGGCGACGGCAAGATCTTCATCCTGGAACTGCCCGAGGTCATCCGGATCCGCACCAGCGAGCGGGGCGGCCTGGCGATCGGGTGAAACAACGGGAGTCGGGCTTCGGGTATCGGGATAGACGAAACCATCTTTCTGCCGATGCCCGAAGCCCATCGCCACGTGCGACTGGGTGGGCTCATGAACACGGAGAAAGAAATCAGGAAAATGGAAAATCTCAAGGTGCGCGTCGATGCCTACGAACGGGAGTTGGTCGTAGAGGCGCTTAAGCGCACAAAAGGCAATCAAAACCGCGCGGCCAAAATTCTCGGGACATCCCAGCGAATCGTCAATTACAAGATCCGGAAGTACAGCATAGACACAGGCCAGTTCCGGTAAATTCGTATCGCCCCCCTCGGAGGCCCATCACCGGCCTTCGCGGGGGGAGACCCTTGCCCCCTCCCCTGCGCTGCGCTCACGACGATTTTGTATACTGCCTTGCAGGTTATACACTTTTGTATTTTATTGCAGCCTTTTTCGGCACCCCGATTGTATAATTACTGCATAATATCATGCAGTTAAAAAACACTGCCGCACTGGCATCCCTATTGCTGAAGGATCATTGAGCCCTGGGCTGAGGCTCCCGTGACGGGCCCTGTAACAGGTCGAGCAGCTGGCACGGAAAGCTAAACGGGATGAACGCAGGTGACACCGCCTTGGGGTATCTGCTCTGTGCCTGGGCGGGTCAAAACGTTGTGTTAATCCTGCCAGCGGGTGTATAAAGATGACAGTGATGCCGGGCGGTCCTCCAACCGTCCCGGCAGTTTCCGCTGCAATGGGTCCGTGTTTATTTTGACAACGGAAGGCGGCAAGAGGATAGCCATGGTAAAGGCGATCGTAACGGGCGTCAGCAGCAAGATGGGCGGCAGGCTGGTGCAGTTCGTGTATGAAGCCGACGGCATCGAGCTCATCGGCGCCGTCGATTCGAAAGGCAGCTCCGCCATCGGGCAGGATGTCGGGGAGTATCATCACAAAGGTCTCTTCGGCGTGCTCATTGCCGAAGACCTGAGAGACTGCATCAAACACAGCTGCGTCGTCATCGATTTCACCGACAAGGAATCTTCGCTGGAGCACCTCAAGATTGCAGCCGAACACAAGACCTCGATGGTCATCGGGACCATGGGGTTCATGCTCGACGAGATGGAACGGATCCGGGAGCTGACGAAGAAGACACGCTGCGTCCTTGTGCCGAACGTCAGCCCTGTCCTTTTCAGCGAGATGGGCGCCGGGGTGGAACTGATCTATCGCTCCTTCATCCGCGACACCTTCGCCCGCGAGGCCATTGCCGCGGCGAAGTGGATTGTGAAGCAGAAGAATGGGTTGTACGACATGCAGGACGTCCTCGGGTTGAAATAGGTTCGAGGATCGAGGCGCGAGGTTCGAGGCTCCATTTCTCCTCGGTCCTCGTTCCTCGGACCTCGAGCCTGGCCTCCCTCCGCCCGGCCCGTTGATCGCTCTGGCATTCTTCACGAGTAATCGCTATATTCGGGCATGCTGATGCCAAGGAGGCCCTCATGCCCGTCCTGCCTAAGCAGCCCCTGATCTACGAGATCAACACCTGGGTCTGGCTCGCCGAGCTCAGCCGCAGGCACAAAAGCCCCATCACGCTCGCAAACGTCCCTGCGGAGGAGTGGGAATCCATCGCCTCCTTCGGATTCGATGCCGTCTGGCTGATGGGGGTCTGGCGGCGGAGCCCGGCCGGCGCGAGACTCGCACGGGGCACGGCCTCCCTTCTCGAGGAATACCGCAAGGCGCTTCCCGGCGTTACCCCTGACGACATACCCGGATCCCCTTACTGCATACGGGATTACAGCGTCGACGCGCAGCTCGGCGGACCCGAAGGACTCTGCAAGGCCCGCACGGCCCTTGCTTCCTGCGGTCTCGGACTGATCCTGGATTTCGTTCCGAATCACGTGGCCCTGGATCACGACTGGATCCTCGAACATCCCGAATTCATCATCCAGGGCGACGCAGCCGATCTGATCAAAGCGCCCGGAGAGTTTTTCCAGTCTGGAGGGCGTGTCTTTGCCTGTGCCCGGGACCCCAACTACCCTCCCTGGGAGGACGTGGCCCAGATCAACGCATTTCATCCCGGCCTGAGGGAGGCCGCCGTCGGCACTCTCCTGGGCATAGCGGGTCAATGCGACGGGGTTCGCTGTGACATGTCGATCCTTCTCATCAACCGGATCTTCCGCAAGACCTGGAGAAGCCGCGCCGGCAGGGAGCCGCGGAGCGAATACTGGGTGGAAGTCATCGAGGGTGTCCGAAGGCGCTACCCGGACTTTACATTCATCGCCGAGGCTTACTGGGACCTGGAGCGTGAGCTCCAGCAGCAGGGCTTCGATTATTGCTACGACAAGCGCCTCTACGACGGGCTCATTCACGAGTCTGCCGAAACGATCAGGCTTCACCTTTCGGGCGACCCTGAGGTTCAGCACAAGCTCGTCCGCTTCATCGAGAATCACGACGAGCCCAGAGCAGCGGCAATCCTGGATCCGGAGAAAGCCAGGGCTGCGGCAGTGGTGATCGCCACGCTTCCGGGTGCAAGGCTGTTTCACGACGGCCAGCTCGAGGGGCGCAAGGTGAAACTGCCTGTACAGCTCGGGCGCCAGCCGGATGAATCCCCCGATCTCGAGCTCCGCAGTTTCTACCGAATGCTGCTGGACAGCGTCAGGACTGCGCGCTTACGGGAGACCGAATGGGCGCTTTGCGAACTCTCCGGCTGGCCTGACAATGAAAGCTTCAGGAATCTCGCGGCATGGAGCTGGACCGGCAGCGGCAGGCATCACCTGGTCGTCGTCAACCTGGCGGAAAGGCAGTCCCAGGGTCGCGTTCGCATGCCTGGCGTGACAACGGCCGGACGATCCTGGCGTCTTGTCGATCTTATGTCGGGGGATGTTTTCGAGCGGGACGGGGACGAGATGGCGGACCCGGGGCTGTTCGTCGATCTGAAGCCCTGGGGATATCACTTCTTTGAGTTCTAGGTTCGAGGTCCGAGCAAAAAGTGTCTAGTGTTTAGTGGTTTGTGGCTAGTGAAAGAATGTTCAGCAGCTCACAAGTCACTAGTCACAAGCCACTAGCCACTTTTTACCACACCTCCCTTACCTTGACGCCGTTTCCGGAGAGGTACTCCTTCAGCTCGGCGATCGTGTACGTCCCGTAGTGCACGATGGAGGCGATGAGTGCCGCATCGGCCTTCGCCGTCGTCAGCACATCCAGCAGGTCCTCCTTCCTGCCGGCCCCTCCCGAGGCGATGACGGGGATCCTCACATTCGTCGTGATCAGGTGGGTGAGTTCCAATTCGTATCCTTCCTGGGTCCCGTCGGCGTCGATGGAATTCAGACAGATCTCCCCTGCCCCGAGGTTCTCCGCCTCCCTGGCCCACCACAGGGCGTCGATCCCCATGTACTTCCTTCCGCCCTGGATGACGATCTCGTAGCCCGAGGGGATCTTCGCGCTCTTCCCGACTTTTTTCACGTCCATCCCCAGCACGACGCACTGGCAGCCGAAGGCAACGGCGCCTTCGCTGATGATCTTCGGATTCTCCACGGCACCGGAGTTGACGCTGACTTTCTCCGCGCCTGCCAGGATGACGCTGCGCATGTCCTCGAGGGTCCGGATGCCTCCGCCGACGGAGAAGGGGATGAAGATCGTCTCGGCGACCTTCTTCACCACGTCGATCATGATGTCGCGCCCTTCCGATGAGGCAGTAATGTCATAAAAGACAATCTCGTCGGCGCCCTGCTCGTAATAGCTGCGCGCAACCTCCACGGGGTCGCCGATGTCGATGTTGCCCTTGAATTTGATCCCCTTGGTCAGCTTCCCGTCTCTCACATCGAGGCAGGGGATGATCCGCTTACTGAGCATGGTTCCCGTCCCAGCGACTGAAGTTATCCAGGATCCGCAGTCCGAAACGACCGCTTTTCTCGGGGTGAAACTGGACCGCCACGAGACTTCCCCGCGACACGGCCGAGGCGAACCGGATGCCGTACTCCGTCTCCCCGACGATGCTTGACCCGTTCGAGGGCGCCGGGTAGTAGGAGTGCACGAAGTAGAACTCGGCATTTCCGGGGATGCCCGCAAACAGCGGGTGATTTCCCCTGAATTGAACACGGTTCCATCCCATGTGCGGGATCTTGAGAGGATCGCCTTTCTCCTTCATGCCCTCGGGAAACCGCTTGACGCCGCCGGGAATGATTCCCAGGCACGTCGTCCTGTTGTCCTCTTCGCTGTACTCGAAGATGACTTGCGTGCCCAGGCAAATTCCGAGAAGAGGTTTTCCCGATTCGGCGATCTCGCGGATACATCCATCCAGTCCAGATCCGCTGAGATTCCGCATGGCCTCCCCGGCGGCGCCCACCCCTGGGAAAATCACCCGGTCGGCCCGCAGGAGCTCATCGGCGCGATCCGTGACGACACAGGGGACCTTTAGGCTCTGGAGGGCGCGGGCAACGCTCGTCAGGTTGCCGGCCCGATAATCGACGATGGCAATCATCAATCACTCGAATCCTGTTTTATTGACGTTTCATGATAGCGCAAATGCCCGCGAAAATCAATGTTTGCGGGCTTTTTCGGTTAAAATTTCCTTGACCGCCCCGCATCCGGGGTATAAATAATGTTGCAGGGATTCTCACAAGGCATCCTGATCCGCCGACGCCATTACAACCCTTTCGACACCCCTTCTGCCGATTCCATCTCTCACGCTGCTACATCCCTGCGACGAACCCTCCGTGATGCGTAACGATTCTGTACCCACCGGTTCAACCATCAGACATTTGAAAGGAGGTCCTGCCATGTTGCAAAATCACGACTACAATCTCCTCGAAACGATTACCGTCATCGCCCGAAGCATCTATCGGTACGACACCTACATGAAAGACCTGGACAAGGTGAAGTGCGAGACTTGCCGGAAGATGTGGCAGGAATTTCATCAGCAGCGCCAGAAGGAACTCGACATGCTGCTCAAGGAGCTGCGCGCCCACGTGGAAGGCGGTCTGATGACCATTGAAAAGCCCTGAGGGTGGAGATCGGTCGATGACAGGACTCGTCGCCTGAAGGAGACGCGGGTCGCCATGACAGACCATCGTTACCGGAAGGACGGGGGCCGGATCAGAGATCTCCCAACTCCCGGAGTCTGTCCACATCGCCCTTCCGGGCCACCAGGGTCCTGTTTCCCGCACGGACGACGATGAGGTCTTCGACCCCGATGAGGGCCACCGTCTCATCGGGCGTCTCGCAGAAAACGAGATTCCCCGAAGAGTCGAGGGTTTTCACATTCCCCCGGAAGGCGTTTCCCTGGTCGTTACGGGGGAGGAGGGTCTGCATGGCCGGCCAGCCCCCCACGTCGGTCCACGAGAACAGGGACGCCACGCAGCGCAGGGGTTTTGCCGTCCTTTCCATGACGCCGTAATCGATGGAGATGGGCTGGATGGCGGAAAAAGAATTCTCGAGCGCCTTCTGCCAGCCCGGCGTGGCGTCGTATTCGCCCAGCGGCGAAAGCGCTTCGAAGTGCTTCGGCAGCCAGGCACGGACCTCCTCGAGGATTGTCGCGGCCCGCCAGACGAACATCCCCGAGTTCCAGAGAAAACGCCCCGACTCCACATACTGCCTGGCCGTCTCCAGATCGGGCTTTTCCTTGAATTGCTTCAGTTCGAAATGCTCGATTCCGCCGTCATTGAGGACCGACGCGCCGGTTTCGAGATAACCGTAGGCGGTGGCCGGGTACGCGGGTTTGATCCCGAAGGTGTAGAACGCATTGCTTTCGGCGACCTGCCCGACAGCCGAAACCAGGTTTTTCTGGAAGAGCTCCCTGGGCTCGATCAGGTGGTCGGCCGTGAGCGTAAGGATTATGCTGTCGCCGAAACGCTTGCGCACGAGGACGGCAGCAAGCGCCACGGCGGCTGCCGTGTCGCGGCGGACCGGCTCGCCGATGACATTTCCTTCAGGCAGCTCCGGGAGCTGTTCCCGGGTGAGCGCAACGTGGGCGGCATTCGTGAGCACCAGGGTCCGATCGGGCGGAACCAGACCCCGCAGCCTGTCAAAGCTCAGCTGCAGGAGGCTTCGCCCGCCGAAGAGATCGATGAACTGCTTGGGCTTCCGCGGGGTGCTGAGCGGCCAGAAACGCGTTCCCATGCCCCCCGCCATGATGACGGCCACGACCTGCCCTTGAAGCTCTGCCATGCCAGTCCCTGAATTTCCCTTTGCGCGAATGGATACCCCGGGATGAAAATTCCTCTTCACACCCGGCCGTAATCATCCTCGAAGCGCTCGATGTCGCTTTCGTCGAAGTAATCCCCGGTCTGGACCTCAACGATCACCAGTTCCGTCTTTCCCGTGTTCCGGACGCGGTGAAGCGCGCCCCGTGGGATATCGACGGACTGCCCCTTCTGCAATACGATCTCGTCTGTGTTCAGCGTCAGCACGGCCTCCCCGGAGACGACGAGCCAGTGCTCGTCCCGGTGCCGGTGCCGCTGAAGGCTGAGGCGCTTTTCGGGATGGACGACGATCCGCTTTACCTTGTGCTCCGCATCCTCCAGGATGACGTCGAAATACCCCCAGGGTCGCTCTTCCCTCGGCTCTGGATTCATGGCCGATCCATCCTTCCTTTCTACCTGCCCCCTCGGGGCTCATGGCTCTGCAGCTGCCCGACGTTAGCACATTTAGGAAAGCATCACCACCCTGTTTTCACTGGACATTCCCGCCCCTCTGTGGATATCAATAGAAAAGGAGGAAATGATGAAAATCTGTTTTGCCGCCCCTGAAAATGCCTGGGGAGGTGCTCTCGGCCTCCTCCGGGCAGCACTGCCCGAGCACGAATTTTTTGCCCTGGGGAATTATGTGCTGGAGAGCCTTCACGGCTATGACGTCGTGATCCCGACGATGTCCCGCGTCACGGAACCGCTTCTGGCCACGGCCGATCGGCTGCGTCTGATCCAACAGGTCGGGTCTGGGCTCGAAGGGGTCGACATCGAGGCGGCAAGGAAGCGTGGCATCCGGGTTGCCAACGTCCCCACGGACAGCTGCGGCAATGCCGATTCCGTTGCCGAGCTTGGCATCTACATGATGATCGGGCTGGCCCGCAATTTTCGCGGCATGGCGGCAAGTTTCGCAAATCGCAAAATCGGTGAGCCGCGCGGCACGACGCTGATGGGAAAAACTGTCGGGATTGTGGGTCTGGGAGGAATTGGAAAGGCGCTGGTAAAGCGCCTGAGGACTTTCGACGTCCGGCTGATCGGGATCAAGCGGGACGATCCCGAGAGGGCTGCAAAGGATCTGAACCTTGACTGGGTCGGCGGCTCGCAGGATCTCGAGCGGCTTCTCGGCCTTTCGGATTTTGTGGTCCTGTGCCTTCCCCTTTCAACGGGGAATCGCAACCTGATGAATGAAAGAACCTTCGCCTCCATGAAAAGAGGCAGTTTCCTCATCAATCTGTCGCGGGGCGGAATCGTGGATCGGGACGCGCTGGAGAAGGCCCTCGCCACGGGTCAGATCGCCGGGGCAGGGCTCGATGTGTACTGGGAAGAACCGGTCGATCCGAAGGATCCGATCTTCCGGCACAATGTCTTTACATCGCCGCACATCGGCGGATCAACGGATGTTTCCATCACCGGCATCGTGCAGGTGGTGGCCGATAACATCCGGCGGGTGGAGAAAAACCAGGAACCCCTCTACGTGAAATAGAAAAGCGCCTTCGGGTCCTCATTCCACATACCGGGTCTATACGGACGGTGCTTTCCCCGCTCAACCTTCCGGCTACCCCGGAAGGTTTTTTTCCACGAAGGCCCAGTTGACCAGCTTGTCGAGGGAAGCCTCCACGAAATCCTTTCGGCGGTTCTGGTAATCCAGGTAATAGGCGTGCTCCCAGACGTCGACCGTCAGCAGGGGCTTGAGTCCCTGCGTGAGCGGGTTCTCCGCATTCGGCGTCTTTACCACCTTCAGGGACTTTCCGTCCGTCGCAAGCCACGCCCAGCCGCTGCCGAACTGGCCCAGGGCCGCACCGACGAATTCCTTCCGGAAGTTTTCGTAGCTTCCGAAATCCTTCTCGATCCGTTTTCCCATCTCACCCGCCGGCTTGCCGCCGCCCCCTGGCTTCATGGAGTTCCAGTAAAAGGTGTGATTCCAGACCTGGGCGGCGTTGTTGAAGATGGCCGCCTGCCCGGGAGCTGCCGCAGAGGCCCGGATGACGGCCTCGAGGCTCATTGTCTGATAGGGTGTGTTTTTCACCAAGTGGTTCAGGTTGTCTGCATAGCCCCGGTGATGCTTTCCGTAGTGGAAGCCAATCGTCCCGGCCGAAATGACGGGTGCCAGGGCATTTTCCGCGTACGGAAGGGGCGGCAGTTCGAAGGGACCTTGTGCCTGCGCGGAAACGTCCGTCGGGAACCCTGCAGAGGAAAAGGCCAGGACGGCAGTTCCCATCAGGGATGCCTTCACAAACTCACGCCGTGTGATTCCGCCTGAGATCATTTTGTCTTCCATGACTGTCCTCCTGTTTATGCCGGGGCGATTCGAGGAAACGAAATACTGGATCCATACTCATGATGATAACAAAACCATCACGGGAAGAACAACACGGATTATCGGGCCGTCAGCGAGCATGTTTAAGGAAAACCATCATCCCGAAAATGATTGCATCCTTCCGGCATGTTCCGCTAAAGTCGCGAGGGTGACAATCATCAGAAGGACCTGCGGCCCTTGTCCTCGCCCCAGGAAGAGCGCCCCATGAGCAACACCCGCATTGCACGGCCCCTCACGTCGCTGGCAAAGCTTCGGGAACTTACCGGCTTTTTCTTCCAGAGAAAAATCCTTCGGCGGGATCTCCCGCTGCTGGCAAGCTTCAAGCTCACCTACCGCTGCAACCTGCGATGCGCCCCGTGCCCCTACCATCGGCGGGACGATCACCACCAGGCGCACATCCGCTGGGAGTCCGCCACGGCAGCACTCGATGCGCTGCGTCGCTCCGGCTGCCGGATCGTCGTGTTCGAGGGGGGCGAGCCCCTGCTGTGGAGCGACGGCAATCGGACCTTTCAGGACCTCGCCCTCTATGCCCGGGACCGATTTCTCTGCACGGCAGCAACCACAAACGGCACACTGCCCCTGGATGTGCCCGTCGATGTGCTGTGGGTGAGTCTCGACGGGGCGAAGGAGACGCACGATCGGCTGCGGAGCGGCTCCTACGACAGGGTCTGGAGCAACCTCGAACAGACCTCGCACAGAAAGCTGCTCGTCCATTTCACCATGAACCGGGAAAACTGGCGGGAGCTGGGGCGGCTCCTCGACGCGTTGAAGCAGCGCCCCGCGGTGCGCGGAGTGACTGTCCAGCTCTTCTACCCCTACGGGCAGGGTGAGGAGACGCTCGCACTTTCACCGGAAGAACGGCGGGCGGCCGTTCAGGAGGTGCTCCGGCTCAAAGACAAGGGCTATCCGATCATCAATTCGAGAGGGGCCCTCGAAAAGATGATCGCAAACGGGTGGACGTGCCACGACAGGCTTCTCGTGAATGTGGACCCCGACGGATCGATCACCCGCGGCTGCTACGTCCGCAGCCGGGGAGAGGTCCGCTGCAGCGATTGCGGCTTTACTCCCGTGGCCGAGCTCTCCGGCGCTTTCGATTGGATGCCCGGCTCCATCCTGGCAGGCTGGAAGGCCTTCGTCCAGCCATGAAATCAAAAACGAGGTTCGAGGATCGAAGCACACGGAAAAAGATCAAAGATTAATGGGTCCTTCCCTCTACCCTGGACCCTTAACCCTGTACCCTTCCATAGGTTCCCGTCATCTCCCGCAGCCACTGCTCGAGGCGCCGGTCGATCTGGCCCGGCTGCAGGCGCCAGCGCCAGTAGTTCCCCTTGCCCGCGGGCAGGTTCATCCGGGCCTTCCCGCCAAGGCCGAGCAGGTCCTGCATGGGGATGATGGCCGTCCCCGCAACGGACATCAGGGCGAGGCGGATCATTGCTTCATGGACCCGTTCCGCCCCCACGGCCTTCCCCAGGTAGGCAAATAACCGGTCTTTCTCCTCCATTTTTATCTCCCCGTCGAACCAGCCCCTCACGGTGTTGTTGTCATGGGTCCCCGTATAGACGAAATCCCGCTCGATGTGGTTGTGAGGGGCATGATGCTGCGACCCGGCCCCGGAGCCGAAGGCAAACTGAAGAACCCGCATGCCGGGCAACCCGAGCCCGTCGAGCACGGCGCGCACTTCAGGCGTGATGAACCCCAGATCCTCCGCCACCAGTGAACCAGGCGGGATCTTTCGCGCTAGTGTCCGGAAAAAATCGCCGGCCGGCGCAGGGACCCATTTCCCTTTCGCAGCCGTCCTGCTCCCCGCGGGAACCTCCCAATAGGACACGAGCCCCCTGCAGTGATCGATCCGTACGAGGTCGAAGAGCTTCAGGTTGTGGCGAACCCTGGAGACCCACCAGGCATAACGGCTCTTCCTGAGCACACCCCAGTCATAAACGGGGTTCCCCCAGAGCTGTCCCGTACGGCTGAAGTAGTCGGGCGGCACACCGGAAACAAAGGAGGACCTGCCTCTTTCATCCAGCTTGAACAGAGTGGGGTTTCCCCACACATCGGCGCTGTCGTGATGGACATAGTAGGACAGATCCCCCATGACCAGGACCCCGAGGCCGTTGCAGTAATCCTTGAGGGCCCGCCACTGGCGAAAGAAAAGATACTGGTGGAACTTCTCCTCTTCAATCAGCGGGGCAGCTTCCTCGATGTGCGACCCGAGGACCTTGATCCGCCGGTCTTGAAACTCCTGAGACCATCGGTTCCAGGCCTTGCTCCCGAAGAGGGTCGTGAGGGCCATAAAGAGAGAGAAGTCATCAAGCCAGTGCCGCTCACTCAGGCAGAAGGCCTCGTAATCGGTTTGGAGACGCCCCCCGCATGTCGAGAACCGCCGCCATGCAACGCTCAAGGCTCTTTCCTTGAATGCGGCAGCGAGCCGATAATCGATGTCGCCATGGCGAAAGCGAGGCGCCCCGGACAGGTCGCTCCTGCTCAAGAAACCCTCTTCGACAAGTCTCTCGGGACTGATGAGCAGGGAATTCCCCGCAAAGGCCGACGAACTGCTGTAAGGGGAATTTCCCATCCGCACATCCGTCGGGGCCAGGGGAAGGATCTGCCAGACGCGCTGACCTGCACGGTGAAGAAAATCGGCAAACCGGTATGCTTCGGGCCCCAGGTCGCCGATGCCGAAGCGCGACGGCAGGGAGGTTACATGCAGAAGGATCCCGCTTCGTCTTGCCAATTTCAACCTCTAATGCGGTACTTCAGGGTTTGTCTCCAGCTTCAACATCCCAGACAGTTTCAAGGCATCGTTCACGGCGTCCCGGATATCTTTGCCCAACGTTTCATATTACGCATCCAACATCTCGCCGTTAAATAGAAAACGTGAGGGAGGCTGCAGGAAGTCCCTGTCGGGGTTCATGCCGGTCGGCGGATACGGTCCATAAAAGGAAAAACGGTTCACTTGACTGACTGGGGCTTCAGGAGGACCGCCTTGATATTGTTGTTCTCGTTGGCCTCCTCGATCTGCTCCGTGATGTCCATCCAGACCCTGACCGCCGTGGGTTCCTGGATCCGGATGGGGCTCGTATACGTGATCGTCCCGCCGGGGTTTTTCAGCTCCCGATTCGGGTCCGCGGCCCAGAGTGTCGCGTAGTCCACGAACTGCACGCCCATCATGATCACGAAACAGGCCGCGTACGATTCCGTGGACACCCAGGCGTTGTCGGGAAGAGGCCCCGGGCCCGCGTTGCGGATCTCGACGACGATATTCCCCGAGGGATTCAGGGTGATCCTGTCGACGACCAGGTCCGGCTTCGGAGCGGTTTCCTGCGCCGAAACCCAGGCGGCCGAACACAGCAGGGCCCCGAGGGTGATCAGCGCGATGACGAAGCGATTTATGTTTCCCATGGCTTCCTCCGTATCTTTATGAGGGTTTCTTTCCATCTTTGCATAACGTCACATGATATAGCTGTGAAGGCTGTCCAGGTAGTTCACCCCCAGGTAGGTGAAAAGTACCGACACAAAGCCCGCAATGGCCATGAAGGCGATTCGTTTTCCCCTCCAGCCCCGCACGAGGCGGGCATGGAGCAGGGCGGCATAGATGAGCCACGTGATGAGCGACCAGGTCTCTTTCGGGTCCCAGCTCCAGTAGGATCCCCAGGCGAAGTTGGCCCAGACCGAGCCCGTGATGATCCCGAGGGAGAGAAAGATGAACCCCATGATCGTGCTGTGGTAGATGAGGTCCTCGATGGACCCCTCGTCGGGGAAAAAGCCGCCGCGTCCTTTCGAGGGGTTTCCCGATCCGGCAACGAAACGCCGGGCGAAGAAGAGGACTCCCAGCCCGAAAGCGATCGTGAAGGCCCCGTATCCCATGAAGCACGTCAAGACGTGGCTGGTGAGCCAGTTGCTCTGCAGGGCCGGGATGAGCGGCTGGATGCGAGTTGCCTCGTCCGGGGAAAGCGAGGCGTAGGCCATGGACAAAAAGGCAACAGGGGTGACGAAGGGCCCCAGGAACCGGTTCCGGATGCGCCACTCCGTGATGAGGTACAGGAGCATGATGGCCCAGGAAAAGAAGATCATCGACTCGTAGAAGTTCGCAAGGGGCGCATGCCCGATGCCGAGCCGGTAGGATTCCCACCAGCGCACGCCGATGCCGGCCGTGTGGAGAAAAAGTCCGGCGAAAGCAGTGCCGGTAGCGAGTTTGCCCCAGTATTCGTCATCCCTCAGCAGGCGGATCAGGTAGAAGGCCATGGCGACGAGGTAAATCACCGTCGCCCAGCCGAGCATTTTCGTATTCATCACGGTAGTCCCTTGTAGGATCCGATGATCCGTTCGATCTCCCGGTCAAGCTTCACGGGGTCCCGGTTGCAGCGCCCGGCAATGCAGACGCGCGTCTTGCCGTGCTTTTGGTCCATGCGGACGAAGACCTGCCGGTGCGAGGAGAAAAAGGTCAGCAGAAATCCCGCCACCAGCAGGAAAGCGCCCGCCCCGACAACGGGGACCCCGGGGTCCCGGGTGACCTTGAGCCCCGTGTAGAAGGACGTCTCGATCCCGTCCAGCGCGAACCGGTATGGCCTGTAGAGTTCGGCGTTGAACTGGGGGATCTGCTTCATGATCCCCGGGTTCTGTTCCTCGATGGCGTCGATGAACTTGAACACCCAGAAGGAAAGCGCCTTGTCGCCGGCCGTGATGCCGAGCTTGACCGCCGGCCCCATTCGCATGAGGTTGCCCTCGATGCGCAGGATCTCCACCTGCGCCCTCCCCTCGTCGATGGCAAAGCGTTCGCCCTGGTGCGCCCGCTTGACAACCTCTTCCCCTTTTTTCGTGATCTTGAGAACGACCTCGCCCGGGACGGAGCCGTAGCTCGACTGGTAGAAGTGGATTCCCTCGAACTCGAGCGGGTGGTTGACCATGAGCACGCCCTTGGCCCGGATCTCCCCGCCCTTCAGGAAGGACAGATCGGACCGGTAGAGCTTGGGCATGCCGCTGTCGTAGAATTCGACGTTGAAGTCATCGCATTTCACGTCGAAGCCGAGTTCCATGACCCCCTTGCCGCCCCTCAGCTCGATGCGGTCGGCCGAGCCGCCTTCGGGGATGTTCACAAACCCGTCAAACCCGAGGATGGACCCGATGACGGCGCCGAGGATGATGACGAGTACACCGGCGTGAATGACGTAGACTCCGAAATAGGACCAGGCGCCCTTGTGGCCCGAAAGCCAGGTTGCCTGATCGGTCCGTTTCCGCTCCATGCTGCCGAGGGCTTTTTTCAGGACCTGCTCCATCCTGGCTGCCTCATCCTCCACGGTGCCTTCGGCCACAAGGACTCGTTCAGGCGGCAGATCTTCGTAAAGACCGGGGCGGTCCGGCTCGGGCTGTCTCCGGTAGAGTCGAAGGGAAGCAGGCAGGCGGTTCAGGGAGCAGACGACGAGATTGACCGTGAGAAGCCCCATCAGCAGGAGAAACCATGGCGAGCGATACAGGTCATGGAGCTGCAGTGCTTTGAGAACCCCCGCCAGGGCCGGCGGGAGTTTCTGAACGGCTTCACTCGCCGCATCCTGCTGCGGGATCACGGTCCCGACAACGGCTGCGAGGGCGATGATGATCAGCAGGGCAACGGTCAGTCTGACCGATGAGAAGAACGACCAGACAGGGTTTTTCGATGGGTTTGTTTTTTCCTGCAACGATTCGTCTCCGCGTTCTATAGATAAAATTCTTACGGCAAGAGGGCCTGACGTTCCTTCTTACCTTCTTACCTTCTTACCTTCTTACCCTCTAGGCAGCAGGCGCTGCCTTCCCCTCCATGATGGCCATGAGTTCCGTCCCCTCGATCTTCTCCTTCTGCAGCAAGAGCGCGGCTCCCTTTTCGAGGACGTCCCGCTTGCCCGATAGGACCGATTTGGCCTTCCCGTATTCGCTGTCGATGATCGATTTGATCTCCCTGTCGATCAGCTCCGCCGTGGCCTCACTGTAGTCCCCACCTTCCGGCGCGCCCATCTCCATGAAGAGAGCGCGTTTTTCCCGGGCGAAATAGACCTGTCCGACCTGGCTGCTCATGCCGTACTCCTTGACCATGCTCCGGGCCATGTCCGTGGCCCGGGCCAGGTCGTTGTGAGCCCCCGTCGAGACATCGCCGAAAATGATTTCCTCGGAGGCCCGCCCGCCGAGAAGGGAGGCGATCCGATTGAGGATCTCCGTCTTTCTCAGGAGGAATCGGTCCTCCGTGGGGACCTGCATGGTGTATCCAAGCGCCGCAATCCCCCGCGGGATGATGGAGATCTTCTGGACGGGGTCCGTTCCCGGAAGCGACAGGGCGACCAGCGCGTGCCCCACTTCGTGATAGGCCACGATTTCTCGCTCCTGCGGGTTGATGAGGCGGTTTTTCTTCTCGAGGCCGGCCACGACCCGCTCGATGGACTCGACGAATTCCGTCATTCCCACTTGTTTCTTGTCGTGCCGCACGGCCAGCAGGGCGGCCTCGTTGACGAGATTTGCAAGGTCGGCGCCGACCATGCCCGGCGTCATGGCGGCGAGTTTTTCCAGATCCACGTCCGGGCCGAGCTTTACCGTATTGATATGAACCCTGAGGATCTCCTCACGGCCCTTCTTGTCCGGGCGATCGACGAGGACGTGTCGATCGAATCGCCCCGGCCTCAAAAGCGCCGGGTCGAGGATCTCCGGACGGTTCGTGGCGGCCATGAGGATGACCCCCACCTTGGGGTCGAATCCGTCCATCTCCTTAAGGAGCTGGTTCAGCGTCTGCTCGCGCTCGTCGTTCCCCCCGCCGGGAAAGTTCCCGAAGCCCCTCGCTTTCCCGAGGGCATCGAGCTCGTCGATGAAGATGATGCAGGGGGCCTTCTGCTTGGCCTGCTCGAAAAGATCGCGCACTCGCGCCGCCCCGAGGCCGACGAACATCTCGACAAATTCGGAGCCGCTGAGGCTGAAGAACGGCACGCCGCTTTCGCCCGCCACGGCTTTCGCCAGGAGGGTCTTTCCCGTCCCCGGGGGGCCGACCAGGAGGATCCCCTTCGGGATCCGGCCGCCGATCTCCGTGAACCTGCCGGGGTTCTTCAGGAACTCGATCTCCTCCATCAATTCCTGTTTCGCCTCGTCGACGCCGGCTACATCCTTGAAGGTGATTTTGATCTCGTTCTCCATGTAGATCTTGGCCTTGCTCTTGCCCAGCGTCATGAACCCGGCCTGCTGCCCGCCCATTTTCTTCATGAGGAAAAACCAGATCCCGAAAAAGATGATGATCGGGAAGACCCACGAGAACAGATCCCGCAGGAAGGTGCTCTCCACCTCCCCCTTGAAGGTCACCTGGTACTTGTCGAGAAGCTCCGAGAGGTCGCCATCGACCCGGATGGTCCGAAAGGGCTGGGGCTCGCCGGGTTTGCCCTCCACCTTCATCTTCCCCTCGATGCGGTTGGCCGTTATGGCGACCTCGGAAACCTTCCCATCCTTGAGAAGCTTGAGAAACTGGCTGTAGGGGATCACCTGGGAGCTCATCATGGAGGCGATGTAGCTCTGGATGAGCAGGACGGCCCACACCGCCAGAAGAATGTAAAACAGGGAAAATTTGTGTTCCTTT
>Ga0351877_1140_pt1 | contig 18398 bp, 14 predicted proteins | sample BONcelFGM3001D13_FD_206775 | JGI IMG/M metagenome (GOLD analysis project Ga0351877, IMG submission 206775) | Enriched cells from coal bed in the Powder River Basin, Montana, United States - BONCAT cells FGM rep3 HSBNCT.FGM.300.1.D13 ...
CGGACCCGAAGACGACCTGGTCCTTTGCCGTGTGGTGCTTCTACGCGTTTATTCTGCATCAGCGGCTCGCCATCGGCTGGAAAGGGAAGAAGATCGCCGTGCTGTCCATCGCGGCTCTTGTGGTACTGATTTCGGCGTTTGTCGGCGTGAATTTCTTGAGCTCAGTGCATAAGTTTACATGAGGAAGTAAGAACGGTCACCCTCACCCCGACCCTCGTGCAGAAGGAAGGGAAGCATTCACCCTCACCCCGACCCTCTCCCCTCAAGGGAGAGGGGGCCTAGATGGACATGGTTTTCATGGGGAGAGGGAGCCTGAGGGGAAGTCAACGGTCAGCATGAACGTCATCCTTGTCGGCATGAACCATAAGACGGCGCCACTGGAGATCCGGGAGCGGCTCTCCTTTGCCTGCGGTGACGGGGTGCGTCCCCTCGAGGAGATTCTGAGCGCTCCGGCCGTCAAGGAGGCCCTCTACCTGTCGACGTGCAACCGGGTGGAGGTTTTGGCCCGTGCCGAGGACATGGAGGAGGCCATCGCCCGGGTGAAGGCCTTCATCCTGCGCCACGGCAACCTCGATGCCGCCGAGCTGGAGAAGTGCCTTTACGTCTACTGCGGCAGCGACGCCGTGCGCCACCTCTTCCGGGTGACCTCGAGCCTCGACTCCATGGTCATGGGCGAGCCCCAGATCCTCGGGCAGATGAAGGAGGCCTACCGCGACTGCGTGGAGCAGAAGGCCTCGGGGATCATCCTCAACAAGCTTCTCCACAGCGCCTTCCGCGCAGCCAAGCGGGTGCGCACGCCGTGTCGGTGAGCTTTGCCGCAGTCGAGATGGCCAAAAAGGTCCTGGGGAGCCTCGACGGCAGAACCGTCCTTCTGGTGGGCGCAGGCGAGATGTCGGAGCTCGCCGCCCGGCACCTGATGGCAAACGGTGCGGGGAGGATCATCGTGGCCAACCGCACCTACGCAAGGGCCGTGCAGGTCGCCGAGGAGTTCCAGGGGATCCCCGTGGGATTGGACCTCCTGGAGGAAAAGCTCCGGGAGGCCGACATCGTCATCAGCTCCACCGGGGCTGCGGGCTATATGATCACGCCGGCCATGATCCAGGCGGCGCTCAGGCGGCGGAAGAACCGCCTTCTCTTTCTCATCGACATCGCCGTGCCGCGAGATGTGGACCCCGAAGTGGGCCGGATCGACAACGTCTACCTCTTCAACATCGACGATCTCCAGGGGGTGGTCGACGAGAACCTGCGCAACCGCCTCCGGGAGGCCGAGAAGGCCGAGGGCATCATCGGGGACGAGGTCCTGAAATTCGCCGAGTGGTACAACACCCTCGAGGTGGTCCCCACCATCGTGTCGCTGAGGGAAAAGGTGGAATCCATCATGCGGGCCGAGATGGAAAAATCGGGCTCGTGGCTGAAGAGCCTCGGCGAGGAGGACCGGAAGAACATCGAGATCCTCACGACACAGATCATCAACAAGATCCTCCACGACCCCGTCACGGGTCTCAAGGAGGAGAGTCAGTCAAACGGGGCCATGCCCTACGTGGCGGCGATCCGGAAGCTCTTCCGGCTCGGCCCGGAGGAGCCGCGGGAGGGAGAGACCGAACGAAAGGAGAACGAGCCATAGGCAGGGTACTGAAAGTCGGGACGCGGGGAAGCCAGCTGGCGCTCAAGCAGACGGGGCTCGTCATGGAGGAGCTGCGGAAGCGCGTGAGCGGTCTCACCCTGGACGTCCACGTCATCAAGACGACGGGTGACAGGATGCAGGACGTCTCCCTGGCACAGATCGGCGGCAAGGGCGCCTTCGTGAAGGAACTCGAAGAGGCGCTCCTGGAGCGTCGCATCGACCTGGCCATCCACAGCATGAAGGACGTGCCGGCCCTGCTCCCGGAGGGCCTCGCGATCGCCGCCATGCTCGAGCGGGAAGACCCGCGGGATGTCCTCATCTCGAAAGGCAACTTCAAGCTGGAACGGATTCCCCCGAGGGCCCGGATCGGCACGGGGTCGCTGCGGCGGGGCTCGCAGTTGAAAAACATCTACATGGACGTGGAGATCGTGCCCATCCGGGGAAACCTGGACACGCGGATCAAAAAGATCGAGCGGGAGAACCTCGACGGGATCATCGTGGCGGCGGCGGGCCTCAAGCGGATGGGCTGGCAGGACCGGGCTTCCCAGTACATCCCCGCGGAGATCATGACGCCGGCCGTCGGGCAGGGGGCCCTTGGGATTGAGGTGCGCAAAGACGATGATGTGCGGGAAATCGTTTCCGTTCTCAACCACGAGACGACATTCACCGAGGTGAGCGCCGAGCGGGCGTTTCTGGCCGTCTTCGGCGCCGGCTGCCAGGTTCCCGTGGCGGCCTACGGGAAAATCGAGAAGGACTCGATCACCGTGACGGGCCTCGTGGCAAGCCTCGACGGCCGCATGCTCATCAAGGACCGTGTGAGGGGGCCTGTCGCCGAGGCCGAGAAGATGGGCCGCATCCTGGGCGAGAGAATCCTGGCCGCCGGCGGCCGGCAGATTATCGACGAGGTATACAGGCGGCTTTCGCACTAGGATCGAGGACCGAGGAACGAGGTCCGAGGACAAAAAAGAATCCTCGATCCTCGCGCCTCGAACCTCGTACCTGCAGCAAACTCGAAGCGATCCATGAAGGAACCTGGAGTGCTTAAGTGAGTCATAAAGGTAAGGTCTACATCATCGGTGCGGGCCCCGGGGACCCGGGGCTCATCACGCTGCGCGGGATCCAGTGCATCGGCGAGGCCGACGTCGTCGTCTACGACTACCTGGCCAATGAGGAATTCCTCGTTCGGGCCGGGAAGGACGCCCGCCTCATCTACGTGGGCAAGAAGGGCGGCGACCACACACTCCCCCAGGGTGAGATCAACCGGATCCTTGTCGATGAGGCCCTCAAGGGCCACACGGTGGCACGCCTCAAGGGGGGCGACCCCTTCATTTTCGGTCGCGGGGGCGAAGAGGCCGAAGCCCTCCGGGAGGCCGGGATTGCCTTCGAGGTGATCCCGGGGGTCACCTCGGCCATCGCGGTGCCCGCCTTTGCGGGAATCCCGCTGACCCACCGCGGCTACACCTCGACGGTGGCCTTCGTCACGGGACACGAGGACCCCACGAAGGGAAAGAGCGACATCGACTGGGCAAAGCTCTCGGGGATCGGCACCCTCGTCTTTCTCATGGGGGTAAAGAACCTCGCCAATATTGCCCGGAATCTCGTCACGGGGGGGAAAAGCCCGGAAACCCCTGCGGCGCTCATCCGCTGGGGGACGACTCCCGACCAGGAGACGCTCACGGGGACGCTTGCCGACATTGCGGCGAAAGCAAAAAAACAGGGCTTCTCGCCGCCGTCCATCCTTGTCGTCGGGGAGGTCGTGTCGTTGCGGCCGAAGCTCGGCTGGTTCGAGACCAAGCCCCTCTTCGGAAAAGGCATTGTGATCACGAGGCCCGAGGAGCAGGCGGGTGAGTTTGCACGACTGCTTTCCGCCGAGGGCGCCCGGGTGATCCTCTTCCCCACGATCCGGATTGTGCCGCCCGCAAGCTGGAAGGAACTCGACGGGGCCCTCGGTAACCTGGAATCCTATCACTGGATCATCTTCACGAGCGCAAACGGCGTGAAGCATTTCTTCCGGCGGCTTCGCGAGGCGGGAAGGGATGTGCGCGATCTCAAGGGGATCCGGATTTGCACCATCGGGCCTGCAACGGCTGCAGCCGTCGAGGGCATGGGGCTCCGCGTGGACATCGTCCCCGGCGAATACATCTCGGAGGGTGTCGTCAGGGCCTTCCGGGACGTTGACCTCAAGGGTAAACGCGTCCTGCTTCCCCGTGCCGAGGAGGCCAGGGATGTCATCCCCGAGGGGCTCTCAAAGCGGGGTGCCTCCGTCGACGTGGTCACCGTGTACCGGACGGTGCGATCGGAGAGCAGGAAAGAGTCTCTGCAGGCCCTGCTCGATGCCGGAAAGGTGGACGTCATCGCCTTTACAAGCCCCTCGACGGTGATTAAGTTTAAAGAAATCATGGGGGATGCGGCGCTGCCCGAAAAGTTGCGCATCGCCTGCATCGGCCCGGTCACTGAAGCCGCGGCGAAGCAGCAGGGTTTCACAGTGCACATCTTCCAGGAAGCCTTCACGATTCCGGGGATGGTGAAGGCACTCATAGAGTACTTTTCGAGCAAGTGACATCGGCTTTAAAATCCTCCCCAGCCCTCCTTTGGCCGCCTCTTTCCGCTTCGCGGGGCGGCCCGGTAGGGTATGAACCGGACATGGTTGCGCACCCTCGCGGGCTGCGCCCCCGGTCCAAAGGAGGGAGTCAGGAGTTCCCCCTTTGGAAAAGGGGGATTGAGGGGGATTTTCTTCAAAGAATTTGTGATGCTCAATAGAGAGAAAGCATAAGAGAATAAGATCCAATGATCGGAATTTCGAAACTATACTGCGGGGCCGTGGAGGCTGCCGACGTTTTGCGCTACGGGCGCCACTCGGCACAACTCCCCTCGCACCTGCTGCAATTTTCGAAGGACAAGCGCCCCGTCGTTGTCTGGAACGTCACGCGCCGCTGCAACCTCAAGTGCATCCACTGCTATTCGAGCTCGCAGAACGTCCTTTACAGCGATGAGCTCACAACGCAGGAAGGCAAACGGCTCATCGACGATCTGGCCGCTTCCGGCTCGCCCGTTCTCCTCCTGTCGGGCGGCGAGCCGCTCATGCGGCAGGACCTGCCGGAGCTTGCGCAGTATGCCGTAGACAAGGGGATGCGCGTCGTCATCTCCACGAACGGGACCCTCATCACGAAGAAGCTGGCAAAGGTCTTCAGCGACATCGGCCTTTCCTACATCGGGGTGAGCCTCGACGGACTGCGCGAGGTTCACGACCGCTTCCGCGGCGTGAAGGGGGCCTTCGACAAGGCGCTCCGGGGCATCCGCAACGCCCGCAATGCCGGCATCAAGGTGGGCATCCGCTTCACCGTGAGCCGCAGGAACTGGCGCGAGATCCCCGGCATCTTCGACTTCATCGAGAAGGAAAACATCCCACGGGTGTGCTTCTATCATCTGGTCTACTCGGGACGCGGCTCGGCCCTCATCGACGAGGACCTCACCCACGAGGAGACGAGGCAGCTCGTCGATCTCATCATGGACCGCACGAAGGATCTCTTCGACCGCGGGATCGAAAAAGAGGTCCTTACCGTGGACAACCACGCCGACGGGCCTTACGTCTATCTTCGGCTCCTGCGGGAAGACCCGGAGCGTGCCGCCGAGGTCCTGGAGCTGCTCCAGATGAACGAGGGCAACAGCTCGGGCCACGGGATCGGCTGCGTGAGCTGGGACGGCGCGGTTCACGCCGACCAGTTCTGGCGCATCCATACCTTCGGGAACGTGAAGGATCGGCCCTTCAGCGAGATCTGGCTCGACCCGTCCATTGAAATCCTCGCGAAGATGAAGGACAAGAAGCCGCACGTGAAGGGGCGCTGCGCCGCGTGCCGCTGGCTCGAGGTCTGCGGCGGCAACTTCCGGGCCCGCGCCGAGGCCGTCACGGGCGATGTCTGGGCCGCCGACCCGGCGTGCTACCTGACGGAGGAAGAAATTAAAAAAGTGTCTGAGTGATAAGAAGTGTCTGAGTGTCTGAGTGAAGAAATAAAATAACAGTGTCATTGCGAGACGAGCGCCCGTCCTGAGCGTGCCGAAGGGTTGCGAGGCGTGGCAATCGACGTTTGAGAAGATAATCCGCCTCTTTCCCCCATTATAGAAAAGGGATTTAGACGGAATAGACGGGACAGACGGGATAGACTGAATAGACCAATGGAGGAGGGCAGGCCATGTTTTTTCCGGCGTACAGACCCAGGCGGTTGAGGAAAAATGAAAATCTGCGGAGGCTCATCCGGGAGACGAAGCTTTCCGTCGACGATCTTGTCCATCCCCTGTTTGTCGTTCCGGGCAAGGGCGTGAAGAAGCCGATCCATTCCATGCCCGGCAATTTCCAGATGTCGATCGATCACCTGCTCAAGGAAGTGAAGCAGTCGAAAGACCTGGGCATCCCGGCTGTCCTGCTCTTCGGCATTCCCGACGAGAAGGACGAACTCGCTTCGGGCGCCGTCCGGCGCGACGGGATCATCCAGCGGGCCACAAAGGAGATCAAGGACAAGGTCCCCGACATCCTCGTGATCACCGATCTGTGCTTCTGCGAGTACACGAGCCACGGCCACTGCGGGCACCTCAAGGACGGCGACGTGGACAACGATGCCACCCTGGAGATGCTGGCCGAGACGGCCGTCTCGCAGGCCAAGGCCGGCGCCGACATGGTGGCCCCCTCGGCCATGATGGACGGGCAGATCGAGGCTATCCGCGACGGCCTCGACGAGGCGGGCCTCGAGAATACCCCGATCATGGCCTACTCGGCCAAGTACGCCTCCTGCTTCTACGGGCCCTTCCGCGAGGCCGCCGAGAGCACACCGCAGTCAGGCGACCGCAAGGGTTACCAGATGGACCCGGCCAACAGCGACGAGGCCATGCGCGAAATCGGTCTCGACATCGAGGAAGGGGCCGACATCATCATGGTCAAACCGGCGCTTCCCTACCTGGACATCATACGGCGCGCGCGGGAGGAATTCGATCACCCCATCGCGGCCTACAACGTGAGCGGCGAGTTCGCCATGATCAAGGCGGCGGCCCAGATGGGCTGGCTCGACGGCGAGCGGGCCATGCTGGAGTCGCTCACGGCCATCAAGCGGGCCGGTGCGGACATCATCCTCACCTACTTTGCACCGGAGGCGGCGAGGCTGCTGCAGAAATAAGAGGGACTGGAATAATGGAGTAATGGAAAAGTGGAATATTGAGTATCAAGACTAATTTCTGTACCCATCATTCCCACATTCCAGTATTCCAACATTCCTATCGCAAGATCGCATGAAGCTGGAAGAAAAACAGCAACACGGGCATCCCGGCTTGGGTGGCCCCCAGGGTGACCGCATGGTGCTGCCCGGCACGCTGCGCATGGTGGCCTGGGAGGTGACGCGAAGCTGCAACCTCGCCTGCGTCCACTGCCGCGCCTCCTCCGCTTGCGGCCCCTACGAGGGGGAGCTGGACACGGGGCGCTGCCTGCGGCTCCTCGATGAGATAGCCGCCTTCAGCCAGCCCGTCATCATCCTCACGGGGGGCGAGCCGCTGCTGCGCCCGGACATCTTCGAGATCGCCGCCTACGGCGACGCGAAGGGCCTGCGGATGGTCATGGCCACCAACGGGACGCTTGTCGACGACGAGACTGCGATCAAAATCCGCGAGGCCGGGATCCGGCGCGTGAGCATCAGCCTCGATGGCATCGATGCCCGGCGTCACGACGCCTTCCGGCAGGTCCCCGGCGCTTTCGAAGGGGCGCTGGCGGGGATCGAGGCCCTGAAGCGGGCAGGGGTGGAGTTCCAGGTGAACACGACGATCACGCGGATGAACCTCGACCAGGTCGAGGGGCTCCTCGCGCTGGCGCAGAATCTCGGCGCTGCGGCGCACCACATCTTTCTCCTTGTCCCGACGGGCCGCGGCAAGGAGATGGCCCACCAGGCCATATCGCCGAATGATTACGAAAAGACCCTGGACTGGTTCTACGAGACGGGCCTTGCGTGTCCCATGCAGCTCAAGGCGACCTGCGCGCCGCACTTTTACCGCATCTATCATCAGCGGAAGAAGGAAAGGGCGCAGAAAGCCCTGCCCGAAAACCCCCTTCACGCCATGACCCGCGGCTGTCTCGGGGGGAGCTCCTTCGTCTTCATCTCCCACCGTGGGCAGGCCCAGCCCTGCGGGTATCTCGAGCTCGACTGCGGGCAGCTCAAGGAGAAGCCCTTCGAGGAGATCTGGAAAGACTCGGCCATCTTCCGGGATCTGAGGGATCTGAGGAAATACGGCGGCAAGTGCGGCCGCTGCGAGTTCATCACCGTCTGCGGCGGCTGCCGTGCCCGGGCCTACGAGAAGACGGGTGACTACCTGGCCGAAGAACCGCTGTGTATTTATGAACCCAGGAAGAAGTGACCGGTGACCAGTGATCAGTGACCAGTGAAAGAAATGAAAGCACTGATTCTTTCGCCTGTACCCGATACCCTGTACCCTGGACCCTGTTTTATGGACGAAGTCGATAAAAAAATTCTGAACATTCTCCAGGCCCGCTTCCCCGTTGTGCCGGAGCCCTTCGATGCTGTCGGTGCGGAGCTGGGGATTTCCGGGGGCGAGGTCCTCGAGCGGGTGAAACGCCTCAAGGAGGACGGGATCATCCGACGGATCGGCGCGGTCTTCGACGGACGGGCGCTCGGTTACACGAGCACGCTGTGCGCCGCCCGAGTGCCCGAGGAGCAGGTCCGGTCTTTCGTGGAAGCCGTGAACGGCTACCCCGGTGTGACCCACAACTACCGGAGGAGCCACGAGTACAATGTCTGGTTTACCTTTATCGCCCCGGACCGGGCTGCCCTCGAGAAGGCTCTTGCCGAGATCCGGCAGAGGACGGGAATCACCGACATCCTCAACATGCCGGCGGTGAGGACGTATAAAATCAACGCCACCTTCGAACTATAAAGACAGTGACCGGGGGCGTATCCCAAAGGCAAGGTTCGTTAGTTCCATTGGTTCGATTAGTTCCATTTGTTCGAGGATTCACGCCTTAAGGAAGTGCCGAACAAATCGAACTAACAGAACGAGTAGAACCAATAGAACGCATTCGATCGTACGCCTTGCATCTGCACCTTTTTGAACAGCCCTAAAGGAAAACTGACCGGGATAAAATGACCATGACGAAACCTTCATCACAGAAACCCACCCTGTATCTCATCGATGGCAGCAACTACGTCTACAGGGCCTTTTTTGCCATCCAGGGGCTCACCAACTCGCGGGGGGTCCCGACAAACGCCGTCTTCGGCTTCAACAACATGCTCGCAAAGCTCCTTCGCGACCGAAAACCCGAGCACATTGCCGTCGTCTTTGACGCGAAGGGGCCCACGTTCCGCAACGAGGCCTTCGAAGACTACAAGGCGCATCGGAAGCCCATGCCCGACGAGTTGAAACCCCAGTTCGGCATGATCAAGAACCTGGTGCGAGCCTACCGCATCCCCCTTCTCGAGATCGGGGGCATCGAGGCCGACGACGTGATCGGGACCCTGGCCCGCAGATTCGAGGGCGAAGGCGTGAACGTCGTCATCGTCTCCGGCGACAAGGATCTCATGCAGCTCGTCTCGGACAGTGTCGTCATGATCGACACGATGAAGGACAAAACCTACGATGCCGCCGGCGTCGAGGAACGGTTCGGCGTAGGCCCCGACCGGGTGGCCGAACTCCTCGGCCTCATGGGTGACACGTCGGACAACATCCCCGGGGTGCCCGGCGTGGGCCCCAAGACGGCGCTGCAGCTGATCAAGGAGTACGGCTCCGTCGAGGGGGTACTGCAGAACGTCGGGAAGATCCGCAACGAGCGAATCCGGAAAGCCGTCACGGAACATGCGGAGCAGGCGAGGCTCTCCCGCGAGCTTGCCGTCGTGAAGACCGACGCCGATGTCGAGCTTGCCCTGGAGAGTGCCCGCTACGAGGGCCCTGATCGCGAGGCCCTGAAAGCCATCTTCAAGGAGATGGAGTTCTCGTCGCTCATCCAGGACCTGGAGGTTCGCGACCGGGCCTCAGGCGGCCGAAACGAGCTCGTCACGACCGTGGAGGCTCTGCACGGACTGATCCGGCGCATCGAGAAGGCGGGAGAGTGCGCCCTGCACCTGGAGCTCACTTCGGAGCTTCCCATGTACGCCGAGCTTGCGGGGATGGCCCTGTCGTTTCAGCCCGGCGAGGCCTTTTACATTCCCCTCAAGACCGGGAAAGGGCCGGAAGGCGGGGCTCCCTGGCGCGATCACGCCCTCAAGGAGTTTTCTCCGGTTCTCTCGAGCGGGAAGATCCTCAAACACGGTCACGACCTGAAGAACATCCTCATCGTGCTTGCCCGGCTGGGGATCCGCCTTCGGGGGACGGGCTGCGACACCATGGTGGGCTCCTACCTTCTCAACCCCTCGAAAAAGAGCCACGACATCACCGAGGCGGCCCGGGAATTCCTGGACTGCGAGCTGATCCCTGCAAAGGAGATCCTGGGCAGCGGCGCAAAAGCCCTGTCGCCCGCCGACGTGGATCCCGAGCGCATGAAGGACTACGCGGGCCAGCGCGCCGAGGCGTCCCTCAGGCTCTGTCCCATCGTCACGGAAAAGGTCCGGGAGCTGGGCCTGAAAGATCTCTACGAACAGGTGGAGATGCCGCTCGTGGAGGTGCTGGCCTCCATGGAGCAGAAGGGCGTCCTCATCGATCTCAAGCTCCTCAAGGAGATGTCGGGACAATTCGATCATCTCCTGGCCCGGTCGGAAGAGCGGATCTACAGCCTTGCGGGCGAGCGCTTCAACATCAACTCACCCAAGCAACTGCAGGTCGTCCTCTTCGACAAGCTCAAGCTCGCCAAGGGACGCAAGACGAAGGAAGGATATTCCACCGACGTGGACGTCCTTATGGCGCTGGCCCAGACGCATGAGCTTCCCGCGGAGATCCTGGCCTATCGGAGCATCTCGAAGCTCAAATCGACCTACGTCGATGCCCTGCCCGCCATGGTGCACCCGGAGACGGAGCGCATCCACACCTCCTACAACCAGACCGTGACAGCCACAGGGCGCCTCTCGAGCAGCAACCCCAATCTCCAGAACATCCCCATCCGCACGCCCGAAGGCAGGCGCATCCGCCAGGCCTTCATCGCGCCGGAGGGGTACGTGCTGATCTCGGCCGATTACTCCCAGATCGAGTTGCGCGTGCTCGCCCACCTCTCGGGCGACGAGGCCCTGATCGAGGTCTTCGAGGCGGGCGAGGACATCCACACCCGCACCGCCTCGGCCCTCTTCGGCGTCTTTCCCGAGATGGTCAGCCCCGAGTTGCGCAGGCGGGCAAAGGTCATCAACTTCGGCGTCATTTACGGGATGAGCCCCTTCGGGCTCTCGAAGGAACTGGGGATCGGCCAGGCCGAGGCGAGGGAATACATCGACAACTACTTCGACAGCTTCAAGGGGGTCCGGAGATTCCTGGACGAGATTCTCGAGAACGCCCGCAGGGACAAGTATGTCTGCACGCTGCTGAACCGCCGGCGCTACATTCCCGAGATCGCCAGCTCCAATGCGGCCATTCGCCAGTTCGCCGAGCGCACCGCCATCAACGCGCCCATCCAGGGCACGGCGGCCGATCTCATCAAGATCGCCATGATCAACCTGCACCATCTCCTGGAGAAGCGCCACTCGCGGGCACGCATGATCATGCAGGTCCACGACGAACTCGTCTTCGAGGTTCCCGGGGCCGAAAAGGACGACATCGTGGCCCTCGTGAAGCGCGAGATGGAAGGGGTTGTAAAGCTGCGGGTGCCGCTGAAAGTCGAAATTGCGGCAGGGAAAAACTGGGACGAGGCGCATTAGGAGGCTGGTGGCCGGGGGCGCATCCCGCGCGATCCAGAGAAGGTGAGAAGGTAAGAGGGTAAGAAAGTTGGATACGCTGACGGCCAAATTCCTGCTCTCCGCCTCTCCAACCTTCACACCTTCTTAACCTCTCACCCTCCGTCTTTGTGGGCGCCTGGCATCCGGGCGTTGATGTTGATTGAACGTTCAAGGGTTGGGTATGGGCTCCTTCCTGAGGTCAACAAATCATCGATTTCAACAAAGATGCTAGACTTCAATCCGTAATAAACACAACGAACACCTGACTGCAAACAATGACAACACACCAGACATGATCTGGACAAGATTCTCTTGACATACAAGACCGATATTCTTATAGATCAAGCGTTAATAATCAATGCCTTATCAATAGGAATCAATGTGGAGGGGAGCAAATGGTTTGTCCACAAACAAGATCCATGATTATCAAGGTGTCTGTTTTTCTTCTTACAACTCTTATTATTCTCTCCATTACCACCGTTGTCATTGCCCAATGGCCGAAGCCGGCGAACCCTCCACCTACTCTGGAAGAAGACAGACTCATAAATAATTATCCAAATAGAGATCGTATTCCTAATTATTATAAGGAGCTTCAAAGTTACAAGAGAGAGGGGTGCAAAGAAGCTCTTGCCGGTGAGTGGCGGAGGGATGGGAAAGGGGACATTATTACGATTACCTACGATGAGGGAAAAAAGTTTTTTCTGGGGAAAGTGACTCGACCGGTAAAACTGGCATATAATCCAGGCCATCTTCTTTTTCGAGTATCTTTTGCTGATTATAATGAAGGGGTTCAACTCCCAGGCAACAACAAACCAGTTTCTCCTAACGAACCACTTCGGCTGGTTCCCCCCGCCCAGTATATGGATATCAATTGGCTACGGCAGCAACGACAGTGTAGGATTGCACAGTTTAAGGGAACAGAATATTCATACAATCAAACAACAAAAAAGAAAACCGAAACGGAACTGTGGTTAATGTTGTCTGATGATCGACTTGAATATAAAGTCGAAAAACAGTCTGCGAATTTTACTAAGTTACAATAAAGTGACATTTATCTCGAATAAGGATGATAATAATGAAGTCCAATCGTTTGTTCGGATCAATCCTCGTCTTTTATATACTTTTCTTAACTTTTGGACAGTGCCATGCGCAGCAATACTCTCCTGAGTTTCAGTCACTTCTCAACCAGATTCAACAGAATTATCTTGCGCCTAAAGGAGAAAATCTTTCCTCTATGCGTAATCAATATCCTTCCATTGTAGCCGCTCTCGTCGGCCATGCCCTGAGGCAGCAAGCGCTTCATGTCCAGCAAAATCCCTCCTTGAACAATCGATTTGCGAGCCTTCAACAGCAAGCCCAAGTCTACATAACGGATGTCGCCCGGACAACGTCTTCCCGTGTTCGAAATGAGGACGGCAGCCCGGTGACACCGGAGAGTTTATGGTTTGTGGTTAACAAGTTTTACCAGGGGCAGGAGGATGCATGGATCTGGCAGAACTTTCGTGTTCGAACCGGGACGATGCCCTCGGTTATGGTCGTCGGCTCGAGACCCCATCAACCAGGCCGCCCTGTCGGAGGTTTAGTTGAAAAAGAAGAAAAAAATCAAATCGAATTGTTTGGTATAGGGGCTCCATCGGTAAAGGGGCAGCCGCAAGCAACGTCCCCGTCCCAGCCTCCTCCGAGACAAATAACACTTAATCCTGACGGTATCGTGGGAACATGGTTCAACAGAAAAAGAACGTTCCAATTGAAGGTGTGGAAACAGGGTGACATGTTCCTCGGCAGTGCAAGCGGCGAAAGGAGCATAATGTACCCCTTCGTATCTAACCAGGTTAACCTCCGGCTCAAGTATGCCGGAGCTGGCAAGTATGGGCCGGTCTACAAAGGACAGTGTTATATGGAACGTGGGGCTGATGCCAGCCTGCATAGATGGGAAGACGTGACCTTCTATTACAAAGTTGCCTATGGAAAGGTGATGTTTTCAAACAGTGAGAGTGGGGTTGGAACAGTGGATTTAGAAAAATGATGATAATCATCGGCCTTTTCCGCTATGGTCTTCGCATCATTATGTCTAAGCGTTCTTTTACGGTACGACTATTGAAGTGCTGTCAACTCTAGCAGTCGCATCGATCTTATCGATCTTAAAGAATGCCATGCCGATCTCATTAAATCGCAGCTTCGCGGAGATTTTAATCTCTTTCCATTTGGTAATTATCAATAACATCAACCATCAGCTACTGAAAAGTTGTAGGTGGATGAGCAGATGTCATCGATTATGAGTTTAGGCGATCGATGTTTATCCGCTCCTCTGTGTAATAACTGCGGGTACCAAGCACTAGGATAACAAAGAGGATCGAGCAGATGGTTGCCCGGTCCTCTTTGTTTTAAGCCTTGTGGCTTGAGGCTTGTTGCTTGCGGCTCTCTTGTCTGCCCCTACACCCCTGTCCCTAATCCCTCTGCTGTTTTTGTAAGGGGCACGCCTGGGCGGGGAAGGCAACCGTTTTTGATTCGCGGAAGGTGCCGATAAAGGCGTTGACGACCTGCGGGTCGAACTGGCCGCCGACGTTTCTGTGCAGCTCCATGACCGCCTCGTCATGACTCATGCTCAATCGGTAGGGCCGGTTCGTCGTCATGGCGTCGTAGGCATCGGCCACGGCGATCAGACGCGACAGCAGCGGGATCGCCTCGCCGGCCAGCCCGTCGGGGTAGCCGGAGCCGTCCCAGGATTCGTGGTGGTGGCGGATGATCTTGCGCTCCTTTTCGAACAGGGCGATCGGGGTCAGGATGTCATCGCCGATCGTGCTGTGGGTCTTGATGACGTCGTATTCTTCCCCCGTGAGTTCATCGGGCTTGAGGAGGATGTGATCCGGGATCGCGATCTTGCCGATGTCGTGGAGCATGGCGGCGATCTTGAGGCACTCGATGTCGTCGGGGGAGCACTGCATGATCTCGGCGGTCCGGATCACGAACCGCATGACACTCTCGGAGTGGCGCTCCGTGTACTGGTCCCGGGCCTGGACGGAGGCCACGAGCGCCCGGAAGGTCTCGGCAATATTCGTATAGAGAGTCTCGTAGAGGACCTTGTTTTCCAGGTTCAGCGAAGTGCGTCTCGCGAGGCTCAGGATGACGTGAAGGTCCTGGTCCGTAAAACAGATCCCGTTGCGGTCTTTCCAGAGGCCCAGGATCCCGAAGACGTTGTTGCGGATCATCAGCGGGGCACAGAGGATGGATGTCGAGCCATTGGGATCGGAGACGTTGAACAACGCACCGTCCTTTTTGCTCACGACCTCCCGCAGAAGCTTCCTCGGCCAGGACACGGAGTGGCGCGGAGGGAAGGGGTCGACGTTGCTGGTGATCTTGGGCAGGAACTCGTCGGATTCCCGATCATAGAGAAGGATCGCGCAATGATCCCCGTTGGAGACCTTGAGGGCGAGATCGGCGATGACGCGGAAGACGTTGTCGTTGCTCACCCCGAGGCGCTCGATGAAATCGTAGATAAATCCCGTCGTCGAGATCTGACGGACCTTGTCGCGGAGCTTCTCCTGCTCCACCCTGTGCAGCAGGCCGTCGGCCGACAGCAGCGACTTCTCGCGCATGTAGATGTTCACTTTGTAGAGAAGCTCGTCGATGCGGAAAGGCTTCGTGATGAAATCGACGGCCCCCGTCTTCATGGCCGAGACGGACAGGCCGACGGTGGGGTATCCGGTGATCATGATGACCGAGATCAAGGGGTTGATCTCCCGGATCCGGCTCAGCAGATCCATGCCGTTCATGCCCGGCATCTGGATGTCGCTGATGACCAGGTCGTAGAGATTGGACCGCAGCGCTGCGAGGGCTTCCTTCCCGTCGGAAGCCTCGGTGGCGATGTAGTCGCCCTCATGCCTCAGGGCCTCGACGATCAGGCTGCGTACGGAAGAATCGTCATCGACGACAAGGATGGTCCTCTTGTCGGAACAATTCGCGGGCATGACCCTGAATTCGTGCCTTGCGGTCTCCGTATCGTTCATTCCGATCATTCCGACAGTCCCACCCATGGTTTCAGACTCATCGCGCGCACTGGAGACAAAGGTGTGATTGCGGCCTTAGTCGGAGACGCAGACCGGTCCCATGCGGGTTCGAACCAGACACACCGGGAACATGTGACAGGGGGCTTGCGGCCCCCATCGGAGCGGTCCCCCGCTCAGCGAATCGCGAAGGCATCTATCTGGATTTATTGCCTTTCAGGATGACATCCATCAGGCTGTAGGAGATCTTGTCATAGACCTCCGGTTTTTCCTGCTCAGGGGACAGCGAGACCACGTCGGCGTACCTCGGGCTTGCCTTCGATGCATCCTGGGCCGCAGATTGCGAGCTGACCTTGCTCTGCCTGCTGTAGGCCTTGAGGATATTGTCAATCTGGTATGTGGATATGGTCATCGCTCATCCCGTGGTTTTCTCATAATGGAGATCGGTATCCGGTATGAAAACTTTAGGATTACTTCCCTGCGGGCGGCCCGCCGCGGCTCGACAGGAGCTCCCGGAAATATTTATGGTTGACTAATGAGGGAATTTTGTTAACATCCCGTGTTGCTTTACGTTCATACGATTCATCAGGCCCTTCCGACAGGAACCTTCCTGCCGATCAAAGACCTCAATTTCACCCGTCGGGGGGCGGGGAGTGACTCAACCACCTTTACCCGATTTCGTCCCATCCTCGAGGAGCGGCAAAACGACCAGCCATGGCAGAGAGCAAGGTAAAAAAGGACACGAAGAATATCCGCATCCTCATCGCCGAGGATAACGAGCTGAGCCGCGACAATCTCGCGGAATTGCTCAGGAGTTACGGTTACGAGGTCAAGGGTGTCGGCGACGGCCGGCAGGCCATGGATGTTTTCATCGATGACAAGTACGACCTCGTCATCACGGACCTCAAGATGCCCCACGTCGACGGCCTTCACCTGCTGAAGTTCGTCAAGGAGGTCAACCCCGAGAGCATCGTCATCATGATCACGGGCTACGGAACGGTTAACTCGGCTGTCGAGGCCATGAAGCTCGGCGCCTTCGACTACATCACCAAGCCCCTCAAGGACGACGTCGTCAAGCTCACCATCGACCGGGCCCTGTCCTACGCGAAACTCAAGGAAGAGAACATCACGCTGAAGGATCAACTGAAGAAGAAATACGACTTCGGCAAGATCATCGGCTTCAGCGACAACATGAGGAAGGTCTTCGACAAAATCGAAAAGGTGGCCGTCTCGGACAGCACCGTTGTCATTTACGGCGAGAGCGGCACGGGAAAGGAGCTGGTCGCGAGGGCGATCCACTTCAACAGCGACCGCCGCAACTTCCCGCTGGTGCCCGTCAACTGCGGGGCCATCCCCGAGGAGCTTCTCGAGAGTGAGCTCTTCGGCCACGAGAAAGGCGCCTTCACGGGGGCGATCAAGAGCCGTGTGGGCCGCTTCGAGCTCGCACAGGGCGGCACGATCTTCCTCGACGAGATCGGCGACATGAGCCCGGCGCTCCAGGTAAAGGTCCTGCGCGTCATCCAGGAGAAGCAGTTCGAGCGCATCGGCGGTGTCAAGACCATCAACGCCGATGTCCGGATCATCTGCGCCACGAACCAGGATCTCGACAAGGCCGTCCAGGAGAAACGATTCCGGGAAGACCTCTTCTACCGCATCAACGTCATCCCCATCACCCTGCCCCCGCTGCGGGACAGGAAGATGGACGTCCCCGTCCTGATCAACCACTTCCTGCAGAAATTCAACAAGCTCAAGAAGCGCAACGTGAAGGAAGTCACCCCCGAGGCGATGAACTACATGATGCGCTACGCGTGGCCGGGCAATATCCGCGAACTGGAGAACCTCATCGAGATGCTCGTCGTCATGAAGGAGGAGGGAAAGATCAAGGTGGACGACCTGCCGCCCAAGATTCTCAGCGTCGGGAAGGGCAAAAGCGACGTTTCCAGCGTCGTCGACATCCCCGAGGAGGGCATCGAGTACAACGAGGTCGTCGACCAGTTTGAAAAAGGTCTCCTGCTCAAGGCGCTGGAGAAGACCAGCGGCGTGAAAAACCGCGCGGCAAAGCTGCTCAACCTGAACCGGACGACGTTCGTCGAGAAGCTCAAACGATTCAACATCAGCTAGCGGCGCGAAGCGCCGGCATCAAGAACTGGAATATTGGGTATTCCCATTCCAGGTATCATCCCATCATCCCATTCTTCCAATACTCCAGACCGTCATATTTTTGACAAGCCGCTTAAGTTTTCGGCAGTGCGATCGACAACGCAGCGCAGAGCCTTGCCCCTTGCCACCTCCGCGCAGAAGCCCGACACGCTACCCGCTACACGCCACCCGCTTCTTTTTCCCCCCTGTACCGTGTACCCTGTACCCTGAACCCTATTCCCCGTGGCATATCACTTGCTATCCTCAGGTCAGGCGGTGGTGTGTCCATCGGACCACCTGCTATTCCGCACACCGGGACTGACCATGAGAAAACACTGCATCGCCTGTCTGGCCGTCGTTCTGGTTCTTGTCTTTGCCGCATCCGCAACCCCAGCAGGGAAGGCCGGTGCGGTGTACAGCATTCACGTGGGATCCTACCCCAGCGCGGAAAAGGCCGCTGAGCAGGTCAAGACCCTGAAAGAAAAAGGCTGCGAGGCCTTCTCCGCAAAGCCGGAGGGCGGCGATGCGCGCTGGCGCGTCTTTGTCGGCCGGTATGCGGGCGCCGATGAGGCGGCCCGCCAGGGCGCGCAGCTCGAGAAGAAAAAAATCATCCGGTTCTATACCGTCCGAAAAGTCCCGGCCACGGCGGAAGCGAAAGATCCCGCAGGGACAGAGGGCAAGACGGCCGCCAAAGCGGCCCCTGTGCCGGACCCCCCGAAGGCGGATGTCACAAGCCCAAAGCCCCTGCACCCCCAGGTAACGATCACGCCGGCTGCACCGGAGACCCCG
>Ga0351877_1142_pt1 | contig 17897 bp, 14 predicted proteins | sample BONcelFGM3001D13_FD_206775 | JGI IMG/M metagenome (GOLD analysis project Ga0351877, IMG submission 206775) | Enriched cells from coal bed in the Powder River Basin, Montana, United States - BONCAT cells FGM rep3 HSBNCT.FGM.300.1.D13 ...
CCGTAGCGGAAAGGTTTGCCCGACTTCTCGAAGGTGAGGTCCGAAAACGGATGGGGCAGGAAGCCTTCCGGACAGCCTGCGGGCAGAGCTGGGACGAAGTGGCACGAAAGCAGATTGAGATCTACGAGGAGCTGCTCTAAAGAGATGTCATTGCGAGCCTGCGGAAACCCATTTCCCTGATCTCCCTCTCCCTTGAGGGGAGAGGGTTGGGGTGAGGGTGGATGTTCCGAGGCGCGGCAATCTACGATTTAGCATCCAATGCGAATGCGATCGGCCACCGGATTCTCCAACCTTCTTACCCTCTCACCCTCTTACTTTCTCTTTTCCCCAGATACACCTAGAAGTGACTCATCGGCCTCTTCCCGATCGGGTAGACGTTGAATCCGATCTCGAAGAGGGCCTGGTGATCCAGGATATTTCGGCCGTCGAAGACGAAGGCTGGCTTCACCATGAGGTCGTAGATTTTTCTGTAATCGAGCTCCTTGTAAAGGCTCCACTCCGTCATGACGGCGATGGCCTGGCAGCCTTTTACCGCCCGGTATGGGTCCTTGACGTAATGCACGGTTCCCGCAAACTCCTTGATGTCTGCCTTTGCATTGTCAAGCGCCACGGGGTCCGTCAAAATGATTTCGGCCTTCTCCTCCAGCAGGCGTCTGACCACATGAATTGCCGGGGACTCGCGCGTATCGCTCGTATTGGCTTTGAAGGCAAACCCGAAAAGGCAGATCTTCTTGCCCACCAGCGTGTTGAACATGGCCTCCAGCATGACCATCACAAACCGATTCTTCTGGTAGTCGTTTATGCGGATGACTCCTTCCAGATAGTCGGCGACCTCCGGCAGCCCCTCGTGCCGGCAGAGATAGACAAGATTCAGGATGTCCTTCTTGAAGCAGGAGCCGCCGAAGCCGATGCTCGCATTGAGGAACTTGCTGCCGATGCGGCTGTCCATCCCCACGATCTTCGCCACCTCCGAGACATCGGCGCCCGTTTTCTCGCAGACGGCCGAGATGGCGTTGATCGTGGAGATGCGCTGGGCGAGAAAAAAATTGGCGGCAAGCTTCGACAGCTCGCTACTCCAGATGTTCGACGTGACGATCCGTTCGCGGGGAACCCAGTTGGCGTAAATCTCGACGAGTTCGTCCCGAGCCTTCAAGCCGCCCTCTGTGTTCCGCGATCCGATAAGGACCCGGTCGGGACGTTCGAGATCGCGGACGGCCGTCCCCTCGGCGAGAAATTCGGGGTTCGACAGGACGTCGAAGTGGATCCCGTTGTTTCGCGACATGAGGATCCGTTCCATGGCCTGGGCCGTCTTGACGGGAAATGTGCTCTTCTCGACAACGATCTTCGATGAGCGTGCGTTCTCGAGGATCTGCCGGGCAGTATTTTCCCAGAACTGAAGGTCGGCGGCCATCCCGGCGCCTGCCCCGAAAGCTTTCGTGGGCGTGTTGACGCAGACAAAGATGATGTCGTTCTCTTGAATCCCTTTCGGGATGTCGGTCCGGAAGAAGAGGTTTGTGCCCCTGACCGCCTTGATGATCGCATCCAGCCCCGGTTCGAAGACGGGCAGCGTATTGGAATTCCATTGATCGATTCTCTTCTTGTTGATGTCGACCACCGTCACTCTGCATTCGGGACACTTGTAGGCAATCATGGCGGCGGTCGGCCCGCCCACAAACCCGGCCCCGATACAGAGGATGCGCTTTTCGTATTTCATCGGTACCTGCCTTGTTTCACGATGGGTTTTCTCGAAAGTCCTTTTAGCATTAATCGGGCCAGATGATAAGGATTTTTCGAGAACCAATTTTCGAAAAGGCAAAGGATTCCAACGCCATGGAGAACCCGTGAGGATTCCATCCCGGCCGCAGGCCCGTCATGCCCCCCGCACTGGCATAGAACAGCCCCTGATGGAGTCGAAAATCATTAGAAACTCCGATGCGTTACAAAATTTACAACGCATTCACCCCATGCAACTCTTGCGACGTTTTTTCTTGACTTACTCCCCCCGGTGGGCTAGCCTACATGCCTGTCAAATGCAGTGTTTACAGCCCCTTCGAGAAATCGAAGGGGTTCAATGTATGTGGCTGAATGGTTTTTTATCATCGATTATGTAATCGACGAAGCGGAGCTTTGTAAAAACCTCACATAGGATGCCATTTATGGAATTTATAGACCTTGCGCACCAGCAGAAATTGATCAGGGAAAAGATCGGCAAGCGGATCGATGCCGTGCTCGATCATGGCCAGTACATCATGGGCCCCGAGGTTGCCGCCCTCGAGAAGGAACTCTCCCGGTATGTCGGCGCAAAACATGCCATTTCCTGCGCTTCCGGCACGGATGCACTGCTTATGGCCCTGATGGCCCGCGGCATCGGGCCCGGGGACGCCGTATTGACCACGCCCTTCACGTTCATCGCCACGGCCGAGGTCATCAGCCTCCTGGGAGCCACCCCCGTCTACGTCGACATCGACAGGAAGACCTACAACATCGACCCGGGTCAGTTCGACCGATGCCTCTCTGCGCTCCGAAGCGGCGATTCCGGCCTGCACCCCCTGCCGCGCCTTGCCGGGCAGGCCCGAGTCACGCCGAAGGCAATCATTGCCGTTGACCTTTTCGGCCTGCCCGCCGACTACGTACGCCTCAGCGACATCGCAAAACGACACGAGCTTTTTTTGATCGAAGATGCCGCCCAGTCCTTCGGGGCTGAGGTGAATGGCAGAAAGGCCTGTACGTTCGGCGACATCGCCTGCACGTCCTTTTTCCCGGCAAAGCCCCTTGGCTGCTACGGCGACGGGGGAATGTGCTTCTGCTCCGACGACAGCCTGGCGGAGATCATGCGTTCCATCCGTCTTCACGGCAAGGGCTCTCACAAGTACGAAAACATCCGGATCGGCATCAACGGGCGGCTGGATACACTTCAGGCGGCGATCCTCCTGGCGAAATTCAGTCTCTTCGAAGAGGAGGTCAGGCTTCGTCAGCACGTGGCAGGCCGTTACAACGAGCTTCTGCGCTCTTGCCAAAGCCTCGTGACACCCGACGTCCCGACCGGCTGCCAGAGCGTGTGGGCCCAGTATTCACTTCTGGCAAGAGATGAAGCACACCGGGACGCCATCATGAAAAATATGCAGGGCAAGGGCATCCCGACGGTCATCTACTACCCGAGGCCGTTGCACCTCCAGGCGGCGTTTTCCTTCCTCGGCTACCGGGAGGGGGACTTCCCCATGAGCGAGGACTGTGCACGGCGCATCTTCAGCCTCCCCATGCACCCCTATATGAAAGAAGAAGATCAGCAAGTCATTGCATCCCTGCTCAGGACGCTCGCCTAGAGAAAGCATCTTCCTGCCTCTGCGGCTTTTCACTCATTGCTATGAAGACAGCCATGATTAAGCAGTTCTGAATCGCACAAACGGGAATTGGAGAGCAGCCATCCACCGAGATGTGCCTTTATGGGTCGAACTTTTTTAATGGCCGGTTAACTCAGGCGAGACAGGGGGACTTTTGCATGGATAACGACAAGCAAAGAAATGTCAACCTGATGGATCTGTTTATCCTGATCCTGAAGTACAAGGGCTTGATCCTCTCCGTGGTGTTTCTCGGTACGGCTGCCTTGAGCACATACAGCATGCTCCATTACAGGGGCCAGACTGCCGTTGCGGACCCCCTTAATCCTTCAGGCGTGTACTATTCCGAATGCATCATCGAGCCTGATGGCGTCTCGGCAGACGTGCTGAAAGCAACGTTCATGAGCCGGGATCTAGCGAGGCGTGTGATCGAGACGAATTCGTTGATGCCGGTTATCAAGGACGTACTGCTGGACGAGGCAGACAAAACAAAGACCCAGGAGGCGCCTTTGCAGTTGAACGAGATTCAGGTCCGGCTGTCAAAACAACTGGGGTTCAAAAATGAAAAAGAAATCATTACATTAACTTTCATTTCGCCATCCGGTGAATACCCCGCCAGGATGCTGACTTACTATCTCAAAGCATCAAGTGATGTTTTTCGTGAAGGAGCTCTGTCGGGCAATGAGAACAGAAAGAGGGCTCTATCTCGGCAGTTGCAATATGAGACAGACCCTGTTTTGAAAGCCAGAATGTCCGATCGGATCATTTATTTCGTTGAAGTTGCGCAAAAAACAAAGGATGCTCCATATTATGGGTTTGCCGTCATCGATCCACCCACACCACCCATGATTCAAATTGACCCGAAGCAACGGACCGGTAAGACCTATCCGAATTATGTCATGATCGTTCTTCTTTTCATCTTGGCGTCCTTCCTTCTCGCCGTCTTTCTCGCCTTCTGCATAGAAAAACTCCGGAAAGCAAAACGAGAAGATCCGGAACGATTTGAACAGATCAAAAAATATCTGCATCTCCGAGCAAAATGAGAGGGGAAAACGCATCTTTCCGCTTTGCCCGCTAATCCTCTTTGGGAGAAGATTCCGACATGAAAAAAGATTTGCCGAAAACCTTCGAATCGACGGGAATCGCCGTGATTGGCGCAGGCGCCTGGGGCAGAAACCTCGTTCGCAACCATGCTGAACTGGGTGCGTTGCGGCTGGTCTGCGACTCGAACGAACTGGTCCTGGCGCAGCTGAAAACGCAGTACCCTCAAATCGAGACATGCCTGTCCCCTGCCGATGTCCTGACCGCCGCCATCCAGGGAGTCGTGATCGCAACCCCCGCGGAAACCCATTTCTCGCTGGCCCGAGAGTGCCTGCTTGCAGGTAAGCACGTCTATGTCGAAAAACCGCTTGCGCTCAGCGATGTGGAAGGGGAGGAACTCATCCGCATTGCGCAGGAGAACAATCGGATCCTCATGGTCGGCCATCTCCTGCAGTACCATCCCGTTTTCGTCCGGCTGAAGAAGCTGGCCGACACGGGGTGCCTCGGAAGGATCAATTACATCTATTCTCACCGCCTGAACCTTGGCAAGATCCGGCGTGAAGAAAACGCCCTGTGGTCTTTTGCCCCCCATGACATCTCCATGATCCTTTCGCTGACCGGAGAGGAGCCGGAAAGCGTCCAGGCAACAGGCGGCAATTACCTGCACCGGAAGATCGCCGATGTGACCACGACGCACCTCGACTTTCCGTCGGGCATCAAGGGCCATGTCTTCGTCTCGTGGCTTCATCCGTTCAAGGACCAGAAACTCGTCGTCGTCGGCGACCGCAAGATGGCCGTGTTCGACGACACGATGCCCTGGCCCGAAAAACTCCTGCTCTACCCCCACGAGATCGTGTGGAAGAACAATGTCCCCGTTCCTGCAAAGGGCGAGCCCGAGAAAGTTGCCGACATCCCCGAGCAGGAACCCCTGCGTCTGGAATGCGAGCATTTCCTGAACTGCATTGCAAAGGGGACACAGCCGGTCACGGACGGCTGGGAAGGCCTGCGCGTTCTGAGGGTCCTCAACGCAAGCCAGCAGTCTCTGAATCAGCACGGCGCGAGAATCTCCATGAGAGTTTCCACTCCCGGAACGGAGGAACGGGCTGAGGCGCAAAATGCCCACTTTGCCCACGAGACGGCCGTCATCGACGAGGGCTGCGAAATCGGGGCGGGCACGAAGATCTGGCACTTCTCCCACGTTCTGAAGGGAAGTCGCATCGGCGAGAACTGCAACATCGGCCAGAATGTGGTCATCGGACCCGACGTGACGATCGGGAAGAGCTGCAAGATCCAGAACAACGTGAGCGTCTACAAAGGGGTAACCTTGGAGGACGGGGTCTTCTGCGGGCCTTCCATGGTCTTTACCAACATCTACAATCCCCGGGCGGAGATTTCCAAGATGGACCAGGTCCGCCCGACGCTGGTGAAAAAGGGGACCACGATCGGCGCCAACGCGACAATCGTCTGCGGGGTCACCATTGGGACCTATGCCTTTATCGGCGCCGGGGCGGTCGTGACGAAAGACGTGACCAGCCATTCGCTTGTCACCGGAAATCCGGCCCGTCACGCAGGATGGGTATGCAACTGCGGGGAGCGCCTGGAGGGCAATCTCCAGTGTGTTGCCTGCGGGACGAGATACAAGAAAACAAAATCCGGTATTGCGGAAAAGCACCCCTCATGAAGATCGCCACCGTCCTGGGTGCACGTCCCCAGTTCATCAAGGCGGCGCCCGTGTCCCGCGCGTTTCAGACCTATCGCGCAGATCATCAGGACCGGCCGGTCCGGGAGGTCATCATCCATACCGGCCAGCATTACGACGACGAGATGTCGGCCGTCTTCTTTCGCGAGATGTCCATCCCGGAACCTCATTATCATCTCGGCGTTGCATCGGGATCGCATGGACGGCAGACGGGACAGATGTTGCAGCGCATCGAGGAAGTGTTGCTGCACGAAAAGCCGGACGGGGTTCTCGTGTACGGGGATACGAATTCAACCCTCGCGGGCGCCCTGGCGGCAGCCAAGCTGAATATCCCTCTGGCCCACGTCGAGGCCGGCCTGAGAAGCTTCAATCGCCTCATGCCGGAAGAGATCAACCGGGTCCTTGTCGATCATGTCTCGTCCCTGCTGCTTTGCCCCAGCCAGGTTGCGATTGACCATCTTCGCACCGAGGGGATCACCGCCGGTGTGCACCTGGTTGGCGACGTGATGGCGGATGCCCTGTCCCTCTTCTCCGCGTTGGCGGATTCCTGCTCCGACATCCACGAACGGTTGGGGCTTGTAAAGGGCGCCTATCTGCTGGCAACCGTACACCGCGCAGAAAACACGGACGACCCGGAACGCCTTGCCAGCATCCTGTCAGCCTTCGGCCGCTTGGACGAGCCCATTGTTCTGCCGCTGCATCCAAGGACCAAGAAGGTGATCGATTCCCTGAAGTTGACCGTGCCCAGGCAGGTCAGGGTCATCAAGCCCGTCGGCTACCTGGACATGATCGCCCTGGAAAAGTCATCCCGCATGATCCTGACCGACTCTGGTGGAATTCAGAAAGAAGCATACTGGTTGGGGGTCCCCTGTGTGACTCTCAGAGATGAGACTGAGTGGGTGGAAACGATCGAATCCGGTTGGAACCAGTTAGTCGGGGCGGAGGCGGATAAGATCGTACGCGCCATCCGTTCCTTTGCGAGACCGGAATCGCGCCCAGGCCTCTACGGCGACGGGCGGGCTGCAGAACGTATCGTGGATCTTTGCATCCAATCCCACCCTTCAACTTGAGTTCAGACCATCCTTCGCCCTTCTTCAAGATCGAACTCTTTATTTATTTAAGACGACAGCCTCGCGTGTAAAGCTCAAATGCACCATGTTCAGCCATGCGTCTCAATCAGGAACAGGAACGATCTATCATATCGAAGAGAATTCGAGCCGGGAGTACCAGCGTTCATGTTGGAATTGATCGGCAACCGAAGAACGACAAGGGCTATGTCAGTATCAGAAATCTTCGTAACCTTGTCGAGGAAGCAATCATGCCAATGCCGTGAGTCTGCGGTTTCCAAAATGTTGTGTTCCATCAGACCTGATTGATATCCAAGGACACTATTAACTCGCCGTTTTTTCATCACATCCTCAGGGTCGGTTTCGGCAGCTTATCGGCGCAGCTGTTGACCGTCATCACGTTACCCCTGCTGACTCGGCTCTACATGCCCTCGGCCTATGCGGGATGGGCACTTCTGATGAGCGTCGTGTTGGTCGTGGCCTCTGTCGCGACCTTGAGATATGAACTGGCTATCGTCCTTCCTGCCACACACGAAGAAGCGGCCAATGTGATGGCGGGCTGTGTCGGGATATCCTGTGTGATTGCTCTTCTCGCAAGTGCTTTTATCTCTCTCGGCGGCACGTGGCTGCTTGGCGAATCCTTTTATGACGAGCTTCACAGCTGGTTGTGGAGCATACCACTGCTGATCGTCTGCATCGGCATCTATCAAGCCGTTAATGCCTGGTGCACCAGGACCCAGGAGTTCAAGTGGTATTCCCTGTCGCAGGTCGCTCTGCCTTTCATGACCATCGGCTGTCAGATTTTGGCGGCCCTTTGGGGCATGAACACCTCCTCAGGACTGATTCTCGGAACCCTTCTGGGGCAGTTCTTTGCCGCTCTGCTGTTGTTGGCCCTCATTTACTCAAGATACGGGAACCTCATCCTGGGGGCCGTGTCGGGACCGAAAATCCGCGAAACTCTTGTTAAATACAAGGCCTACCCGCAGTACATGACCCCATACACCTTGGTGGGCACCATCCGTGAGCGACTCGTCTACTTTCTCTTCGCGACCTACGGCGAGCGTTCGAGCCTCGGGTTCTATAATATCTCCAGCAGGGTGGTGAACATTCCGAATAGTTTGGTGAGCAGCGCAGTTAGGCCGGTTTTTTTCCAGCATGCCGCAAGCACGGATTTCCGCTTGCTCGAGGTGCCGGTCCTCAAGGCATTGCGCCTTCTGGCGGCCTGTGTCATTCCCTTCTGGATCATTTTTCTCTTTCACGCCGAGGCCCTTTTCGCCCTGTTTTTCGGTGAGCCATGGAGGGAAGCTGGTCTTTATGCCATAATTCTATCCGTCCCTGCGGTTCCGCTGCTCCTCAGCAATTGGCTCGATCGGGCATTCGATGCGCTGGGCAGGCAGCGCCTTGCCTTTGCAATGGAGTTTGTTTTTTCCGTTCTTTCCGTCATCGCGCTGGCTTTCGGCGTTCTGTTTTTCAAAAGTGTGCTGATCGCCGTCTGCCTCCAGGCAGGGGTTTTGACAGTTTACTATTCCTACTGGCTCGTTGCTCTCTTTCACGTGGCACGCTTTCGCCGCGGCGGGCTGCTGAAGCTGCTGATGACGATCGCCGTTCTCAGCACGCTGTCGGCCGCAATAGCGGGTACGATTCGCTCGATCGCCCCCGCCCTGGTCTCGCTTGCCATCAGCTCGGTTGTTTTTTCCGCTCTCGTGCTTGCGTACCTGTTGCGTCAGTGGAAAACGCACAATCGGAGCAACGGAGGTACTCTTGCATGATCGTCATTATCGATTACGGCATGGGGAACGTGGGCTCCATTTTCAACATGCTGAAAAAAGTTGGCTGCAAGGCAAACATATCACGTGACCCTTCCGAGATCATGGAAGCGGCCAAGCTCATCCTCCCGGGCGTTGGCGCCTTCGATGAAGCCATGAACAACTTGCAGCAGAAAGGCCTCATCCCTGTGCTGAACCGCCGTGTTCTGGAGGATCGCTGTCCCATACTGGGCATTTGCCTCGGGATGCAGTTGATGTCCAGGCGAAGTGAGGAGGGAAAGTTACCCGGCCTGGGATGGATTGAAGCGGAAACGAGACGTTTCCGCCTGGGTCAGGAGCAGGGTCATCTGAAAATACCCCATATGGGATGGAACCTCGTCGATGCACGCGACACGACGGGGATTTTTGCCGGATTTAAGGAAACGCCACGATTCTATTTTGTGCATTCTTACCATGTGTGCTGCGACAATCCCGCCGATGTCCTGGCCACCAGTATTCATGGCTGCAAATTTACAGCGGCCGTCCGAAGAGGCAACCTTCTCGGCACACAATTTCACCCCGAGAAGAGCCACAAATACGGCATGCACCTTCTGCTTAACTTCGCCAACCTGCCCTGAAAAAGAATCGCCTCGAGCGGGAGGCGATGACCTTCGCGATTTCAGGCAGAGACAGCCTTTCTCTTCATGCCGGTGTGTCGATCGGGAATCGGGACTGAAATTCATTCACGGATGATGGAACATCATGGCCACTTACACCATTGTGGAGATCGCAGACCATTTACGGACATTGGGTGTGGAGCAGGGCGATGTGCTTCTGGTCAGGGCGTCTGTGAGAAAGGTCGGCAGCATCGGCGCATCGGGGGATCAAAACTCGGACTCATTGATCAGGGCATTGTTGACGGCCGTCGGCAAGACGGGAACTATCGTCAGTCTTGCCTTTACGAAAACCTTCCTGTTTCCGAAAAAACATCGCGACTATGTTTACGACCGGTACACTCCGGCCACAAGCGGCGGTTTGGCCAATGCCATGATCCGCTGGCCGGGAGCCGTGCGAAGTCTGCATCCGTCGAACTCCTTTGTTGCAATCGGTCATGACGCGGGAAATATTCTGATAGGACACGACGAGAACGCCACCTGCTTCTTCCCTATGGAAAAGCTCTGTGAGCGGGATTCGAAGATGATTTTAATTGGATGCGTGGAGGATAGCCCGGGGTTCAGCACGGTCCATCTCGCACAGGACCGGCTGGGATTAACAACTCGAACGATTTTCAAAAATCTGTTCGGTGTATATTTTCATAGGGACAATGGGGGGATTTCCCTTTTCAGGAAAAAAGATTTTCCCGGCTGCAGTATGGGATTCAGCAATTTTTACACGCATTACGTGAAGGCTGGCCTTTTGAGGACGGGCTTTATTGGAGATGCCTACAGCGTCCTGATCAAGACAAGAGATGCCTACGGCATCGAGTTCGACCTGTTGAAGAAAGATCCCAGGGTCGCCCTGTGCGACAATGACAACTGCGAGTTTTGTCGGGGTGGGCTTTATTACAATATGCGATGCTGGCCCGGGTACTACGTCAAGAAGCTTCCGGCGATCATCGGCAGGGTGTACAGATTGGTAACGAAGAACTGAGCAGGAAAGAGAGCATGGAAAACATCCGTCATTCATGTTGCCAGGCGGCAGGGGTCGGCGATTGATGATGACTGCCGAAGCGCAATATCTCCGAGATCAGATGGAGCGCCATGCCTCGAGGTTTTTCACGGCCGAAGCCAATCGCAGCTTACAAAGGGCGAAGATTTATTTTGGACCCTATAAGGAAATGGCGGCCGTGAGAGAAAAGGCCATCGCGATACCGACGGACTTGCCATCGACGATCACGCCCCGTGACATATACACGGCAGCCTTCAATGGAACGCAGGTGACGTTGTGGAATAAGCTCCCGAGGCCTGAAGGCAGCCAATGGATCGGCTTGCCTGACGAGGAGACACCCGTCTGGTTTCAGCATGAAAAGGGGGCTGTTCTTCCCGCCTGGAACCTGTTCGCAAACATTTTAGGTCTTCTCACGTTTCGGGAAGAAATGGAGATAACGACGAGGGATTCTCACGGCAGGTTTATGGCGGCAATGAGCCCTCGCTCCAAAGCCGGCTTGCTGGAAGTTCCTGCTTTTAACGAAGCTGTGGCGATTGTCGTTGCGGGTTGCCTCGGACTGGAGAGAGAAGATCGGCCGGCCTTCGATCTGACAAATTGCGTGACGAACCCCGGAGTGATTCTTTCCCACGATGTCGATATCCTCCTGGGCAACGACCTTTGGACCCAGAGCATCCGCCTTTATCGGATGTTCGCGCCCCTTGCCCGCATGAAAGCGCCCGATTTCGCCAATGCAAAATGGATCGTGGCCAATTTCAGGCAACCCGGGAGATATTACCTGGATGACATTAAACGCCTCGTCGATGCGGAGCGTTTCCATGGCGCAAGATCCTCCTTCTATCTTTTAAATGGTGCCGCAGGAAGATTCGGTGCCCGCAGCGGATCCCGCATGATTTCCGAGGCTGTAAAACACATCCCCGACGGATGGAATACCGGAATGCACTACAATTATGACACGTTCCTCTCCGAAGATCGATTTCAGAGGCAGGTGTCGGAGCTTTCGGATATCCTGAGGGCAAGACCGGTTTCCGGGCGAGGGCATTATCTTCGATTCGATGCCAGAGAATCATTCAGGTTTCTTGTTCGTCAGGGTATTCTCTGTGACGAAACGGCAGGATATGCGGATCGCATCGGCTACAGATGCGGCGTTGCCGGCTTTTTTCAGCCGTTCGATGAAACGCAGGGAAAGGCATTGCCCATCTGGGAAATTCCGCTGGTCATCATGGAGGGAAATCTCGTCGAACAATATCAGGATGAGGGCATTGAAGCGTTTTCCCGGATGCTGCGCCACGTGAGCAAGGTGGGGGGGGCCTTGAGTGTTCTCTTTCATCCCGGCTTGTATTGCAATCCTGAATTTCCCGAGACAGCGGGCCTCTACGATCGTTTGCTTGCTGTCATTGCCAGGGAACGGGCGGTAGCCGTTTCCTGCCGTGACCTGCTGAACACGTGACCGGATTCGCCGTGCAAGATCACGAGCTTTTTCGATCGGACAATCCGCCGCCGGGGAACAGACATGCTTAAAACAAGAGTGATCCCCTGTTTGCTGCTGAGAAACCAGGGACTGGTCAAAACGGTCAAATTCAAAGAACCCAAGTATCTTGGAGATCCAATCAATATTGTCAAGCTTTTCAATGACAAGGAAGTCGACGAGCTGCTTTTTCTTGATATTACGGCCTCTGTGGAAAACGCCAGACCGCCCATTGAGCTGCTGTCAAAAATTGCAAGCGAATGCTTCATGCCCCTTGGGTATGGCGGCGGAATCCGGAATTTGCAGGACATCAAGGAAATCTTCAGCGTCGGGATCGAAAAGGTGACTCTGAACACCTACGCTGCAGAAAATCCCGACTTCGTCAGAGAGGCGGCTGATGTCTTCGGCAGCCAAAGCATTGTCGTTTCCATGGATGTCAAAAAAAGCATATGGGGCAAGTACGAGCTATTCACACATGGAGGCAGAGTGGGCACAAAGAAGGAACCTGTCGGCTTTGCCCTGCTCATGGAGAAAATGGGGGCGGGGGAGCTGATCGTGAATTCAATTGACAGAGACGGGACGATGCAGGGCTATGACATCGCCCTCATCAAGAAAGTATCCGAAGCGGTCGGAATCCCCGTAATCGCCAGCGGGGGCGCGGGTAAAATCGCGGATTTTGTGCAGGCCGTCCGCGAGGGGGGCGCTTCCGCCGTAGCCGCTGGAAGTTTCTTCGTTTTTCACGGCCCTCACCGGGCAGTTCTCATTAACGTACCCACGCCCGATGAGTTGGAAAGAGCATTCGAAAGAAACGATCCATTCCTTGACCCGAAGGCAACCAAAAACAAAATGAACGAGGACGTTGCATGACGAACCATTACAGAATCTGCACAAACTGCGTTATGGATACAACCGATCCGGACATCCAGTTCGATGAGAACGGCGTCTGCAATCATTGCAGGACCTACCCGGCGGTCGCTCGCGCAACGTCGGTCCCTTTCGCGGAAGGGGGAGCGCAAATCGTCCATGCGCTTGTGAAAGAGATCAAGGACAAGGGCACGAACAGGGCGTACGACTGTATCATCGGTGTCAGCGGCGGGGTAGACAGCACCTACGTCGCTTATAAGGTCAAAGAGCTCGGGTTACGGCCCCTGGCGGTCCACCTGGACAACGGATGGAATTCAGAACTTGCAGTCAATAATATTGAAAAAACGCTCAAGGTGCTCAAGATCGATTTGTATACCCATGTCATCGATTGGGAAGAATTCAAGAAGATACAGCTTGCCTTCTTGCGTGCATCCACCACAGAGGGGGAATTGCCGACGGATCATGCCATATTGGCGGTTCTCTATCGCGCCGCGATGGAACACGGGCTGGAATACATCATCGTGGGAGGGAATCATTCTTCGGAGGGCATCCTGCCCGTCAGCTGGGCCTACGGATCCAAGGACTGGCGGTACACGAAAAACATCATCAAGAAATTCGGAAGCGTCAAAATCAAGACGTGGCCGCATTTCAGTCTTATAGACTATTTCTACTATGTTTTCGTCAAGAGAATTAAAAGTATCCGTATCCTGGAATATCTTTCCTACAACAAAAACGAGGCCATGAAGATTCTCGAGAAGGAGCTCTGCTGGAAATATTACGGCGGCAAGCATTATGAATCGGTGTACACGCGTTTCTACCAAGGGTATGTATTACCCAGGAAATTCAACATCGACAAGCGGAAGTGCCATCTTTCTTCACTGATCTGCGCGGGACAGATGACACGGCAGGATGCACTGGAGAAATTGCAGGAAGACACCTATCCGCCGCTATTGCAGCAGCAGGATCGGGAATACGTCGCCAAGAAGCTGGGCATCACCGAGGAAGAGTTTGAAAATATCATGTCCATGCCGGTCAAATCCTTTTCTGATTACCCCAATAACTACGGAATATTCAAGTTATTGTTCGCGATGCTCAAATATGTCCGGAAAGCCGGCATGAAGATCCACAGTCATTGAAAGGAAGTCGTGGACAGCAGACAAGACTCGGTTGGGTCCAGATGGTATTTCCGAGGAGGTGCTGCTGCTTCTATCGAAGCACACCCGGCTGGGGATGCTTACGGTATAATGGCAGGGGCAATATGCGAAATGCAGGATTTGAGTTGCTAAAGACTGTCAAGATCAAGGCGGTAACTCAATCCCAAGAAAAAGGCAGAGCCAATCGACCCCGCCTTCCCTCCTTCCAAAACCTTCTCTTCGGCAGGAAGCTTACTGTTTGAATCTCCTCACCCCTGCCAATCCGATAATACCGAAGCCCAGAAGGAGCATAGTGGCGGGTTCAGGCACTTGGGTATCGATAACATTTTGACGGGCATAACCATCCACCCTGAAATTATCAAGAGCAAATACATCTCCTGAATACGTCCAATATACTTTTGCTAAATTCGTCCATTCAGAACCGAGAGAAAAGGTCTGAAAATCTGCGACGCCATCTTTACCATCAACCAAACCATCAGGAGTGAAATTCGCTGTTATGGTGCCGCCCTCAAGAAAGGAACCTGTTACGGAGAACGACCCCTCATAACCCGGAAATCCAGCGAAATCAAAACTCTGGATAGAAAACGCCCCGCCGCCAACCTGAGTCAGCACCGCATCACGATGTGTAAGACCTACGGTTGTGCCGTTGTAGGGAAAACTTGTTACTGAGTTGATATGAAGATCTTTGTAGTAATTATTGAGAGGTCCAATGCCATATTGAAAACCACCGGATACCACAGGCGAGGTGTAAACGACCTGTGCTCCTGAGATCACTCCTACATCCTCAAAGTCAACAACCGCAGCATGCCCAACATCAACTAGCGCCAGGGACAGAATTAACGAATACAACCATACTTTTTTCATGTTCTAAACCCCTTTTAACGTAGTGTAACTTAAGCAACCTATGCATTGTAACAAACGCAACCAAGTTATGAACATTATAAGCATTTTACATGCCCGTTTTGTAATGCATTGATATCATTATTGCTTTATTATTTATGCGAAATATATATTAGATGATTTTTGTAAGATATGTTTACAATACTCGAGTATTAGATGTTTGATATCCTAATGATATCAGATGCATGTGAACGGATTGAACTGTAAAGTTTCTTTACAGTAGCAGGCAGATATCCTTATGTGACTGCTTCGGTCGAGCATGGTTCAGGACACAATATGTCTTTGTACTCGGTGATCAACTGGTTCTTTTTCATCAACTGCGCTTCGCTGCTCGGATTCATCTTCTACAGTCGCCGGTATTATTTCGTCAAACCGAGCATCCAGCTGATCACATTCAGCATCATTTTTTTCCAATTTCCGCTGGCCATTTTTTCCGACACGTACGAAGGAACCGTTCCGGATCCATACATTCTCAGTTTTTTAATCCATGGATACATTCTTATGGGGCTTACCGTAAGCCTATACACCTTTCAGGATGCGTCGAGGACGGTGTGGAAGCGTATCACGGAGGACCGGGTTTCGGATCCCCGTGCGAATGAGCGCGCCGTCTTCATTCTCACCGGAGCTGTTATTTGTATCGTTGCCATTTATCTTGGCCATGTTCCCTTCCGTGAAACCGGTCTCTATGCCGTATTTGCGAACCCCTCCATGGCGGTCGTTGCGAGAGAACGTTCCCTCAAATTGCTTGACAATTGGGCTCTCGTGTATGCCTTTTCCCTAATGACGTCATCCATAGCGCCGATGCTGGCGGTTATGCTATCGGCGCTCGGTACAAAGTTATTTTTTCAAAAACGATTCTTTTCCCTGGCCACAATCAGTCTCGCCGTCATTTCTCTTATGCTTGCGGTCAGTCTGCCGGGGGCGCGAGTATCGGCGGTCAACCTGTTGCTCGTCGTGTGCATTTCCTTTTTTCTGGTCAAGGGGCTCCCTTTTCACCCTGCCCGGTTATTCCTTCTGTTTGTACTTATCGTGACGCCGGGGGTCCTGATCGGAATGTATCGGGAAGGAAAGGCTTTCGGATTCGATTTGTACCTGCAGTATCTGTGGGATTTTATCGGCCGACGGGTCCTGCAGGACCCTCTCGAAGTCGGATCTTGGTATATCCATCACGCTCAGACGTACGGCCTTTTCGGAATCCCCGCGCTTCCTAAATTAGCAGCCATCACAGGCTTTGATGCGCTGAATGTGCCAAACTATATAGGCCTCCGCTATCAGCCCAATGCCGGCCCGACGGTCAGTGCAGTTGCAGGATATCTTCTGACATACTGCAGCTACTTTGGCATTGCATCACTCCTGATCTCGATGATCGCTCTGTGGCTACTCGATCTGGCCGTTTATGTTTACGAAAAGCTGAGCTACTCACTCCTCATTCCCTGCGTATCTGCAGTGAGCCTGTCGACTTTGTCATTTATCAGCAGTGATTATACGACAGTGTTGGTTACGCATGGATTTGCGGTGACCTTGATTATTGCATGGAGCGTGGATACCGCAACAGCCAGGAGAAGGGTTGGCCGTGTGTGATCCTGCAATAACGGCAAAGGAATGCATGACGACGACAAGCGTCCTTCACCTGTTGATATCCGACTACCAAGTCGATTCCAGAGTCCGGAATGAGACAGAGAGCCTGAAGAACAGCGGTTACGAAATCGATGTCTTTTGCCTGAAAAGCGGAGATACGGAAAAAACAGAACGCAGGAACGGCGTCCGGATTGCAAGATTCGGCACATTTGCTGATCGTAAGATATTGCACATCCTGACGGCCTATCTTGGATTTCTCTATGCCGCTATGCGGAAGAACTACCGCTTGGTGCATGCCCACGATTTTACGGCATTGCCCATCGGATTTTTCCTGTCCCGGCTCAAGAGCATTCCGCTGATTTACGACACCCACGAACTCTGGTCCGAATCGGAACACGAGGACTACCCGGAGCTGATGCTCAGGTTGGCATACCGGATCGAGAGATATCTCGCGAAACGCGCGGATCGCATCGTAACCGTCTCGGACTCCATCAATACGTTTCTTCAGCGATATTTCGAAAATCCAAGAATCACCACCGTCCGCAACATACCTTCGTACACGTTTTCTCATCAATCCGACATCCTGCGGGAGAGGTATTCGCTTCCCTTTGACATCCCGATTTTCATTTACCATGGTGCTATCAGCAAGTCACGTGGTGTTGACTTGATATTGGAGGCAGTCAAACGAATTCGTCATGATGAGTTCAGATTTCTGTTCCTGGGGAGTGGACCCTACTTGAAGGAAATCGAGAAATTTGTCCACGAAAATGATATGGAATCAAAGGTTATCCTCTCTGAAGCGGTGCCCCAGAATGAATTGCTTGCGTATTTGAGCAGTGGAGATATCGGAGTCCATGCCATTTCCAACACCTGCCTGAACCATGCGTACTGCCTGCCAAATAAACTGTTCGAATATATCCATGCCGGGCTCGGTGTCCTGTGCACGGACTTGAAGGAAATGTCGCATCTGGTTCAGGAAAACGGCATAGGACTGAACTTTGAAAACAGAAATCCTGATGATTTAGCTCTGAAAATGCGATACCTGATTGAGCACAGGGATCAGATGAATCGGTATAAATCAAATTCAAGGCAATTGAGCAAATTCCTCACCTGGGATAACGAGTATTCTGGCTTGAAATGTGTGTATCGGGATTTGCTATGTCCGAAAACTGCAGCCTGTAAATAAAAGGACGTCCTTGCTTTCCGAGTGTCTCGAACTTTTTGACAGGGTCGGCTCCTTTCTATGTGGAGGAATGTCCAAGACAGGGTTGTCCTGTGATGGAAGCTGAGATATTGACTTTCCCGCATACATCGAATGAGAAGATGATGTCATCATGCGCATCTTTCCGAGATTCTGACCAGACTGGGAATCCAACTT
>Ga0351877_1145_pt1 | contig 17352 bp, 5 predicted proteins | sample BONcelFGM3001D13_FD_206775 | JGI IMG/M metagenome (GOLD analysis project Ga0351877, IMG submission 206775) | Enriched cells from coal bed in the Powder River Basin, Montana, United States - BONCAT cells FGM rep3 HSBNCT.FGM.300.1.D13 ...
AGGGCCGTTTCCGCCAGAACCTGCTGGGCAAGCGCGTGGACTACTCTGGCCGCTCGGTAATCGTCGTGGGGCCGGAGCTCAAGCTCTATCAGTGCGGCCTGCCAAAGGAGATGGCGCTGGAGCTGTTCAAGCCCTTCGTGATCGAGCGGCTGGTAGCCTTGAAGTACGCCCACCACGGCAAGAACGCCAAACGCATGGTGGAAAAGGGCAAGGCCGAGGTGTGGGACATTCTGGAAGGCGTCATCAAAGAGCACCCGGTGCTTTTGAACCGCGCGCCTACGCTGCACCGCCTTGGCATTCAGGCGTTTGAGCCCATCCTGGTCGAGGGCCGCGCCATTAAGCTGCACCCGCTGGTGTGTACCGCCTACAACGCGGACTTTGACGGCGACCAGATGGCCGTGCACGTGCCCCTGTCCATGGAGGCGCAGGCGGAAGCCCGCTTCCTGATGCTGGCGCATAACAACATTTTGAAGCCGCAGGACGGCAAGCCCGTCATGAGCCCCTCGCAGGACATGGTCATCGGCTGCTATTACCTGACCATGACCTGGCCCAAGCGAGAGAGCCTCACCAGCGAGCAGATCCACGCTTACAGCAGCTACAACGAGGCAATGATGGCCTACCAGACGGGCAACCTGACGCTGCAACAGCCCATCCGTGTCCGTGTGACCCGCACGTTTGAAGGCCAAACGGCAAGCCACATCATCGATTGCACGCTGGGTATGCTGATCTTCAACGACGTGATTCCCCAGGACATCGGCCGCAAGCCCCGCGCCTGCCTGGAGGACATGTTCGCTTTAGAGGTGGACACCCTCTGCGGCAAGAAAGACCTGGGAAAAATTGTCGATCAGGTGTACCAGAAGCATGGCATCCATGACACCGCGCTGGTACTGGACGCCATCAAGGCGCTGGGCTTCAAGTACTCCACGCGCGGCGCGGTTACCGTGAGCGTGAGCGACATTCAGGTGCCGCCGGAGAAGCCCGTGATGCTGGCCGAAGCGGACAAGCAGGTCAAGGAGATCAACGCCCTGTTTACCGAGGGTATGCTCAGCGAGGACGAGCGGTACAAGGAAGTTATCGAAATCTGGTCCAGCACGACCAACAAGCTGCGCAACATGATTTTGCCGGAGCTGGACGAGCGCAACCCCATCCGCATGATGACCGACTCCGGCGCGCGCGGCAGCGCCTCGCAGGTGGCCCAGCTGGCCGGTATGCGCGGCCTGATGGCGTCGCCAAGCGGCAAGACCATCGAGCTGCCCATCCGCGCTAATTTCCGCGAGGGCCTCTCAGTGCTTGAGTTCTTCCTCAGCTCCCACGGCAGCCGCAAGTCGCTGGCCGATACGGCTCTGCGTACCGCGGACTCCGGCTACCTGACCCGCCGCCTCGTGGACGTGTCGCAGGAAGTGATCGTGCGCGAGCCGGACTGCTTCGCCAAACGCGGCGAGAAGGTGCGCGGCATCACCATCAGCGAGATCACCATCGGAAACCAGGTGATTGAGAGCCTGGAGGATCGGCTGGTGGGCCGCGTGGCCGCCGAGGATATTTTACACCCCGAAACGGGCGAGCTTCTGGCGGCGCTCAACGAGACCATCACGCATGTCAAGGCGCGCCAGATTGCGCAGAGCGGCCTGAAAAAGGCACAGGTTCGCAGCGTGCTGACCTGCCGCAACGAAACGGGCGTGTGTGCCCGTTGCTACGGCGCCAACCTGGCCACCGGCGAGCCCGTGGATGTGGGCGAGGCCGTGGGTATCGTGGCCGCGCAGGCCATCGGCGAGCCCGGCACACAGCTGACAATGCGCACCTTCCACACCGGCGGCGTGGCCGGCGGCGACGACATCACGCAGGGCCTCCCGCGCGTGGAAGAACTGTTTGAAGCCCGCAAGCCCAAGCGTGACGCGATCCTCAGCGAAATCGGCGGCCGCGTGAGCATCGGCGAGAGCAAGAAAAAGCGCGAGCTCGTCGTAACGGGCGATGAGGACGGCCACGAACAGAAGACCTACCAGATCAACTACGGCAGCCGCCTGAAGGTGACCGACGGGCAGATGGTGGAGGCGGGCGATGAGCTGATCGAAGGCTCCATCAACCCCCACGACCTGCTTCGCATCCTGGGCGTGAAGGCCGTGCAGGACTACCTGCTGCGCGAGGTGCTCAGCGTGTACCGTCAGCAGGGCGTTAACATCAGCGACAAGCACATCGAGATCATCGTGCGCCAGATGCTGCGCAAGGTGCGCGTGGAAGACAGCGGCGACACCGCGCTGCTGCCCGGCGCGCTGGTGGACATCTTCCGCTTTGAGGAGGCCAACCGCGACACCATCGAGCGCGGCCGCCGCCCGGCCATCGCCAAACGTATCCTGCTGGGCATCACCAAGGCCTCGCTGGCAACCGAGAGCTTCCTCTCCGCCGCGTCCTTCCAGGAGACGACGCGCGTGCTGACAGACGCGGCTATCAAGGGCAAGATTGACCCGCTGCTGGGCCTCAAGGAGAACGTGATCATCGGCAAGCTGATCCCCGCCGGCACAGGCATGCGGCGCTACAAGGACATCGACCTTGTTGAGAACTTCTGACAAACAAACGGCCGGCGGCAGGGGAAACCCTGCCGCCGGTTTTGATGGAGAAACCGATGGAAAACCTGACCATGCGGCCGGCCGCTCCGGCGGATATGCCCGCGGTGTACGACGTGTACCGCACCGCCATTGACCACATGAACCAGAACGGCATCCCCCAGTGGGACGAACTCTACCCGACCCCTGCTATTTTGGACGAAGACCTGGCGCGCGGCGAGCTTTTCGTAGCGGACGCGGCGGGGGAAGTGCTGGCCGCCGTGGCGCTCAACGAGCAATGCGACCCCGCCTACGATGCCGCCGCATGGGCCTATGAGGGCCCGTGGGTAATCGTGCACCGCCTGTGCGTGTCGCCCGCCGCGCAGGGCAAGGGTGTGGGGCGCGGCCTGATGACCGCCGTGGAAGACTGGGCGCGCGCGACGGGGTACCGCGCCATCCGGCTGGATGCGTTCTCGCTGAACCCGCACGCCCTGCGCATGTACGCGGGGCTTGGGTTTGCACATCGCGGCGAGGCCAACTGGCGCAAGGGGCTGTTCTACTTGCTGGAAAAGCGCCTGTGACGGCATGCGCGGCACGGCCTGCGCTGACGTAAAACGGCCGTGACTGTGTGGCGGCAAGTGGGTGGAAGCCCGCGCGTGCCGCGATTTGGCTATTGCAAAACAGTTATGAATATGCTATACTTACCCGCGTCGCTGATGAAGCGGTTTGGGATTATAGCTCAGTTGGTTAGAGCGCCACGTTGACATCGTGGAGGTCGATGGTTCGAGCCCATTTAATCCCACCAAACCAGAACCCCTTGAAACGCAATGGTTTCAGGGGGTTTTCACGTTACGCAACAGCGCGCAACCGCAGATCCTCGTCGTGTGCGCTGCCGATCCGCCTGCCCCGCGCCTTGCTCCCGTTCTAGCCCTACCGCAGCGCCGTCACTACAGGATACACCAGCCCCGCGACCATCAGCAAGGTAATAAAGGGCCGGTTGATGTTCTGCCATTTGTAGTTCTTATTGCGGATGGCGTCCGCCGCGTGGTTGACGCTGGAGAAAACGAAAAAGAAGCAGAAGGCGAACAGGATGGTGAGCTCCGCATACAGGCCCCAGCCTGCAAAGCACACCAGCAGCGCGACCGCCGCGTACGACAGCAGCGCGATGGCCGACTGCGTCTGGTAGCGGCTGCCGCTCTCATACCCTTTGGCAGCGCTGGCCTGCGCCGGAAACAGCAAGCCTTCCAGCCCGGACAGGCCCGCTATGGCCACAATGAGAATTGGGATCATGAAATGTAGCTGCGCGACCGGGTCGTAGCCGTTCTGAAAGCCAATCTGATATCCGAAAAAGAAGGCCACACACACAGACAGTATCCGAACCGCGTCAATGATGTTCGAAACCATGTTCCTGCCACCTTTCTTATTACCTAATTTTGTTTATACTACCATGTCTTCGCGCGTTGCGCAATGTCAAACCGTTACGGAGAAGCCCCGCGCGGGGTTGGCGCGCTTGGCCTGCGTTGTGTGGTGCTTTGCCGCCAATCCGCGAAAAATAACTTGACAATAGTACACTAAGTATACTATAACAGTATATGTGGTGATTAATATGCGGCAAACGACTCGGGACAAGATCGACAGGGCAGCCCAGCCATTCCTGTTGCGTAACGGCATCCGGGGCTGGAACATGGACGACTTCGCAAGCGAGGCGGGGGTGACAAAGCGCACCCTGTACCAGTACGTTGCCTCCAAAGAAGATTTGGTTGAAAAGACGCTGTTAGCCTATATCCGCAACACGCAGACAGTGCTGGCGCTGCGCCTTCAGGATGCGCCAGACTTCCGCACGGGGCTGGAAACGATTTTGGCTGTCTATCCGGACATGATCGTGATGTTTGACTCGTTTGCGATGCAGAGCATCTTCAGGCAGTATCCGGCCATCGAAGAGCGCCTGATTGCACAGCGCAGCAGCCTGACGGCGGACATCGGGGCCTTTCTCCGGCAGGGGCAGTTGCAGGGAGACATCAACGCCGACGCGGATGCGGACGTCATCATCCAGATTGTACAGGCCCTGATCCTGTACTATGCCAAAAGCGACCCGGCGCACCTCGGCGACAAGCTCCGGCAGAGCTTCCAAACCGTGATGCACGGGTTTATGGCGAAAGGAATGTGAACCCATGAAAAACTCCAACCCTTTGCGCTACAGTGTGCTCTATTCCCTGTGTTGCTACCTGCCGCTGCGGCTGTTGGGCAAAGTGCGCTTTGAAACGCACAGCATCGGCGAGCGGATATCGGCCGCGGATGCCTCGCCCCACACCGTTTTTCAGGAAATCAGTATCCTGGTTGGGAAAGGGCGTCCCTTGCGGGGCGGCGCGGTTCTCGAGGTGGTCTTCCACGCCTCGCGGGTCTCCGCCGCCACGGTGGAGCGGTGGACAAACGCGACCATCCCGTATTTTGCCGGGTTGCCGGGCTTTTGCAACAAGAAGTTCATGATTGACCGGGAGGCAGGAACCTTTGCAGGCCAGTACGAATGGGAAACGGTCGAGCTTGCGCAAGCCTATGCGCGCAGTTATGCGACCAAAACGATGGCATGGGTTTCGTCGCCATTCCCGATACACTACACCATCACCGATCGGACGACGAATAAAGTCGTTCAGGCCAGCTAGAAGGGGTTCGGATATGGACGTTGTCATCCTGTACTTTTCCGGCACCGGCAATACGGAATTGATCGCCGGTGAGATTGTCCGGCGGCTGATTGCGCAGGGCCATACGACCGAGGCAATCAGCATCGAGGATCAGGCGCGCCTTTCGCAGGTATCTTTTGCGCACAAGACCGTCGGGTTCGGGTTTCCGATCTACAGGTATTCCTATCCGGATATCATGAACGGTCTGTTTCCGCTGCTGGCTCGGCTGGGCGGGCAGAACGCGTACTTTCAGTTTGCCACCTACGCCCGTTTTAGCGGCTTCGGCCTGCGCGATTTTGCGAAACGGATGGCGACGCTTCATTACAGGCCCATTGCGGAAGCGTGTTTCAAAGCCCCGTCCTGCGGCATGGAGGCCCGGCGCGAGGAAACGGGGTTCGACTGGCAATCCGTGATGTTCTTTGAGGATAACATCGACAAAAAGTTGGACGCGTTCGTCGGGCAGATTGTGCGTGGGCAGGCGATCTGCAGCAAGCCGGAGCGCTTGTGGCGAGCACTGTTTCGCCCCGTCGTGCGCGCGGTGGTACGCGATGTGGAAAGAACCAACTACCCCAAACTGCAAATCGACCCCGCCATATGCACGGGTTGCGGCCTGTGCGCGCGCATGTGTCCGGATCACAATCTGGCTAAGGCAGAAGGGCGCATCGCCATCCGCAGCCCTTACGATTGCCTGCACTGCCTGCGCTGTTTGAACCGCTGCCCCGCCAACGCCATTACTTTCGGCAGGCTGACCGCCGGAAACCGCCGCTACACCTTGGCGCTGCGCGATCGGCTCTACGCGAAGGCTGCATCCGGCCATCGTGAACCCTGCTGGCAGGGTTTCGACCGCGTCGTTGCGGCATGGCGGAAAACCACGTTGCGCTACTGGCGCAGGCACCGCAACGCGCCAGAAACCTGACGCCGCGCCAGCGGGTGTGCCATGTGACAGCCCGCCGCCGACCACGTGCAGCCCCCACGCGATTGTGGCTCCCCGGCCACAACGCCCCATACAACACCGTCCCCGGGCGATTTCCGCTCGGGGGTTTTTCATTGTGCCATGCGCTAAACCATGTGTAACAGCACTTTGCCAACCTGTGTTTCAACGTTCATTACACGCCTGTGTGCAGACTGTAAGCCCGCTGAAGCGCCGCAGGAAAAGGCACTGCTGCGGCAGTATGCTGTCCTCTCTCAATGATAAATCCGAAACCATTTCTTCCTCTTTACGGGTATACTATGCCGCAAACCACCAACCGATAATGGGGGAATGGTTGTGACATAGGGGTTGGACGCTTATTAATAATACAGATTTTACTTGTAATTGGCGCTCGTTGGTGTATAATGTAATACACCTGTATGTATGGGATAAAAAGGTGTAATCGGTTTACATCTACAGTAGCGGGCGTTAGCCGCGGGGAACGGATTCGTCAGTTGGTTACACGGCTGACGAAACCGTTGTGTTTCGGAAATTTATCCGACTTCGGTGTATCTCCAACGTGTACCAACGTACTGCGCTGCAACCGAGTGCAACGGTTCCTCTGTTCGCGGGCGCACCGGTGTTCGTACGGGCACGGGGAATGGGTACTGCCAACAGACCCTCGCCGTATGCCCTATGCCAGTGATGGCAGCCGTTTGCCTGCCAGCCTGATGGTACCTGACCGGATATGTTACATCAACCCAGCGCCGCGCGGCGCGAAAGCAAGGCAAACCCGTCGCCAGTTACCCTGTCCTTCATGGACAACAAGATTTGATGGGGGCTATTGTATGAAGCCGAACCGTAACGTGCCCAACCGCACCCTGATTTTGGCGCTTACCGTGCTGCTCACGCTCGCGCTGGCCGTCTTTACGGCCATTGGCGAGCCGGACAGGCTGGCGTTGTTCTCCAACAGCGTGTCGGTAGGCGCGCTGTCTACCAACGCCGCACCGATCATCACACAGGGCACGACGGCTTCGATGGCCTGCGTGGAGGACGGCCCCGCGCAGACGTTGCTGCTTAGCGCAACGGACGAGGATGGCGACGCCCTCACGTGGAGCGCGGCGGGCGCAAGCCTCGGCACGGCTGCGGTAGACAACGGAACCGTTACCTATGCGCCCGCGCCCGATGCCTTCGGTGCGGACAGCTTCACCGTGACGGTGACCGACGGGAAGGGCGGCGGAGACGCAATCACTGTGTCGGTGACCATTACGGCGGTCAACGACGCGCCCGTACTGCCCGATTGCACGCCGGTAACGGTTTTGGAGGATGCGGGCGCGCAAAGCCTTGCGGGCTGGTCGGGCGCAACACCCGGGCCTGCCAATGAGGCGGATCAGACGCTTACGTACACAGTACAAAGCAACAGCAACCCCGCGCTGTTTGCCTCGGGAGACCAGCCCGCCATCGCGGCGGACGGCACGCTCACCTTTACCCCGGCTGCCAATGCGCACGGCACGGCCACCATCACCCTGTCCGCCACCGACAACGGCGGCGGCGCGGACACCTCGGCGGTGCGCAGTGCGGCCATCACGGTCATGGCGGTCAACGACCCGCCGGTGAACACAGCACCCCCGTCGATTGGCGGCATCATCGCGGAGGGCGTGACGCTCACCGCCAACCCCGGCAGCTGGAGCGACGACGCGGACGATAACCTGACCGCGCTTACGCGTGATATTGTTTGGCAGAGCGCCGCGGACGCAAGCGGCGGCGACCTGAAGGTGATCGGCATGGGCGGTAGCCTGCCGGTGACCGCTACGGAGCGCCACCGCTACCTGCGCGTGTTTGAAACCGTGACCGACACCGACCTGAGCGGCACCCAGACCGCAAGCGCCGCCTCCGCGTGGCAGCAGGTGCGCAACAGCGAGCCCTTTATTGCCCACACCGATATGACCATGACCACCGAGGAGGACACAGCGGCCACGCTCACCCTGACCGCGACCGACGAGGACGGCGACACGCTCACCTGGAGCGCCAGCACGCCCGCGCTGGGCAGCGTGACCGTGACGGACGGGCGCATTGACTATACGCCCAACGCAGACGCAAACGGTAGCGACAGCTTCAATGTGATCGTGATGGACGGCTACGGCGGCGCGGACAGCCGCACCGTGACTGTGACGATCACGCCCGTCAACGACCCGCCCACCTTTGCCGTGGGCGAAGACCAGACCGTATCCGAGGATGCGCCTGCGCAGCGGGTGACCAGATGGCTGGCTGCCGCGTCCGTGGGCCCGGCGAACGAAGCCTCGCAGACACTCGCGATTATCCTCATGAACAACAGCAACATGGATCTGTTTACAGTGGATGGCCAACCCGACATATCGCCCGACGGGACGCTCACCTATGCGCCCGCGCCCAATGCGCACGGCAACGCAACCCTGACCCTGACCGCGCGCGACAGCGGCGGCGGGACCGATACGGCTGACGTGCAGACCTTCACCATCACTGTGGAGGCCGTGAATGACACGCCTGTGAACACCGCGTTCCCCGTGGTCAGCGGCATGTTTGCGGCGGGCGGGCGGCTGAGCGCCACCCATGGCGAATGGAGCGACGCGGCAGACGGCGATGCGGGGCGCCTCACCTATGCGTGGACATGGCAAAGCGCGCTGGACGAGAGCGGCACAGACCTGCAAGCCTTTGGCACAGGGGATGAGGAAACGCTGACGGCGGCGCAGAGCCACCGCCTAGTGCGCGCGCTGGTTACCGTGACGGATACCGACGCCAGCGGTACGGTCACGGCGGAGGCTGCATCCGCGTGGCACGCTGTGGAAAATAGCGCGCCCGCCATCACCGAGGCAACGGCGGTGATCCATACCGACGAGGATACGCCCGCGACGGTCACGCTGCACGCCACCGACGTGGACGGCGACACGCTTGTATGGAGCGTTTCCGAACCCGCGCAGGGCACGGCGACGGTCGAAAACGGGCTGGTTACCTATGCGCCGGACGCGGATGTGTTCGGGCCGGACAGCATCACCGTGACCGTGGACGACGGGCACGGCGGTATGGCAAGCCTGCCGGTCAGTGTTGAGGTTGCCTCTATTAATGATACACCCACCTTTACCGTAGGCGAAAACCAGACTGTTGCCGAGGACGCGGGTGATGTGGCTGTGCCCGGCTGGATCAAAGCCGTGAGCCCCGGTCCCGCCGACGAAGCAGCGCAGACGGTGGCCTTTGAGATCACCTCCGTGTCTAACCCGGCGCTGTTTGCTGCGGGCGGCTCGCCCGCTGTGGATTCCGACGGCACGCTTCGCTTTACGCCCGCGCCGGACGAAAACGGCGTGTGTACGCTTGGCATTGTCGCCCGCGACAGCGGCGGCGGGGCGGATGAAAGCGCCGCGCAGACCTTTACCGTCACCGTGACGCCCGTCAACGACGCACCCTCCTTCACCAAAGGCGCGGATCAGACCGTGGCGGAAGACGCGGGCGCGCAGAGCGTAACCGGATGGGCGACAGCGCTGCGTTCGGGCCCTGCCAATGAGGCGGCGCAACAGCTAACTTTCCACGCGGCAAACGATAACGCGGCCCTGTTTACCGCGGGCGGTCAACCGGCAGTGTCGCCCACGGGCACGCTCACCTTTACGCCCGCGCCCAATGCCAACGGAAGCGCGACGGTCACCCTGTACGTGACCGATGACGGCGGTACGCTGGCCGCTGGCGATGTGGACGTATCGCCAGCGCAGACCTTTACCTTTACCGTTACGCCGGTCAATGATACGCCGTCCTTCGTGCGCGGCGCAGACCAGACCGTAGCGGAGGACGCGGGGGTGCAGAGCGTGCTAAACTGGGCAACTGCCATATCGGCAGGCCCTGCCAACGAGGCGGCACAGCTGGTTGCCTTTGAAATCACGGGCAACACCAACCCTGCGCTGTTCGCAGCCGACGGGCAACCCGCCGTGTCGCCCTCGGGCACGCTCACCTTTACGCCCGCGGACAACGCAAACGGTGCGGCCACGGTCACGCTGCGCATCCGCGATGATGGCGACGGCGCGAACGTCTCCGCAACGCAGAGCTTTGGCATCGCGGTTACGGCAGTCAACGACCTGCCTGTAATTACGGGCGAGGCGACGGTGACCACACCGGAGGATACGGCCCTTGCCTACGCCTTCAGCGTGACCGACGTGGAGGACGCGTCCACCGCGCTCACCGTTTCCTACAACACCGGCAGCACTGCCATGCTTAAAAAGGCGAACATGACCCTGACCGGCACGGGCGAGAACCGCACGCTCACCCTGCTGCCCGAGCCGGACCGCAGCGGCACGGTGACCGTATTCATCACCGCGACGGACAGCGTGGGCGCGGTGACCACCAAGACCATCGTGCTGACCGTGACGCCCGTCAACGACGCGCCCACCGTCAGCGCTATCCAGAACCGCGCCACGGACGAGGATACGTCCACCGGCGCAATCGGCTTTACCGTTCTGGATATCGACAGCGATGTGGCAGCCTGCACCGTAACCGCCGTTTCAGCCAACGAAGCACTGGTGCCCAACGACACCGCACACATCCAGACTGGCGGCAGCGGTGCGGCCCGCACGCTGACCCTTGTGCCCGCCGAAAACCAGAGCGGCACCGCCGTGATTACCGTTACGGTGAGCGACGGTGAACTTTCCGCGCAGACCGCCTTCACCCTGACCGTAAACCCCGTGGACGACCCGCCCGTGATCAGTGTGATCGAAAACACCCAAATCGACGAGGACGGCGTGGCCGAGGCAATTGCTTTCGTGCTTTCGGATGTGGATAACGATGTAACTGACCTGGTCGTGACCGCCGCCACCGCCAACACCGCAATGATCCCGCGCGCCAACATTGTGGTCGCACCCATCGCGGCGCACGGCGGCTGCGCGCTGCGCGTGACCCCCGTGGCCAACATGAACGGCACCGCCGCCATGACCGTGACCGCGCGCGACCCCGAGGGCAAGCTTGGCACGCAGAGCTTTGTGCTCACGGTGAACCCCGTGAATGACCCGCCCGTGCTGGCCGCCATCAGCGACCAGACCACCGCCGAGGATACGCCCAAATCCATCACCGTATCGGTGAGCGATATCGACAACACCACCGCCCAGCTTACCCTCACAGGCAAAGCCACCGGCAACGCGGCCCTTTTGCCGCTCGCCAATGTGGCCGTTGCCGCGGGCAGCGGCGACACCCGCACCGTTACGCTCACCCCCGCCGCGGACCAGCACGGTGCCAGCACCGTGACGCTGCTGTTGTCCGACGGCGCGGGCGGCACGGCGGAGCGCACGTTCACCCTCACGGTGACACCCGTCAACGACAAGCCCCGCTTCACCCCCGGCGGCGATGTGACCGTGCCGGAGGATTCCGGCGCGTACACGGCGGCTTGGGCAAGCGGTCTCTCCACGGGCGCGGCCAACGAGAGCCAGACGCTCGCCTTTACCCTGACGACCGACAACGACGCGATGTTTGCCTCACCGCCCGCCATCGACGCGGATACGGGCAACCTGACCTTTACACCCGCGCAGGACGCTTGCAGCGTGGTCAATGTGACGGTAACGCTTTCCGACGAAGGTGGCGCAAGCACCGATCCCGTGACGTTTAAAATTACCCTGTCGCCCGTGAACGACGCGCCCGTGGCGCTGGGCTTTGCCAGCGCCATCAACACCGACGAGGACCAGCAGGTGACCGGCAGCCTGAGCGCCACCGATGTGGACGGAGACACGCTGACCTACGAGCTGGACGGCGGCGCTGCGCACGGCGTGACCACGCTTGCCACAGCGCACGGCAGCGTGACGCTCAATGCCGCCAGCGGCACGTTTACCTATGTGCCCCATCGCGACCATTATGTGGGCGTGGACACCTTCCGCTTCCGTGTGTTCGACGGCGCGCTCTACAGCGAAGCAGCCGAGGCGAGCTTCGACTTCACAGGCGTGAACGACGCGCCCGTGGCCGTGGACGGCACGCTGACCTGCGATGAGGACGCGGCCGATGTGCCCGGGACGCTTTCGGCGCTGGTGAGCGACGTGGACAACTCGGCGCTGACCTACAGCATCGTAGAGGGGCCGGACCAGCAAGGCACCCTGACGCTTGATGCGGATACCGGCAGCTATACGTATACGCCCGCGGGCGATTTCTACGGTACGGAGCGCTTCACGTTCCGCGCCTTTGACGGCAGCGTATACTCGCAGATCGCCACAGTCACCGTGACCGTCGCGTCGGTCAACGACGCGCCGGTGGCGCAGAGCGAAACCATCACCGTGGACGAGGGCCAGTCGCTCACCGGCCTGTTCAAGGCCTTTGACGTGGAGGAGGACGCGATCACCTACGCGGTGCTCACCAGCCCCGTGCCGGAGGGTTTCGCGTTTGTCAGCGCTACGTCCGGCCTGTTTACGTTCGACGCGCCCTTTGTGGACGACGCGCTGGATCGCGAGATCCCCGTGCGCTATTCCGCGACGGACGCAAACGGCGCGGTTGCGCAGGGCGAGATCACCATCGCCGTGCGCAACGTGAACCGTGCGCCGCAGCGCGAGGCGGGTTCGCCCGCTCTGTTTACCGCGCGGGAGGAAGTCGCGGAGGCGTTCAACTTGGGCGTGACCGACCCGGACGGCGACGCGCTCACCTACCAGATTTTGAGCCCCCAGCGCCACGGTACCGTTTCCGCCATCGGGTCGGACGGCAGCTTCACCTACCAGTCCAACACCAATTTCAGCGGCTTGGACCGCTTCACCTTCATGGCGACCGACCCGTCCGGCCTCAAGTCGGGCATCTATACGGCGGTCATTACCGTGACGGGCGTCAATGATCTGCCCGTGGTGTATGACCAGTACTACGCTACCAACCGCGATACGCTGCTCAGCGGCATCCTGCTGGCGGGCTATGACCCGGACGGCGACGCCCTCACCTACACCGCCACCGATACCGTTCCCGCGCAGGGCACGCTCACGCGCGTCGCCAACGGCCAGTATACCTATATGCCCGCCAGCGGCTTTAGCGGCGACGTAAGCTTTACCTACACCGCAAGCGACGGGCACGGCGGCGTATCCCTGCCCGCCACGGTGCACATCCACGTGTTTGGCACCGGCGGCGGCGGCACGGGCAAGTGGGTCGACTACATCCAGAACCGCTGGATACCGCAGAACACCACCGATCATGTGGCTGTTGGCACCACCAACATCACGTTTGGCACCGTATCTGTCACCTCGGCCAATAGTTGGCTGCTGGACGCGGCGGGCATCAGCTACACGATCGACGGCAGCACCATCCGCCTGACGCTCACGCCCAAGCCCTACCGCACGGGCCAGACCGTGATCACCCTGACGGTCAAAGACGCGGATGGCACCACGTTCGTGCGCACGTTCGTGCTCACGGTCACGCGCGTCAACTACGGCCCCACGGCCACCGGCATGACCCGCACCATCGACCAGAACACCGAGATGTACGAGTTTGTGACCGGCAGCGACCTAAACGGCGACGGGCTCACCTACGCGCTGGCGGAAGGCATCGACGGCCATACGCTGGACTTCCACGCGGACGGCACCTTCCACTTCAAACCGAGGACAAATTTCACAGGCACGGTTTCGTTCACCTTCACGGCCAGCGATGGCGAGGCCGTATCGGATGCGGCCACGGTGACCATCATTGTGGAGCCGGTGCCCATCGCGCCCAGCGCGGACGCCCTGCACATCGAAACCGATGAAGACACCGCCACCGGCGGCACGCTGACCGGTAACGACCCGCACGGGCACGCGCTCACGTTCCGGCTGGTGCAAAACGGACGCATCGGCCGTGCCACCGTGGCCGCGGACGGTACGTTCACCTACACGCCCAATGAAAACGCTTACGGGGAGGACGATTTCACCTTCCAGACCACTTGCAGCGCAGGGCTTTCCTCCGCCGTGGCGCGCGTGCGTGTGACCATCCTGCCCATCAACGACCTGCCCCATCTGGACGCGCTTACCTTCACCGCCTATGAAGATCAGGCGGTCAGCGGCTACCTGCGCGCCATCGACGCCGATGCGGGCGATACGCTCACCTATGCGCTGGTGACCGCCGAGGGCGACCTGCAACTGGGCACCCTCACGCTGGACGAGGGCACCGGGCGGTTTACCTACACGCCGTATGCGGACATGAACGGTACGGACACCTTCCATGTGGTGGTGCGCGATAAAGCCGCCGCCACAGAGCCGGTGACGCTCACCGTGCGCATCCTGCCGCAAAACGACGCGCCGCGTGCGGTGAACACGAGCATTACCGTGGCGGAGGACGCGTCCGTTACCGCGAGCGTCGCGCCCTTCTACAGCGATGTGGATGGCGACGCGCAGACGCTGTCCGTCGTGCAGAGCCCCGCCAAGGGCGAGATCACCTTCGCTGCCGACGGTACCTACACCTATACGCCCAACCCGAACGTGAACGGCACCGACTACTTCACCTTCCGCACGCGCGACAGCGGGGGCCTGAGCTCCAACGTGGCGCTGGCGACGGTCACCATCACGCCGGTCAACGATGCGCCCACCCTCGCCGCGCCGTCCACCTGGACCATCAAGGAAGACAGCCGCGACCAGGTGTTCACCTTCACCGTGGGCGATGTGGAAGACAGCGCTTCGCTGCTTACCATGAGCGGTGTATGGGATGCGGACGCAATCCAGAGCGTCACCTTCTGGGGCACGGGCGCAAGCCGGTGGATGAAGGTGACCCCCGTGGACGATTTCCAGTCCGTGACCGTAATCACCCTTACTGTGGCCGATACAGGCCGCGACGGAACGCTGTCCGGCGATGTGAAGACAGCCAGCCGCACCGTGACCGTTACGGTGGAGCCGGTCAACGACACCCCCACCATCAACGACAAGGAGACCGACGGCCAGAAGATCAGCAACGCGGTCACCATCGACGAGGACACGGCAACCGATGCCATCCCCTTCACCGTGGTCGACGAGGAAACCCCCGCCGCCAGCCTGAGCGTGACCGGCGTATCCGGCAATACGGCGCTGGTGCCCCAGAGCGGCATCGTGATCGGCGGCTCCGGCGCAGCGCGCACCCTGACCGTAACCCCCGCGCCGGATAAGTACGGCAGCGTGCGCGTCACCGTGAGAGTGAGCGACGGCAACACCACGCGCACCGCCTATGTGGATGTGACCGTGCGGCCTGTGAACGACGCGCCCACGGTCACCCCGCCCGCCACCCAGACCATCCCTGAGGACAGCGCCACCGAGACGCTCTACTTTACCATCGCGGATATCGACAGCGCGGTCACGGGCATCACGATGAGCGCGGCGTCCAGCAACGAGGGCATTGTGGCGGTCAGCGGCATCACGCTTTCCGGCAACGGCGCGGAGCGCACCGTGGCCGTGCGTCCCTTGCCCAATGCCAACGGCGATGTGACCATCACCCTGACCGCAGACGACCACGGCGACGTGAACCGCTACGGCAGCGCGTCGTTTGTGGTGCATGTGACGCCCGTCAACGACGCGCCCACCATCGCCGCCGTACAGAACTACACCATCGACGAGGATACCGCAACCGGTAATATCCCCGTGCTGCTGACCGACATCGACAACGACACAGCCACGCTCACGCTTACCGGCGTCTCGGGCAACCCGGCGCTGATCGACGCGGGCGGCATCGCCTTTGGCACCGACACGGAGACGGGCGCGCGCTATGTGGTGCTCACGCCCAAGCCCAACCAAAACGGCAGCGCGCTGATCACCCTGCGCGTCAGCGATACGGGCGGCCGTGCCACAACGCGCAGCTTCACACTGACCGTACTGCCGGTCAACGACGCGCCCACCATCACCGCCATTGCGGATCAGACCGTGCCGGAGGACGGCGCTACGGGCCTGATTACCTTCACCGTGGCTGATATTGACAACGACGTGCTGGATTTGCGTGTGAGCGGCGCGGCTTTGGATGCGGATGCGATCCCCACGGCGAACATCGTGATTAGCGGCAACGGTGCGGAGCGCACCGTGAAGATCACCCCCGCCGCCAACTGGAACGGCAACATCCCTGTGACCCTGACCGTGACTGACCCCGGCACGCTCACGGGCACATCCACGTTTACGGTGCGCATCACACCCATAAACGACATCCCCGCGTTTACCGTTGGCGCGAACCAGAGCGTGCTGGAAGATTGCGGCGCGCAAACCGTGGCGGGCTTCCTGACCGATATCTCGCGCGGGCAGCCCAACGAAGCCGCGCAAACCCTTACGTTCCATGTGAGCGCAAGCAACGCGGCGCTGTTTGCCGCAGACGGGCAGCCCGCCATCAGCGAAAGCGGCACGCTCACCTATACGCCCGCCCTGAACCAGAACGGCAGCGCCACCGTGACCGTCTATGCCACGGACGATGGCGGCACCGTAGGCGGCGGTAAGGATACCAGCGCATCGCAAACGTTCACCATTACCGTTGCGCCGGTCAACGACCAGCCTTCGTTTACGGATCTGGGCAACCTGACGGCCAATGAGGACGCGGCCAGCAAAACATATCCGTGGGTCAGCAGCGGCACGGTGAGCGTGGGGCCCGCAAACGAGGCGCAGACCGGCACGTTCATGCTTCTTACCACCACGGTAACGAGCTTCGCGGGCAACACGACCGCCGCACTGTTCCAAAACGCACCCACCATCAACGCCACTACGGGCGAAATCACCTTCCGGCCCAAGGCGAACGTAAGCGGCGTGGCCACGCTGACCATCGTGCTCAAGGATAACGGCGGCACCGCTAACGGCGGGGTGGATACCTCGGTGGTGCATACCATGACCATCACCATTGTGCCGGTGAACGACAAGCCGGTGTTTGCGGTGATCAACAGCACCATCACCGTGCTGGAAGACAGCGAAGCCTACAGCGCAGCCAACGCCAAAACCATTGGGCCGGGCGGCAGCAGCGACGAGGCGGGGCAGACACTCACCTTTACCCTGACCAACACCAATAACGCGCTGTTTGAAACCCAGCCCGCCATGACCCCCGCGGGGCTTTTGACCTTCAATCCCGCCGCGGACATGAACGGCACCGCCACCGTTACCGTGCGGCTGTTTGACGGCGAGCTCTACGCCGACAACAAGACGTTTGTCATCAATGTGACGGCGGTCAACGACGCGCCTTCCTTTACAGGCGGCGCGAACCAGACCGTTTGGGAAGACGCCGGCGCGCAAGCTGTGGCGAACTGGGCGACGAACGTAAGCAAAGGCCCCGCCAACGAAAGCACGCAGACGCTGGCCTT
>Ga0351877_1146_pt1 | contig 17250 bp, 12 predicted proteins | sample BONcelFGM3001D13_FD_206775 | JGI IMG/M metagenome (GOLD analysis project Ga0351877, IMG submission 206775) | Enriched cells from coal bed in the Powder River Basin, Montana, United States - BONCAT cells FGM rep3 HSBNCT.FGM.300.1.D13 ...
GCGGCAATGGCTGCTGTCCATATCCACGGGCTTGCAGGAGATTTGGCCGCTGCGGAGGTAAGCCAGCGTGCTCTCGTTACAGGAGATGTCATCAGAAAGTTGGGCAGCGTTTTTAAACAGTGGGAACAGGGGGCTGAATTTAAGAGATTTCAGGCGGCGACGAAGCTAATTAGATGGAAATAATTGAGTACATGTCCAGAAATCGTTTCGCTGCCCGCACATCGTGAAGACGCACTATATCGACCCCAGATTCTACACACGCTGGAATCGCTGCCAACGTAGCCTCAAGTCTTTGATTAACATTAAGACCTAACAGCTTGCCAATAAAGGATTTATTTGAAGCACCAATCAATAGGTTGTACTTTAAGTTTTTAAATCTCTGGAGATTTCTCAGGATTTCTATATTGCCCTCGGCGGATTTTCCAAAGCCTATACCCGGATCCAATATTATATTATCCGGCTCTATTCCCAGATGCAGCGCCCTTAAAGCAGTTTCTTTTAAAAATTCACATATATCGCCTATGATGTCGGCATAAATCGTATCGTTTTGCATGTCCCTTGGATTTCCCCTCATGTGCATAAGACATACGGGAACGCCTTCTTGGGCTGCAAGCGGCAGCATGGTCGCGTCAAAACGCCCGGCACTTACGTCGTTTATCATGTTCGCACCTGCCTCGAGCGCTTTTTGCGCAACGGCGGCCTTCATCGTGTCTATGGATATAGCGACGGAGCTTCGTTTTCTGATCTCTTTTATAACTGGAATAACTCTATCTAGTTCTTCTTGAACGGAAACAGGCGCAGCGCCGGGCCTTGTGGACTCGCCTCCTATATCCAAAATATCGGCACCGTCGTCTATAAGACAAATGGCGTGAGATATCGCATCTGCGGCGTTGAAAAACCTGCCGCCGTCCGAGAAAGAGTCGGGGGTGACGTTGACTATCCCCATGAGGGCTATGCGCCCGCCCCCTACGGTAAGATTTCCAATTTTTACCATATCACGATACGGGGTTGGTGGCCGGCTTGGGCGTAATTTGAGAACCGCGCTTTTTAGGCTGTTCTTCCTGTTTTTCCTTTAGAAGATCGCGAAGCTCGCTCTTTTTTATCTCCACTTTTTCGCCGCGCATCACTTTATCTATTTCGTTGCCGGTTAAGGACTCGTGTTCGAGCAGAGAATTTGCCAGCATATCCAACTGATCGCGATGGTCGCTTACTATCTTTAAGGCCTTTTGATAGGCAGCCATAACTATCAGCCTTACCTCGGCATCTATTTGCCGGGCAGTCTCTTCGCTGTAATCTGCATGACGGTTTATTTCGCGACCGAGAAATATTTGTTCTTCTTTTTTGCCGAAAGATAAAGGACCCATTTTTTCGCTCATTCCCCATTCACATACCATTTTGCGGGCAAGACCAGTGGCCCTTTCTATGTCATTGCCGGCACCGGTGGTTGGCTGCTGAAAGACGATCTCCTCGGCGGCGCGTCCGCCCATGAGTATGACGAGGTTGCTTTCACAGAGCTCCCGGTTTTGGGTATAGCGATCGTCGGTGGGCAACTGCTGGGTAAGTCCAAGCGCAGCGCCACGCGGTATTATCGTCACCTTGTGGATGGGATCGGCCTTGGGCAAATATTTCGCGACGAGAGTGTGGCCCGCCTCATGATAGGCGGTGTTTTTGCGTTCATCGTCGGAGATGATCATGCTTTTTCGTTCCGTCCCCATCAGGACCTTGTCTTTGGCTACTTCAAAATCGCTCATCTCGATGACTTTTTTGCCAAATCTTGCGGCAAGGAGCGCTGCCTCGTTTACTACGTTTTCAAGGTCAGCACCGGAAAAACCGGGGGTCCCTTTGGCTATCGTTGCGAGATCCATATCGCCTGCCAAGGGCTTGTTTACGGCATGCACCTTGAGGATGGCCTCACGTCCTGAAACATCTGGAAGCGACACTATTACCCTGCGGTCGAATCGTCCGGGGCGAAGCAATGCGGGATCTAGCACATCTGGACGATTGGTTGCCGCCATTATAATCACCCCATCATTGGACTCGAACCCGTCCATTTCCACGAGGAGCTGGTTTAGCGTTTGCTCCCTCTCGTCATGGCCCCCGCCAAGCCCCGCGCCCCGGTGACGGCCCACCGCATCTATCTCGTCTATAAAAACTATGCACGGCGCGTTTTTCTTGCCCTGTTCGAAAAGATCGCGCACGCGGGCTGCGCCGACGCCGACGAACATCTCAACAAAGTCAGAGCCCGAAATAGAAAAAAACGGAACGCTAGCCTCTCCTGCAACAGCCCTTGCAAGGAGTGTTTTACCGGAACCGGGCGAACCCATGAGAAGCACTCCTTTGGGAATGCGTCCGCCAAGCGCCGTGAAGGTTTTGGGTTCTCTTAAAAACGCTATCACCTCGCGTAGCTCGTCTTTCGCCTCCTCCACTCCCGCAACATCGGCGAAGGTGACCTTGCGCTGATTGTCGGCCAAAAGCTTTGCCTTGCTACGCCCAAAGCTCATCGCCTTGCCGCCGCCGGACTGAATCTGGCGCATAGAAAAGAAAAAGAAACCAAAAAGCAGCAGCATGGGAAGCCATGAGATCAGCATTGACTGCCAAAACGGGGTTTCCTGCTTTTTTAGATATTCCACCTTGGCATCTGTTTTTGAGAGATCGGCAAGAGCCCTCTCGCTATCCACAGGACCCGTCGTTTCAAAACGTGTCCCGTTTTTAAACTCGGGCTTGAATTTACCCCGGTATTCGCTTTCTTGAATGGCCACGGATTCTATTTCGTTTGTTTCGACGGCCTTTAAAAATTCCGAGAAGCTAATTCGTTCAGCGGTCTGCACGGGCTGGTTCATTATATGTAGCACCGAAAGGACCATGAGCACTATGATGAGCCACAGGGCTATGGTCTTATGTGCCTGTTTCATATTGGTTTTTTTTTGAATCGGCATCTTATTCCTCCAACCTGCACGGTTTTCCGGGGACCTGGAACCGGGGACCTGGAACCAGGGACAGGGAAAACCATTTCACGGATTTCCAAATCCCGGATTTTACGGTTTTCCGGGTTCCAGGTCCCGGATTTTACGAGTCACGGCTTTTCCTCCGTCTGGCGTATTTTGAGACATTCCTTGAACAATTTTTATCGAATTACCATGTCCCGGATTTTACGAGTCACGGCTTTTCCTCCGTCTGGCGTATTTTGAGACATTCCTTGAACAATTTTTATCCTCCGTCTGGCGTATTCTTGAGACATTCCTTGAACAATTTTTATCGAATTAATGCTTAAGTTTTATGGTGTTTAAACTCTTCCTGCAATTTATACTTTAAGGCGAGAAGTTCGCGAAAAAGCTCCAAAGTGAGTTCAAGGGATCGCATGGCACGTTTCACGTCGCGATGAATCTTGAAACCTTTCTTTTTATGGGCAATTTCATCGAGGTTTGTATAGGCCACCTCGAAAGCCTCGTTTATTTCAACAAAATCCTCGGTATCGACGAGTTTTTCAACGTTTGGATAACCCGCTTGACCATAATTATTCGCTTTTGATTTCTTTTTATTCATTGAGCGGAAATAACAAAAAAAACATCTAGATGCAACGATTAGTGACAATAAAAGATCGGAAACGCGGATTGCGAGAAGACTGAATCGATAGAATTGGGGATCACAGAGGGAGCTCGTCTTTTTTCTCGGATATTTGCCGCACCACGGAAAGTTCTCTTTCCAGCTGTCTTATCTTTTTGTTTTTGGATCTGATCTCGAGAGTTTTGAAAAGGGATGGAAGCGACTCCAACAGCGCAATCGCAACCATTCCGGAACAAAAAGCGATAAGGACTACAAAGCCCATCGGGATCACGGCTGATTTAAGTGAAATGAGATAGGGGATCTCGAACTTAAAAGCCACCTCATAACCAAAGGCCGCATCGCCTAGATTGCAATAGACGAAATTGAGAAGGAGAAAAAAGAGAGCCGCCATTATCGTTGCGAATATCATTTTCTTCATAATATCTCCCGAGCTAAAGGTCAGATCTTTTTAAAACTGCCTACTAGTTTCTGATAGGTTCGCTCCAAATATTCAGGAATGGAACGGGTATCTCCCAGAACCGGAAGAAAATTGTTGTCACCTACCCATCTTGGAACAACGTGCAAATGCACATGGTCCACTATTCCTGCACCGGCGGCCCTGCCAAGATTAAAACCACAATTAAATCCGTCCGCTTCGAGCGCTTCGGATATGATGTCTATGGAAAGAGCGCTTAGTTTCATAATTTCAGAGCGCTCTTCGTCTGACAAATCCGAGAGAGAGCCCGAATGCTTGCAGGGAATTACGAGCAGGTGGCCGCTTATGTAAGGATATTTATTCATCACCACATAGGCGGTCTCTCCCCGGTAAAGCACCAGATTTTTTTCGTCGAGATCGGGACTGGCGGCTGCAACCTCACAAAAAACGCACCCCCCGGTGCGTTCCCTTAAATCCTCTATAAAATGTATTCTCCACGGAGCAAAAAGGGTTTTCATGCCTATCCCCGATTGACCCTTTCGCGAAGTTCCTTGCCCACTTTAAAAAACGGCACCCTTCTCTCGCCGACATCCACCGACATGCCTGTCTTGGGATTTCTGCCGAGACGCGGCTTTCTCGTTCTTACCTCGAAGCTGCCAAAGCCTCTTATCTCTATTCTATCACCTGTCTTTAACGCCTCGGACATGCTGTCGAATATGGTATTGACTATCACCTCGACATCTCTGCCCGCAAGGCTTGGCAGTCTCTTCGCCAGTATTTCGATAAGGTCGCTCTTATTCACGGAATTACTCCTTTCGTTAGTTTGATGACATCTGCAGCAGCATAGGCTGCAGGTTCTCCGCAACATCTAACCTGCTCTCGTAGAGCAACACCTTCGCTTCCGCAAAGAGCCTCTCCACGATCCCTCTTCGTTTTTTTGGATAGACGAGTTTTGGATAGCCGTCGATTCCACCTAGCTCGCCGGCCCTCTTCACAGCCGAAACAAAGCCACCCAGATGATCTATAAGGCCGAGCTTTAGGGCCATGCTGCCTGTGAATATTCTGCCGTCGGATATCTCTTTCACTTTTTCATCGGACAACTGCCTGCTTTCGGAAACTATTTTTTCGAATTGGGTATGTATTTCATCCACGAGCGATTGCAAAACCACTTTTGCCTCTGAAGAAAGAGGTTTGTTGATGGCAAACATGTTCTTGAGCTTTCCGCTCTTGATCGTTTCCTGATCAAACTTTGCCCATTTCATTAATTCACCGATATTGAGGTGCTCTAGTCTCACTCCTATCGACCCCGTAGTGGTTCCGGAACTGGCGAATATTTCGGTGGCAGCGCAGGAGACATAGTAGCCACCGCTGGCAGCAACCGTGCCCATGGAAGCTATCACCGGCTTGTCTTTTTTCAACTCGGTCACAGCCTCGAAAATTTCCTGGGAAGCAGCGACAGCACCGCCCGGGGAATCGACGCGAAGGACAACACTCTTTATCGAATCGTCCTCTCTTATTTTTTCGATTTCTTCGATTATTTCTTTGGAGGTTATGATAGGCCCGGTCACTTCTATAACTCCAACGGCTCGACCTGAAAAAAATCCGGTACCTACATCCCCATTTAGAAAAAAGCACGCGAACATTCCCGCTATGAACGAGAACCCAAGCAAAGCCACAATGACAAACGCTATGACAAGCCCCTTATGCTTCAATCAAACCCCCCAAAGGAGATATCAGCCGTTTTCAGACACCGATGCTTCCGAACCATCAATGCCCAATATGAAGCGCCTGTCCCGCTGGTCGGTTTGTCTGACAACGATTTTCACCGAATCGCCAACTTTTAAATCTTCCGGATACTGCTTCAAGGGCACGAGCCCCTCTACCTTATCGGAAAGTTTTATCACGGCTCCGGCACCTGAAAAACCAGCCACAGTACCTTCCGCTTTTTCTCCTTCGCGATAGCTTGAATTTATCACGTCCCAAGGATCGTCCTGAAGATGTTTCACTCCGAGCGAGAAACGCTCATTTTCAGAATCGATGTGAAGGACTATCACCTCTATTTCGTCTCCCTTTTTGTAAAGCTCGGAAGGATGTGCAAAATTTTGCACCCACGAAAGATCGGAGATATGCACCAAGCCATCTATTTCACCACCAACATCGATGAAGACGCCGAAATCCGCTATATTGCGGACCGTGCCTTTAAGCTTCGTGCCCAACGGATATTTATCTTCTATTTTCTCCCAAGGATTGGCCTCTATCTGCTTGAGCCCCAGGGATATGCGTTTGGATTCGAGATCTACGTCCAACACTATCGCTTCCACCGCATCACCGGCGGTTAGCACCTTGGAGGGATGTTTAATTTTCTTGGTCCAACTCATTTCGGAAATGTGGATGAGACCTTCCACTCCGTCCTCGAGCGAAACAAACGCGCCATAATCGGTAAGACTAACGACCTTGCCGCTGACTCTTGAACCCACGGGATATCTGTCTTCGACGTTCTGCCAAGGATCTGACTGGAGCTGTTTAAGACCCAAGCTCACCTTTCCGGATTCCCGATCGAACTTCAAGATAACCACGCGGATGTCGTCTCCCACCGAAAACATTTCGGATGGATGATTTATCCGGCCCCAGGTCATGTCGGTCACGTGCAAAAGGCCGTCCACTCCGCCTAGATCGACGAACACGCCGTACTCGGTGACATTCTTGACCACGCCGTCGAAAACCTGCCCTTCGGCAAGATTCGCCAAAGTAGCTTCTTTCATGGTTTCGCGTTCTTTTTCGAGTATTGCCTTGCGAGACAAAACCACGTTGCCGCGCCTCTTGTTGAGCTTTATTATTTTGAACATATAGCTCTGGCCCACAAACTTATCGAGATTACGAACGGGCCTTAGATCTATCTGCGAACCGGGGAGAAATGCTTTCACTCCGATATCCACCGACAGTCCACCTTTGACCTTTGAGACGACCGTGCCCTCTACCTCACTGTCTTTGTCGGCGACTTCAACAAGACGGTCCCAAGTCTGCATCGCATCAGCTCTTTCCTTGGAAAGGATCATCATGCCGTGTTCATTTTCGACGGTTTCGAGAAGGACGTTGATCTCGTCACCGGGACTGGCTTTGATTTCACCTCTGGGAGTCTTGAACTCTTCGATTGGAATTTGGCCTTCGGACTTAAACCCAATATCGACTATTACGTTGTCGCGGGTAATCCTAACCACCTTCCCCTTGATGATCTCCCCATCTTTGAGTTTCACGCTTTTACTGCTCTCTTCAAAAAGCCTTGCAAACTCGGTGTTCATTTGTTCCTGCGTCGGTTCGATTCTTACAGCGCTCATCTTGGTAAATCCTCCATTTTCTCTTTAAATTTTAGTGGCTTTCACAAAAAGCCCCCAATCGGGCCGGAACCTTAGATTTTGAAGGTCTGTTTGTCAAAGGAATTGTGTTATTTTTTAAAGGGTTTACGAGATTTAACAGAGATAGCCGTCAGAGAACAACTTAGACAACTTAGAGCGTAAAAATACTCGCAAAACAGATAAAAATCAGATAATTTGCCTCTAAATATTTGCTATATATATCCTTATTTAGGGGGCAATGTGCTAAAAAATAAAGACATTTCCATAATGGACGTGACCATAAGGGACGGAAGCTATCTCATAGACTACCAATATACGACTCAAATAGTCGCCAGAACGGCAGCCTACTTAGATGAAGCGGGCATAGGTTACATGGAAGTGGGACACGGATGCGGGCTTGGGGCATCCCAAAATTTGGGATTTAAGGCCGGAGCATCCGATCTAGATTACGTGAAAGCCGCCAAATCCAATTCAAAATCCATGAAAGTAGGCGTCATAGCCGCATCAGTTCCGACGACGACCTCGGAAGATATTCAGGCGATAATAGACGAGGTGGATTTCATAAGATTTGCGGGAAATTGCGATTCGCCCAAAGATTTAAGGTCTCACATAAATCTCGCCCGTCGCTTACGACCGGACGTGGAGATTTTTTTTCAAATGATGCGATGCTCCAGATGCCCACTCGACAAAATTATAGATTCCGCGAAGACCGTTTCCGATATGGGCGCTAACATTGTCTATGTCGTGGATACGGCAGGTAATTTATTGCCCGAAGAAATAGACCGAATAATCTCGAGGCTTGTCAAAAACCTGAAAATACCGGTGGGCTTTCACGGACACAACAACCTAGATATGGCTGTGGCCAATTCAATCGCCGCAGTCAAGGCCGGCGCATCTATTATAGACGCAAGCCTTCGGGGCGTTGGACGCGCGGCAGGCAACGCCCAACTTGAAATCGTCGTTTCAATACTTCAAAGAATGGGACTTGCCAAAAACATCGACCTAGATCTGCTTTTAATTGCTGCAGACAGCGAGATTGAGTGCATAATGCCTCAAAAGTGCGGGATTTCTTCCCTAGACGTAATAACCGCGGTCGCCAACATAGACATATATCCCCAAAAACGATTCGAACGCATTTCCAACGTCTCCGGAATAAATCTTATAGATATCATTCAGGCGCTGGGCGAGGACAAAACCATAGTCGAACCAACCACGGATTCAATCTCGAGAGTTCTTCAAAAACTTGGGGCAGATGCCGACAGCGTGCTCAAAAAAGTGGGGCTACTACAGGCCACGCCCTCTCGCCCGGCCCCGGCGCCCGCAAAACGAAAAATCAAGGTCGTGTGCGCTTTAAAGACACCTAACCTGCCTTACAATTTCGAAGACTGGATGCTCACCCCGATTATTCAGCAATTTCCGAACGTGGAATTTTTAACGGCCGACTATAAAACCGGAATGATCGAAGGGCTAGCTGAAGCTGAGGTGCTTCATTCATTTATAATAACCCCTGAAATGCTGTCCTTGGCAAAAAAGTTGAAATGGTTTCATTCCGCCATTACCGGACCTGACAAGTTCATATTTCAGGAACTTATCGACAGGAAAATAATAATCAGCACTCCCCGAGGCGTACATTCAATCCCCATAGCTGAAACGGTCATCGGCTTGATGCTCTCTCATTGTCGAAAAATCCGCACCTCCATCATCGTTTGGCAAGATGGCGTTTACGATTCTTTAAGGGTGTTAAACGATCTGCCAAGGGCCTTTGAACTCGAGGGATCGAACGTGACGATATTCGGAATTGGAGGAATAGGAACCGAACTGGCCATAAGATGCAAAGACCTTGGAATGAAGGTGACCGGAGTCGTCCCAAGCGTGAGAGGTAAACCGGGTTTTCTGGACAAACAGATTTTATTTGAAAACCGGATAGAAGCGATAAATGATGCAGACTTCATAGTGCTTTCTTGTCCCAACACCCCGCAAACAGCCAACATGATAGGAGCAGCGGAGTTTGCGGCCATGAAGAAAACGGCTTATCTGATAAATGTAGCCCGGGCGGAACTAATAGACGAGACCGAACTTTTAGGGGCGCTGGATGCTGACAAAATAGCCGGTGCTGCATCCGATGTCTTTCTTGAAGAACCTTTAAGCCCGAACAGTCCGTTTCTCAAAGCGAAGAACCTGACGGTGCTGCCGCACATCTCGGGAATTAGCGGCAAATACTGGATGAGGGATCTGGTGAGATTTTCGCAAAATCTGCGGCGATATCTAGACGGCGAACCCATCATAGGCGAACTAGATTTCAATCGGGGATATTAGAGACGAGTTTTTAGGTATTCGCTATGAACGATATTTTTTCAAATTTGGATTAGAACCGCAGAGCCTGCATTCCGGTCTTTTTATATCGCTCATATCGTAGATTCCAAAGTTGGCGCCTTTTCGGAATTGAAACATGAGCAGCTTCCCTGTAAGTTTGTTGCCCTCGCCGATGAGGTATCTCATGACTTCCATGGCTTGCATAGATCCGGCAATGCCTGCCGCAGCGCCAACTATTGGATTTGGGCCGTCATGGTGCATGGCACCGTCATCGGAAATCGTTATCATATCTTTCGGAATGGCATCTTTAGATTTTTCGAAATGATTCATAAAACAGGAGATGCACGGCGACAATCCCGGTTCGATCATGGTTAGAAAACCGCCCATGTAATAGCCACCTCCCCATGAAACCGCAATGCCCTCGGAAAAAGCGTATTCTTCGATGACCCGATAAGTCTCGCCTTTGTTTCTGTCGTCCGCGGCGGAGCATATGATATCGCAGCGCCCGGCCAGTTCCGAAATGTTTTTTCTGTCAATGTTGGATTCGCATACCTCAATGTCGATACAGGGATTTAGCAATCGAAGCGCTTCATAGGCCGATCTCGCCTTGTTCACCCCCAGCCTGTCGGTGGTATGCAATATCTGCCTGTTCAGATTGGACAACCGGACGCTATCACCATCGCAGACGGAGATATGCCCAACTCCGGCAGCCGCAAGATAGTAAAGTAAAGACGAACCTGAACCTCCGGCCCCAACAACAAGCACCCTCGAATGCATGAGTGCCAACTGTCCTTTATCGCCCATCCACTCCTTGACCAGCATCTGTCTGGAATATCTTTCGATTTCATCAGGTGTGAGTTTCGACCTTCTCTCGTCCATAAAAAACCCCCGTCGGTTTTATCAAGAAAGCTCTCGTTCGATAGCGTCGCAGATCAGCGAAACATCTTCATCTAGAAGCAGCGAATGAAATGGCACATAGCAGGCGGTAGCGGCGATCGATTCCGTATTGGGCATAGGTTTTCGCGGCACGCCAAATTTTTTAATATATATCGCCTCGAGATGATGAGAATGCCAAAAGCCAAGGGCTATCCGATGTTTGCGGTAAAGCGCCTCGGCAATGCGTTGAGAATCTGGAAGCTCTATGCCGTAATGGGTGGGAACACATTCGTCGGAAAGCGATTGCGGCTTTACCCCTTTGGCGGTCTTGATTGATGAAAACCTGACATCGTAGAGTTTTTTAAGCCGGCGCCTTTTCGAAAAAAGTTCGTCTCTTCTTTTTAATTGACCCAGCGCTATCGAAGCATTCAATTCGTTTATCCTGAAATTTCCGCCGAAGGCTTCAAGATGTATTCCGGAAACTCCCTGCCCTGCCATTACGATCATCTGTTTTAAAGTTTCAAGGTTTTCGGATGTGACAAGCGCCCCTCCCAGACCGGAAATAATCTTCGATGGCGCGAGACTAAATACGGTGCAGCCGCCTCTGCCCAAATTGATTATCCCCGGAGATATCCCGGAATTTGTAGAACCGATTGCAAGAGAGGCATCTTGAATCAGGGGCAATTCGAGGCCCATTTCTTTATAGATGGAAATGAGGGGGGCCATATCCAGGTGGGAATTGACATGCGTCAACACGATCGCGCGCGTCTTTTTTCCGATAACGGATTTAAGCGCCTCGAAGTCCATCTGCCAAGTGTCTCTTTGTATATCGACAAATACGGGCGAAGCACCCGCCATGATTATCGCATTGAGCACGCCGACGTAATTAAAGGAAGTTGTTATGACCTCCCCTCCTTCCACTCCAGCGGCTTTCAGGGCGAGATATAGAGCCGAGGTGGCGTTGCACAGACAGCCGACATTGATCGTGGCCTGTTTTGAAGAAAGAAAATCTGTATATTTTAAAAATGCCTCAGACGAGGAAACCGGTTGGGAACTCAGATATGAGCTAAATTCCGCCGTCAGTTTTTTAGACGGCAAATTTTCTTTTGCGCCCGAGGTTACATACGGAAGGTCCTCGGAACTGGACATTATCATGGCAATGCCAGACAACGGTTCCGGAAGCTCGTTTGGTTTTATGTAATCGGGATCAAAGCCAAGATCGGGATGATATAAGTAATAATGTTTTTCCATAGTCGCGCCCTTTCTCTTTGAGGCCGAATGTATCAGATCTATCTCTAAAGGCCATATTAAAAAACGGTAAACGGTGAACGGTTCATTCGTGGGGTCAAGTCTTGACAAGAGACAGGTTCCAGTATGTTTTACCTTCATCTAGCCAAACCTGTCTCTTGTCAAGACTTGACCCCTTTATGACCCCTTTAAATGGGTGACCCCTTTACGGGTTTTTGACCCCTTTACAAAAATGCCCGGCGAACTATTACGCCGGGCATGGAAAGAGAGTTCTTTGTTTTTACATTCTTTTCACGGTTTACGGGTTTTCCGAGTCCCAAATCCCGAGTCCCGAGTCCCGGCTTTTCGAGTTACGGTTCTTTTTGACTCTCACCCGCGCAAATATCATTCCAGAAGTCCCAAACGCCAGAAACAACATAAGCGGTATCGCCGCCGAGGCCTCGAATTTCCCATTGCCCGAAACGGCGCACTGCCCGCAGCCTCCCCCACCTCTGGCGAACATGACCGGAGTCGAGCTAAACGAAAAGGACGCGCCTTGCTGGTCTTGCTGAGGTGAGGAAGCCTTCACCTGATTTTGCACAATCATCATTTGATAGACGCCCGGATCGTCGGAGAGGCCGTCCGCAATCGATCTGTCCCGTTTGCCCGGGCTCTCCTTTATGCGCGTTTCCAGAACGCTTCTTATATATTCCGCGTCGGCGCTCGGGCGATTTTCTATCAAAAACGGGGTGGGATCCACGCCTTGGGGCCACGATTCCCTCGTGGGATCGGAAGGCTCGATGTAGGATCTCATGATCGTCGTATGCACGACATGGCGCGAAGTTTCCTGTCCGGCGGACGAATCCGCAGCCAAGGCCAGATCGCCCTCTACAAAATCGCTGCCCATCGTAAACGGCGAGGAGGTTATGCTCAGCATATTGTTGATTATGGTCTTTCCGGCGTTTGTCCTAGCAACGGAGGTTGCCGCCATCGGGGTTATGCCGCCTGATATTTCAAAGCCCTCGCCTGAACTGGTTAGGTCAGGCAGGGTGAAGGACGACTTGATTTGTCCCCCGTCGGGCCTTTCAAGAGGCGCAATTCTCAAAGGGCTTTCCTTCGTCACTATCTGCAGAGGATAGTTCTCCTTAGTGATAAGCCCGATGTCGTTTAGGACAAGCCCGTTTTCCTGCACGAGCATCCACGGAGCTATGGCGCCGTCTAACGTCGCCGCGTTTCTTATCACGCATCTGGCGGTCACGTTTTGTCCCATGGGACAGAAATAATCGTCCCGTCTTCCCGTGGGTTCTCGGAAATAGAGTTTATTTAGATTTTCATACTCTTCTTTTATCTTGTCGCTTGGATATCCCGAACAATACACCTCGCATTCCCATTCCGCAGGGACACTCGTCTCGACGGATTCCGGCTGTGTTTCGGTGGTGGGAATGAACTCCTCGGGAATAGGCTCACACTTGCATCCACCGGTTTTGGTGCCATCTGGATTTACTGTCGGCAGGGTGCAGGTGTAGCCTTCGCGAGGTTTAGAATCCTCGTCTAAACACGGGTACTCGAGATTTCCATCCAGTCCAAATTCACATTCCTCTCCAAGCCACTGTTCCATCTGGGCGTTTCCGCAGTGGTCGTAGTTAGGAATATCGTCAGGCACGCACTTGCATTCTTCGGTGCAGGTGTAGCCTTCTGGACATGAATACATGATAGTTCCATCTATTTGAAAGTCACATTCCTCTCCGGCGTCCATCCGACCGTTTCTGCAGGAATCTGCTTGACCGTAATCCTGAGTACCGTTAGTTCCATCATCGCTCCCACCGGGCACAGTAGTAGAACCGCCCTCGTTGTCAGGCTTAGGCTCAGATTCACCCTCATCACTAGGCACTTTCTCTTCATAAGGTATTATAGCGGTTATTTCGCGTTTGCCCGGCATCTCCCTTCCGCGAGGGAGCTTGATGAGGTTGATGGAATAATTGTCGGGGGAAAGCCTTACGCGACCAGCGAGTATCGGCATATAAAAGAGATCGGGCATAAACAGGTCGTCGAAGGTGAGCGGCATGGCATAGGTTGGGGAATTGGCCGGTGCAGCTTCAGCAGGTGACACCGATGAAGGAGCAAGTGTCGTATGAAGCTTCAAGTCCGGCAGTCTGATGTCATATCTATAACTACCAGGATCTGACTCTAATGTGATTTCTGGGTCACTTTTTTCTTTTTTATCTATTTCACCTGAACTTGATATTTTATTTAACACCGACTGATCGACTTTTTCCGGGCTTGTTAATTGGATATTTCCTTCTTCTGCTGACGAATAGTCTTTTATGCCGAAAATGGAGCGCGCAGCAGATTCTTGTCTTTGGGTTTGTTGCTCACTGAACGATTTCTGAGCATCTTTTTGGACTTGGGCTTGGACTTGGGCTGGAAGCTCCACTTGAGGAAGTTGTATATTTTGAACACCGACTTTGCCCATATTAACTTGAGCTTGAACAATATTAACTTGAGCAGGTATCGCGTCTTCAAAGCGGGCTATGCCGCCGGAATTGGACAAATAGATAAACTCGTCCTCCCTCGCCCGGGCATGATCTCCGCCGGCTTCATCCTCTGCCGGTTCGTTGTTTCCCTGTGCTGGTGGTGAGTCCTGTTGGCACTGATCATAAAGCACCTGACAGGGAACGTGGCCAACAAACGGGATGCTGGAGTTTATATTCCCCTGACAAAGCGCCCAGAAGGCTAAGCATGAATGGGGCACGGCACTATTAATTGGCAAATCATCCTTCCAGAGCGGGAGATTTAGTAAAACACCATTCGCAGAAAAGTCCTTAACAGGCTCCCTATCAGGCTTACAATACGACGGAACCGGGACAAGTTTGCCACCCACTGTTTCGGTAAACGGTGGGGCAAAATTAAAATCAATTCCAGCTGCCTGAAACACACGGTTGATCCATTCCGAGCTCTTGGCAAACAGGACCGATTGCAACGCGCCGTGCACGCCCGCTACGGCAGGGTTATTTTGCTGATTCTGAAAATCCTGACAATCCACCGGCGGGAGCGTAAGAGGATGCCCGCTTATGACCGCTATCGTCTTACCATCTGTCGTTATCGCGGTGGGACCAACCTGCGAAGGCACATCCTTCTCACCAAATTCCCGATACATTGCGCGCAGCCTTTTGCGATTTAAAGAAGGATATTCGGGAAATCTATCAACCCCTAGTTCGTACTCGAGTATATAAACGTATCCAGAATATTTCTTACTGTTTTCGCTTGTCTCCTCAAGATTTGCGTTGGCGACGATTAGATCGGGGCCTGCTGCTCTAGGCAATCCAAACTTGCCGACCGCAACCGCCGAGACTTGGGCATTTGGAACACCAATCGAAATATGCCGGATTCCATTTTCAGATACCTGACAACCCTCATGTTCTTTATCATTAATCCGATATACGATAGTAAACTGGTTGGAAAACATTCTGCCGGCCTGACCTTTGTATGATATCTTCTCAGAACTACTAGACTTTACCGTATCCTTCCCGCGCCAAGTGATGAGCATATCCGCACACAGATCATCGTTTAAAAACGCGGCTTCGATCTTATAGGGCACAAAACCTACTTCTGGTGGATCAATTTTTATTTCCTCCGAGGGTATCATCACCTGCGTGGTGGTGTACCAAGGCGTTCCCGTATAAACGCCAGCAGTTACCGGAAAACTCTTGAGCGTAAGCCTCTTACTTGGATCTTTCGGCTCAAAAAGATAAATTGCGCCTTTAAGTCCTTCTTTTCCCTTCTGCATATTTGACGCTACGGCCAGAAAACTTTTTGTATTGTCACGTTTAGGACGATCCGTAAACGCCACCTGCCCCAAAACGCCCGGGACCTTGCCCGCAGGCACCAAGCCCAAAAGCGTCGGCCTCATCTGGTGGCTTGGATTGTCTTTTTCGTATTGCGTATCGCCCCTTTTGTTCTCGGGAATTTCCTCCCAAAATCCTACGGGCAGGACATTTTTCCCTGCAAACCAGTCCTTTACTTCGGACTTATCTTCGATGCTCTCAAAATTTGCGTCCTTACCAAAGCCCAATATTTGGGTGTGTTTATAGTGCTTGCCATCGCCGAAGACAAATGGGCGGCCGAAGGGATTTAAGACATTATAATCTAGGGGGGACAGAGGATTTTGATATAGCACAGCAAGCCAGTTTCCACCATCTGGGGGGGCATCGACGGCTATGGCGTTTGCAAACACGGGCAGATACGGATTATTGAGGGCATAGGCGAAAAAATCCCGTTTTGTCGCGCCATCTTCTGTGTAGAGATCCGGCGGCTGCATCAAAGCAAAGTATGAGAACATTAACAAATCTCCATATTGAAAAGATGCATTGGGAGAAGATGCACCGGGAAGAGGCCCATTTACATTCAACCGGGGAAGATTAAACGATGTGTATCCGAGAAAATTGAGGGTGAAGTCGTTAGGCTTTTCCTTCGAAGACTTTTTCTGAAAAACCGCGAGCGGCGAGATATAAGGAGCCGTTTGATTGTAGTAATCCGTTATTACGTCTCCAGCAACACCGTCCACCACCACCCGGCTTTTGGCATCTACCTGTAACGTTAGAGGGTCATATACGGTGCCTACAACCAAGTCCTTGCCAAAGGGGGTAAGATCGTAAACGAAGACATCGTCGAAGGGTTGATCGATAGGAGCCTTGCTCTCGTCAACACAATTTTCATGAAACGGAAAACTGCCGGGCACGCAGTATTGAAACGATTTGGAAAAACCCATCGGCAGGGCCGGATACATGCCGTTTGCATGAGGGCCATCGGCTCTTGTGTCGCCTAAAAGCCCGGCCTCTAGGGGATCCATCCCAAAGATAGTTTGAAATTCGTTACCTACGGCTTCTTTTCTTATGTCGCCCATCGTAAGCCGTCTGCCGTGCAATGAATCATCTACATTGAGCTTGTAATCGAATTCCCCGCAGGCGTTGGTACCGTCCCCGCAAGGCTCGAAGTTTTCGCCACCGTAGATAATATCCTCGGGTCCTATTCCGTGCAGATTGCCATTAGGGTCAATTCGTCCCCCAAGCCTTATTGGCATACCGTAGTCTATTTCCCCCGGTTTAACTTTTTCGCCCGGAGAGGCGATGAAATCCTTGATGTCTGGAATAGCATGATCCTGATTAAATTTGGCCCCGCTTTGATCATTCGCGTGTCTAAAAAGAGTTATGAAATTTGCGGCAGAATCTTTCTCGGAGAGAATCGGGCAGGTGAGGCCATGGATATGATTGGAGCAACCCTCAGCTGCATGCAAATTGGAGGGGAACAACAGACCGGACCCCGCCAAAACCGTGCATGCGAAGATTAGATGTAATTTTAAATTTTTCATAAGTGCCTCCACGGCGGGATAAGAATGCAAGACAAATGCCACAGGATCTAAGAAATATCTACTTTAAAAAACAAACAGTTACAAAAGCACCCAAGACTTATCGTTGCCGTATCATTCTCAATACGGGATTTCTG
>Ga0351877_1143_pt2 | contig 16738 bp, 15 predicted proteins | sample BONcelFGM3001D13_FD_206775 | JGI IMG/M metagenome (GOLD analysis project Ga0351877, IMG submission 206775) | Enriched cells from coal bed in the Powder River Basin, Montana, United States - BONCAT cells FGM rep3 HSBNCT.FGM.300.1.D13 ...
ACGCTGCGGTTCTTCGGCTGGCAGCCCCCCGCCGTCTCGCTCGGTTACTTCCAGAAAACCTCCCGGGAGATCGATGTCGAAACCTGCCGGCGCGAGGGGATCGACATCGTGCGCCGGCCCACGGGGGGCAAGGCCGTCCTGCACGAACACGAGCTGACCTACTCGTTCGTGGCGGCTATCGATCACCCCCTGTTCACCGGCGATATCCTCGGGACCTACCGGGTCATCAGTGCCTGCATCGTGGAAGCCCTCAAGCGGCTTGGCCTCGCACCGGAGATGGTATCCGAGGGACGCTCGGCCGCGGGAACGCCACTGGAGGCATACTGTTTTGCCGCCCCGTCAAAATACGAGCTTCTCGTGGGCGGGCGCAAGATCTGCGGCAGCGCCCAGGTGAGGGGTGGCGGCGCCTTCCTCCAGCATGGATCGCTGCTGATCGACATCGATCCCACCCGGGCCGCGGCGGTCATGCGGGTCCCCGCAGCCGGGATCTCGGGTTCCACGACGACCCTCCGGGAGCAGCTCGGCAGGGTCATCGGGGCCGACGAGCTTGCCCGGGTCCTCCGGGGGGCCTTCGAGGACACGCTCGGCATCACCCTGGCCGAGGATGGCATGACGGCTGCCGAGGATGAGTTGAAGGCGCGGCTGCTGGCCGGAAAGTACGGCACGGACCAATGGAATCTGGAGGGGAAGAACACCCCTGACGGGGAAGGGGAGCCCTCATGATGCCTGAAAATGTCATCTAACGTAAAGTTTTGATTGACAATAATATTGTTTTCCAATAATATTCAATGGTTTCGCAGGGGAAAATCGGATTCATCGATCGTTTCATGTGCCCGCACTTCCTATGAAATCGCCTTTGATTCCGATGCGTTTGTGTTTTTTCCCCTGATCAGGACATACGAATTTAAAAGGAAGGGAGCGATCATATTTGGAAGTCAAGGTTTTTGACAACGATGTCGACAAGGCATTGAAGGTTCTGAAGAACAAGCTGTCGAAGAACGGCCTGTTCAAGGAACTGAAGCTGCGTCGCGCCTACGAAAAACCGTCCGTCAAGCGCAAGAGAAAAGCACTTGAGGCGAGACGGCGGCTTGCCAAGATCCAGAGACGGCGTCACACGTAATCGGCCGGATGGATGCATTTTCACAGACAACCTTCACCGGGGACGGGGGCAGAAATCTCACCGAAGGGTTTCTGCCCCGATCCCTGTACTGTGTCTGATGGAAGAAAAACAATATCTCGTTGATGCCCTTTCCGTTAACGAATCCTGGCGAATGTTCCGCATCATGGCGGAGTTCGTCGAAGCCATAGAAGACCTCTCCGACATCGGGCGAGCCGTTACCGTCTTCGGCTCCGCCAGGACCACCCCCGGGAACAAATACTACCAGAAGGCAGAGCATCTGTCCCGGTTGCTGGCCCAGCAGGGATTCAGCGTCATCACGGGCGGCGGGCCCGGCATCATGGAGGCCGCCAACAAGGGCGCCGCCGAGGCGGGCGGCACGTCGGTCGGCATGAACATCCGCCTGCCCTTCGAACAGACTCCCAACGAATTTGCCAACGTCAAGCTCTACTACAAGTATTTCTTTATCCGCAAGGTCATGTTCGTCAAATTTGCCGTGGCCTACGTCATCATGCCCGGCGGGTTCGGCACCATGGACGAGCTCTTCGAAGCCCTCACCCTGATCCAGACCAAGCGGATCAAGAGTTTCCCCGTCATCCTGATGGGAAACGAGTACTGGCAGGGGCTTCTTGACTGGTTGAAGGGCACCATGCTCGCCCAGGGGATGATCAGCCGGGATGACATGGATTTGATCCGTGTCATGGACGAGCCCGAAGAGGTGGTCAATTATATCCGCAAATTCGTCATCACCTAGCCCAGGCTGGTGAAAAGTACCCGCCTGCGGCGTTGCCCTCCGCCCTCGTCGCTCAACGTACATACCAGTACGCCTCGCTCCTCGGTCAGTCGGGCGCCTTGCATCCGGGTACTTTTGACAAGCCTGAAAGAAAACCATAGGATCGTGACCGGGGGCGCGTCCCGCAGGGGGCGCAACCATGAAAGGTTCTTACCCTGCCGGGAAGCCCCGCGCAGCGGAACAAGGCTTCAAAAGCACCCATCTGCGTCGTTTCCCTCGTCCCTCTTACCCTCTCTTTTCACCCGATAACCTGTAGCTCCTTGGGAAACTCTGTCAGCACCCTGGCCCCTCCCTTCTCGACGAGGACCGTGTCCTCGATACGGACCCCGCCAAAGCCGGGAAGATAGATCCCGGGCTCGATGGTGATCACCATCCCCTTCTCAAGGACGGTCTCGGACAGGGTTGAGAGCCTGGGGGTTTCGTGGACGTCGAGTCCCACGCCGTGCCCCGTCCCGTGGGAAAAGAGAGGACCGTAGCCGGCCTTCTCGATGACGCCCCTTGCCGCGGCATCCACGTCGCGGCAGGCAACACCGGGCCTCACCGCCTCCAGGGCCCTGTCATGGGCCTCTTTGACCACGGCATAGATTTTCCTTTGCCGCCTTCCCGCCACGCCGACGGCAAAGGTGCAGGTCTCGTCGGAGTGGTACCCGCGCCAGACGGCCCCGTAATCGACGACCACGAAGTCTCCCGGCCGGATCTTCCGGCTTCCCGGCCGGGCATGGGGAAGGGCGCTGTTGGGACCTGATGCAATGATCGTGTCAAAGGCGGGGGCCTCGGCACCCATGCTGCGCATGGTATATTCGAGCTCGACGGCAATGTCGCGTTCGCACACCCCGGGCCGGACGCGCCCCAGGGTTGACCTCAGGGCAGCTGAGGCAATGCGGATCGCCCTGCGAATCTGTGTGATTTCCCCGGGATCCTTGACGGCACGGATGGCACCAAGCTCCCCCTGAAGGGGCTTCCAGCGCACCTTTTTCGACTTGCGGCGCAGGGAGCTCAGCAGCTCCACCGTCGCGGCGGCAGGCTCGAAGCCGACCCGCTCAATCCCCCTTGCGGAAAGGACCTCGGCGATCCCGGAGGCTTTGTCGCGGTAGAGGACCACCCGCGCTCCGGGGGCCTGTTTTCGTGCCTGGGTCGTGTAGCGTCCGTCCACCAGGAGGGCCGGTTTGCCCGCGCCCATGACGAGGGCCCCGTCACTGCCGGTGAAGCCTGTCAGGTAGCGGATGTTCTTGAGATCGAGGATGAGAAAAGCCTCCAGGCCCGAGCGCCGCAGGAGCGCCCGCAGCCGGGATATCCTCGGGGCGGTGGCAGGCCGTTCAAGCATTCCCTTGCATCCTGTCGAGAGAGACAAGCCACCGGTTCAGCTCCCCGATGACGCGCTCGCGGGGATCGGGGAGGGCAGCTTCCTGCCGGGCGGCGGCGGATGCATCCGTTGCCGGTGCATCGGTTGCGAGCAGCTCCGTTGCGATCGTGCGGCCAAACAGACTCTGGAAGGGAGGCACAACGGGCTCTGCGAAAAAGAGATCCTTGCCCTCCCCGTCCGGAGCCCCCTCGCCGGGAACGGTTGGATAACCATCCTCCCGGGCCTGCGGCCGGAGTTTCCGGAGTCTCTCCAGGGCATCCTGGTTCTGGGGATCCGTGGCGAGGATCTCCTTGAGAAGAGCCTCGGCCAGTTCCCGGTATCCCTGCCGCGCATAGAGATCGGCCAGCGTCAGGGTCTTGAAATCGGCGGCCCGGGGCAATCCCACCTCCTCGTCGGGCTTCTCCGCCCCCGCCTCCGGGTACGTCCGGCTCTCCCTCCGCAGCCTGTCCTCCAGGTCCGCGATGGCCTCCGGGGATTCGGGATTCATGGACATGTAGATGCGGGAAGCCCGTTCGGCCTCCTCCTCGAGCCCCCGGTCCCGGCAGAGTTCGGAAAGAATGTTGAAGACCGGCGACCAGCGGATCACATCGTCGGCCAGTCCCCTCAGCACATCGAGTGCAGGCTCCCTTTCCCCTTTCCGGTACCAGCCGATACCGAGAATGATCTTGGCTTCCGTGTCATCGGGGTAGATCCGCAGGCGCTCGAGCGCCAGATCGACGGCGAGGGCCGGGTCCTGCTCGAGGCATGCCTCGGCCCGGGCGATGAACTCCTTGCGATCCACAACCTCGCTGAGACTCACCATCTCGTAGCCACCTCTTGTGTCGCTCTTTTCCATCAGCCAGCTTCCCGCTCTCTTTCCGTCGTTTTCCTGTCCAATCTTCCTCGCTTCCGCTCTTCCGATCTTCGCGTTCAGTCGGGGGACTAACACAGCCCCCTTTGTGTGTCAAGATTGAAAAAACCCCGCAGCCTTGAGGGCCGCGGGGTTCTTGATTCTGCCTTTCGCCTTTAACCTTTCGCTTTTTGCCTTTCTCCCGGGATCAGCTGCCCTTGCCGTCCGGCACGACTCTCGGCGTGATGAAGATGAGGATTTCACGCTTGGTCCTCTGTTCTTCTTCCGCCTTGAAGAGCCAGCCGAGCACGGGCACCTTGTAGACGCCGGGCACGCCGCCGACCCCTTTGAGGTCATTGGACTTGTAAATGCCGCCGATCACGATCGTGTCGCCGTCATGGACCACGACGGTGGAGTCAACCTCATTTTTTATGATGGGCGGGTTGCCCTGGATCGACCGTGTATAGTCGGGATAGTCGTTGGTGGCCTTGATCTCCATGGAGATCTTTCCCTCCGGGGTGATGGTCGGCTTCACGTCGAGCTTGAGCACCGCCTCTTTGAACATGACGGTCCGGGTGACGACGCCGCCCGAGGTGGATTCCGTCACGTAGGGGACTTCCTCGCCCTGCTTGATCGTCGCCTTGACGTTGTCGAGCGTCGTGACCTTCGGGGAGGAGATGATCTTGCCCTCGTTCGAGGTCTCCAGGGCATGGATCTGTGCGCTGAGAACGAAGTTGGCCCCGCCGATCAGAACGCCCAGGCCCGGCGTCTGCGAGAAGTAATAGGGGAAGTTCACCGCCTGGTTGCTGCTGCTGAACCCAACGCCGTTCGGGAAGGCCTGCGGGACCGTCGTGGAGCCCGTCGAACCTGTCGTCAGGCCCGTGGCGTACCCTGCCGAGCCGGCCAGACCGCCGATCGTTGTGTTGCCGGCGTTGGTCAGGATCCCGCCGCCCCACTGGACACCAATCCTTCTGACAAAGGTATCGACGGCCTCGACGATCTGGGCCTCGATGGAGATCTGTTTCAGCTTGCCGCGGGAGACGTCCTCCTTGAGTCGCTGCTCCTCGGCCTTCTTGAGCTTGTCCGCGGGCATGACGACGATCACGTTGCCCTGTACCTTCGTCCCCAGCTGCTGGATGTCGAGAATCGTCTCGAGCGCCTGGTCCCAGGGGACTTCATTGAGCTTCATCGTGACGAGCCCCTTCACGTCCTCGCCGGCCACGATGTTGAGGCCGCTCACCTCGGCGATGAGGCGGAAGACGCTCCGGATGTTGGCATCCTGGAAATCGGCCGTGATCTTCTGGCCCGTGTAGACCTTGCCTTCTTTCTTCTCGATCTTGATTTCCCGTGCTTTCGGCTCGGGCCGGGTTGCCTCGATCTTGGCCACCTCATTTTTCAAGGCCTCGCTGCGCGGCATGTTGACGGTGTCCACATCGACGATGAGCCGGCTGCCCTCCTCGCGCACCAGGTGAGGCACGGCGTCCTTCAGGACGATCTTGACGGCCGCCACGGGCCGCTCGCCCGATTTTGTCTGGCTCGAGTAAACGCCCTCGACGACCTTGAAGCTGCCCTCGGGGGTCTTCGTCTTCAGATCATCGGGCACATACATCCTGTCGAGGGTGATCACGAGCGTCCGGGCCGAATCCCTGGAAGCCGTGTATCCCATGAGCTTGGAGGTGGAGACGATCACTCTCTCCTTGTCCGCCGTCTTGTCGAAGGCGATCTTCTCGACGTAGCCGACGTTGGCCTCCGCCGGCCCTTTCGCGGCAGCAGCCGCATCAGCCGGTGCCGTTGCCGGGTCGGATGAGTCAGGCCCGGCGTTCATCGTTGCGCAGCCGGCAACCAGCAACCCACAGAATGAAATCGTCAGTGCCCACATGCTCAGCTTCTTCATGGTCTTCCCTCGCCTTCTTCTTTATGGAGCTTCAGCGCCACGCGATGCGATTTTTCCTTGCCCTTGCTCTCTCCGAGTTTCTCTTCCACGATGACCCGGTCGGGGAGGATCTGGATCACCTTTCCGCCGTTCTCCCCGACGAGAGTCCCCAAATAAACGATATACCCTTTGCCCCCGCCGTCTTCGATCATGGCGACGCGCTTTACCGACGAGCCGGCGATGCCCGTCACCCGGACCTTGTCCAGGGCAACCCGCTGCAGCGGCGTAAGATGGCCCGTGAGTTTCTTCCTCTCCGGCCCCTTTTTCGAGGGGGTGGGCAACTCGAGCCTCACGAAGGGCTTGAAGGGGTCGATTTTCCCCTTCGGGTCGTAACGATAGTCCGGCATTTCAATAGGGGGCGCCGCCGGCTTGGCTTCCAGCTGGGCCGCCGGGTTCACCCCGGCGGGCGTTGCCGCAGGCGGGGCGGCCGCCGGGGCAGCCGTCACGAAACCCGCAAGCAGGAAGGCAAGGGCCAGGCTTGCCGCCATGAGCTTATTTCTTTTGAGCCGCTTTCTTGTCCGTTCCATCAGCCTTCTTGCTCCCTTCAACGGGCTTTTCGACAAACATGTAGGTCTTGATCAGGAAACTCGTTGCCAGGACGGGGCCCTTGGGGCCGTTTGCCTCCTTGGTGCCTTCCCGCCTTTCCATGGAGATATCCGACACGTTGACGATGCGGGGAAGCTTCGCCACTTTCTCGAAGAAGATGGCCGTGTCGTGGTAGACCCCGGTGAGCGAGATCTTCACGGGCAGCTCGGCGTAGAACTCCTTCTCCACGGGAGCCAGGGGCTCAAAGAGCTGGAACTCGACCCCACCGAGGCCCTCGGCCTCCGACATGGAGATCAGCAGCCCCGGGATTTCCTTCTGTTCGGGCAGCTTCGCCATGGCCACCTTCAGCTGCTCCTGCAGCTGGGCGATCTCCTTCTCGAACCGGAGTTTCTCCTCCATCAGCTTCTGCTTCTGGGCGAGCTCCATCTGAACGGCCGAGAGGTCCTGCTGGAGCTTCTCCTCCTTTTGCATGGCCTCCTGGTAGTAGATCGAGTAGTAGGCGAATCCCAGCAGAATGAAGAGCACGAACAGCGCCAGGACCTTCTGCCGCACGGGCATTCTTTTGATATCGTCAACGCTCAGTGCCATGCTCAGATCCCCTTCTTGAGACCGCAGGACAGGGTGAACTGCTTCAGCTTGTTGCCCGCGATTTCCGTTTGTTTCGAAGAGACCAGGTCGACGGAGGTCAGGTGCTTGGATTTCTCCAGGCTCCTCATGAATTTCGCGATGGCGATGTTGTCCTTCGCGAAGCCGTCGATCTTCACGTCCGTTTCGGATTCCTTCATCGATTTGATCCAGACCTGGTGGGCCGGGACCATGGAGGTCAGTTCATCCAGAAAGGTGACCTTGGCGAACCGGTTTTTCTCGAGGTAGCTGATGACGTTGAGCCGTTTTTCCAGGATCTCCTTCGCTTTCTTGTACTGGTTGATGTCGCCGATGCTCGACTTGAGCTGCTCGAGCCTCTGCTTGGCGCCCTGGACGTCGTTCTCGAGGTCGTTGAGCTTCATCACGGTGAAGATGTGGAACCCGACCAGCAGAACCGCGAAGGCGGCTCCCAGGGCGCCGAGGATGACGGCCTGGTTCTTCGACTGGACTTCCTTTTTCTTTTCCCGATAGGGAAGCAGGTTGACCTTGATCATTTGTCCCCGATCCTCCTCATGGCGAGCCCGACACCGACAGACGCCTGCGGCCCGATTTCTTTCAGGTCTTCGGCAGAGAACGATTTCTTGTCGAAGGCCACCTTCCGGAAGGGGTTGGCGATCTCGACTTCCACGTTGAGACGCTGCAGAAGGGCCTCACCGATGCCGGGCATCCTGGCCGTCCCGCCGCACAGCAGGATCTGCTTGATGAACTTTCCGGGATAGGTCGAGCGGAAATAATCGACGGAGCGCTCGATCTCCAGCAGCAGGGGATCGGCATAATTGAGGAGCTCCTCCTTGCTTTGCTCATCGCCGGAATTGGCCTTCTCCAGCTTCACGCGCTCGGCCTCCTCGAAGGAAACCCCCGTCTTGTCCTGGAGGTTTTCCGTGATCGAGTACCCCCCCAGGGGGAAGTCGCGAATGAAGATGGAGGCACCCCCTTTCACGACGTTGATGTTGGTCATGCTGGCCCCTATGCTCACGAGGATGCAGACATCCTCGTGCCCGTAGTCGTAGTTTTCCTCGTACATCGTCTCCAGGGCGAAAGAGTCCACATCCATGATGACCACCTCGAGCCCCGCCTTCCGGAAGGTGTCGATGTAGCTCTGGACGACATCCTTCTTGGCGGCAACGAGGAAGACCTCCATCTGGCCGGGGCTCATCTCGCTGGGGCCCAGGATCTGGAAGTCGAAGTTGACGTCCTTCATGTCGCCGAAGGGAAGGTATTTCTCGATCTCGTCGCTGATCAGCTCCCTCAGCGATTCCTCGTCCATGGAGGGGAAGCCGATCTTCTTGGCGATGACGGAGTATCCGGACAGGGAAGTGACGACCGCCCGTGCCTTGCAGCGGGAGATCTTGAGGAGTTCCTTGATGCGCTCGACCAGGGCGTTGGGATTGACGATGAGGCCGTCGGTGATAATGCCCTTTGCGAGGGGAACGCTGGCGTAGCTCTGGAGTACGTACCCGTCGGGCCCCTCGGCGATCTCGGCAATCTTGATGGAACTGGATCCGATGTCGAGTCCCGCAATCTGTTTCTTGCTTGCAAACAGGCCGTTCAGTTTGAGCATGGGGTCCTCTGTGTTTTGCGGTCTCGCCCGGCCTGAAGACCGGGACGGACGGAGTTGGTTATGACTGGTTCACTTCGCACCACTACGGGCAATACGTTAAGCAAGCACTGTGCCATGGGCAGGCTCCGGAGCCGCCTGCGGCCGGGCTATCCCGGCTGTAACCCCGGAAAGCCCCGGCTTTGGGGCCTTTTCACCCGGGCATCCCCCGGGGTGGCCTCCCATGAGGCAACACGGCAGGGGAAAGCCCCAATTTCTTTAATCGGCAATGTTCGGGCTGGACTTAAATAAAAGAAACGGCGGGTGGTTTTTTGAATCGGCAGGCGATCGAGAGAAAGCGCTTCATGACTGCGTTTGCGGGGTCGTGTAAAGTTTTTTGACACCCCCTGGAAGAGGGGGAGAAGTCACGGAAGGGATGACGGTGAGCCGTGGCGCATCAGTCCACGTGGCGGTAGACCCTGTCGTTTCGTTTGACCATCCCCAGCTCGTCACGGGCCACCTTTTCGATATAGCGCATGTCGTTGCGGAGCAGGAGGATCTCCTTCTTGAGGGCGTCGTTCTTCACGACGAGCTCCCCGTTGCTCTTCTGGATGTCGAGGAGTTTCTGGTCCAGGCGGTAGTTGTCCAGTACCCCCCTGCTGCCGAAGAGTATGACCGACCCCATCAGGATCAGGAAGAGCAGAAGAACTTTTCCCACCTTCATCCGCCATCCCCCCCGCGACCGGTCCTATCGTTTTCGACGACCCTCCGGCGGCTCAGGGCTCACCGAGGGAAGGAGCATCTGGGGCTCGCCCAGCAGGAACGCCCCTTTTTCGATCCAGGTCTTGAGCGTCTCGGCGATCTGCCTCGCCCGGAAGTAGCTCGACATGGAGGCCGTGGCCACTTCTTTGCCGTTGAGGACGATCCGGCCGCTCCGAAGCTCCTTGTACGTCACCTCTCCGAGACTCTTCATCTCGCCGCCGCCGGGATAGTCCATGCTGTAGTCGTAAATCTGGGTCTGGATGTCTTCATCCTTCACGGCGGTGAAGCGGGCCATCTGCTCGTCGAGGATCGGGATGGGGATCCCGATGCCGACATAGAGGGAGACACCGTATCCCAATAAGCTTGCCCCCACGAGCCACTCCGGAGACATCCCCTTCAAATCGCCGATGACGGCAAGCGTCCCAGCCCCGCCCGTCGGGACCCCGCCGGGCCCCCGGGGCGTGTCTGGGTGGTGCTGGGTGCCGTGCCAGGCCACGTAGCCCTGGGCCCCGCCGAGAAAAATGCGGGTCCCGATGCCGATCGTCCGGTAGTAGGGGTCGTTGAAGAGCGGACTGAGCTGGCCCGACGTGGCGTAATTGGCATTGGCCATCCGCGGGCGCAGGACCCCCATATAGGTGTAGATCGTCTTGTCGGACATGTTCACGGCGCAGTTGTAGTTCTGGTAGCAGTTGCGCGGGTTGAAGAGCATGGCGTCGCGCAGGTCGTGCAGCAGGATGTTCTTCTCCTGCTTGCGCGAGGGGTAGCAGTCCGTGCCGTATCCCTCCAGGCGAAGGCGGATCACGTTGCCGGCGACGAGGTCCTCGATGACGTGGCCGCCCCCGTAATTGAACTCGCCCGGGAAGACGCTGTTGAGGGGATCGCCTTCGGCTACTTCGGTGACCCCGAGGTAGCAATCGACCGCCGCAACGCCGCCGTAGGCCGCAACGTCATTGAGCCAGACTTTGTGGGCCTTGATTCGGGGGGAGGTGTGGCCGAAGTTCAGAAAGGCCCCCGAAGAGCACATGGGTCCGAAGGTCCCCGTGGTCACCACATCGACGCGCCGTGCGGCTTCGATATCGCCGTGGCGCTCGACGATGTCGATCATCTCCTCGGCCGTCACGACGACGGCCTTGCCCTGCCGGATCTTCTCGTTGATCTCGGCGATCGTCTTTTTGACTTTGAACGTTTTCACCGTTTGCTAACCTGCTCCATCATGGCTTTTGGAAGGATGGAGTAATGGAGTATTGGAATAATGGGTTTATCCTGTCGGGATTCGTCCTTCCCATCATTCCATGATTCCATCATTCCAATATTCCATTTTGCGTCTGTTGTCTATCGGAAATCAAGGAGGGACGCAGCCCCGGCGGGGCTACCCGGTGTGCCCGAAACCGCCGCTTCCGCGGGCTGTGGCGGAGAGCCCCTGCCTGAAGTCCCAGATGACCCGGGAGAAGGGCGCCACGACCATCTGGGCGATCCGGTCGCCCCGCCGCACCACGAAAGGCTCGGCACCGTGATTGATCAGGATGATCCGGATTTCACCGCGGTAATCGGCGTCGATCGTGCCCGGCGTGTTCACGAGCGTCACCCCGTTTTTCAGGGCCAGCCCGCTGCGCGGCCGGATCTGGGCCTCGTAGCCCTCGGGCAGGGCGATGGCGATTCCGGTGGGGACGAGGGCTCGCTCACCCGGGGCGATGACGATTTGAGCCTCTACGGCGGCAACGAGGTCCATCCCCGCCGCATGCTCCGTCATGTAGCGCGGAAGGGGGAGGTCCTCCGACCCGCCCAGCCGCTCGATGGCCACACGCACGTTCTCCATGTTCTACAGTACCATTTGGATTGCCTGGCTGCTTCCTGATCGGGAATGCTGGAGTATTGGAATACTGGAATGATGGGTACAGGGAAATCTTCCCTCCGGAAAGCCCCATTCCTCCATTATTCCATCATTCCATTCTTCCGGAGCTGTTAAAGCTCCATATCCCCCGCGGGCATTTCCGATTCCGTCATGTCCCCGAGAAACACCATGGAAAGGTTGGGACGGGTGAACATCTGCTCCGAGAGGGTCAGGATGTCCTTGCCGGTCACGGCATCGATCTTCGCGACGATCTCCTCGGGAAGGATATTGCGGCCGAAATAGATCTCGTTGGTCGCCAGTTTCTGCATGCGGTTGTCGGTGCTCTCCATACTGAGGAGCAGGTTCCCCTTGATCAGCTCCTTTGCCGACTGGAGTTCCTTGTCCGTGAAGAGCTCCGTTTTCATGCGCCTCATCTCGGCCAGGATGATGTCGATGACTTCCTGCGTCTTGTCCTTCGAGGTCCCCACGTAGATGTTGAGCATCCCCGTGTCGCGGTAGGAAACGATGTAGGAGCGCACGGCATAGGCAAGCCCCCTTTTCTCCCGGATTTCCTGGAAGAGCCGCGAGCTCATGGATCCGCCGAAGACGGAATTCATGAGGATGCCGGCAAATCGGTTGTTGTCCAGGGTCGCCGGGGCCGGCGTGCCCACGACGAGATGGAGCTGCTCGAGGTCTTTCTCGATACAGGTGAAGCGGGCCGTGGTTTGCGGTTTCTTGTCTTCGGATTTCACGTGAATGGCCGGGAGTGTCCCGAAGAGCTTCGCGACGAGGTCGACCAGGCTCTCGTGCTCCATGTTCCCCACGGCGGCAATCACCAGGTTGTCCCCCCGGTAGCGCTCCTCGAAGAACTGCAGAACCTTGACACGCTCGAATGCGTCGACGGAGTCCCTCGTCCCGAGGACGGGCATGCCCAGGGAGTGCCCTTCCCAGAAATGCTTCTCGAAGATGTCGTGGATGTACTCGTCGGGCGTGTCCTCCACCATACTGATCTCCTGGAGGACGACGGATTTCTCCTTGTCGATGTCATCGAGGGTGAACAGGGAGTTGATGAAGATGTCGGCCAGCAGGTCGATGGCCAGCGGAAGGTGGTAGTCGGGCACCTTGACGTAGAACGCCGTCAGCTCCTTGCCGGTGAAGGCGTTCATCACGCCTCCGACGGAATCGATGTCGGAGGCGATGTCAAAGGCCGACCGCCCGGCCGTCCCCTTGAAGAGCATGTGCTCGATGAAGTGGGCCGTCCCGTTGATCCGCTCGTCTTCGTGGCGCGAGCCGCAGGGAACCCACGCGCCGATCGAGACGGAGCGGACGTGACGGATCTCTTCCGTGATGACCTTGATCCCGTTAGAAAGGACTGTTTTTCGAATCTGCAACGTCTGCACCCAGGGCATCTTTCCTGCTCAGGCGGATCTTCCCGTTGCTGTCGATCTCGATGACCTTCACGGGGATCTTGTCGCCCTCATTGACCACGTCGGTCACCTTGGCGACACGCTTCGTGTCGAGCTGCGAGATGTGGACGAGACCCTCGGTGCCGGGCAGAATCTCCACGAAGGCGCCGAAATCGACGACCTTCTTCACCGTGCCCATGTAAATCCTCCCGATCTCGGCCTCCTCGGTGAGCCACTTCACCATGGCGATGGCCCGGTCGGCGGCCTCGAGGTCGGTGGAGGCGATGAGCACCGTACCGTCATCTTCCACGTCGATGTTGACTCCCGTTTCGGCGACGATCTGGCGGATGTTCTTGCCGCCCGTGCCGATGAGGTCGCGGATCCGGTCGGGCCGGATCTTCATGGTGATGATCCGGGGGGCGTACTGGGAGAGCTCCTTGCGGGGCTCGGCAAGCGTCTCCTTCATCTTGTCGATGATGAAGAACCTGCCGTCTTTGGCCTGCTGGAGCGCCTTGCGGAGGATCTGCTCGTTGATGCCGTCGATCTTGATGTCCATCTGCAGGGCCGTGATGCCCTTCTTGGTGCCGCAGACCTTGAAGTCCATGTCGCCGGCGTGGTCCTCGTCACCGAGAATGTCGGAGAGAACGGCCACGTTGTCGCCTTCCTTGAGCAGCCCCATGGCGATGCCCGCCACGACATCCTTCAAGGGCACGCCCGCATCCATCAGCGAGAGGGCCCCGCCGCAGACGCTGGCCATGGACGAGGAGCCGTTCGAGGCGACGATGTCCGACACGGTGCGGATCGTGTAGGGGAACTCCTCCTGGCTCGGGATGACGGGAAGGAGAGCCCTTCTGGCCAGGGCCCCGTGGCCGACTTCCCGGCGGCCGGGACTTCCCATGCGCTTGACCTCACCCACGCTGAAGGGCGGAAAGTTGTAGTGAAGCATGAAGGAGCGCCTCTCCTCGCCCGTGATGTAATCCATTCTCTGCTCGTCCCTGGAGGTCCCCAGGGTGATCGTCACCAGGGCCTGGGTCTCGCCCCGCGTGAAGAGGGCCGAGCCGTGCGTTCGGGGCAGCAGTCCCACTTCGCAGTTGATCTGACGGATCTCGTCGTAGGCGCGCCCGCCGACGCGTCGCTTCTGCGACAGGATCATTTCCCTGAGAATGCCGCGGTCGATCTTCTCGACGACGTGCTCGACGATGGGTTTGAGCGACGCATCTTCCTTGCAGAGGGTCTCGATCGCTTTCTCCCGGACGTCCCTCAGTTTCCCGTAACGGTCGAGCTTCTCCGAGATCCCGTAGGCCTCTTTGAACCCTGCCGTCACCAGGGCGGAAATCTTCTGATAGAGCGCCTCGTCGATGACGGGCGGCGTGAAGGCCCGCTTGGCCTTCCCGATGGCCTTCTGCATCTCGTCCTGCATCTCCATGACGGGCCGCATGGACTCCAGGGCAAGATTGATCCCCTGGACGATGTCCTCCTCGGCCAATTCCTTTGCGCCGCCCTCGAGCATGACGAGGTTGACGTCATAGGGCTTGCCGCCCGTCCCCGGCACCACCTTGCGCCCCACGATGAACATGTCCAGATCGCTGTTCTGCATCGAGGTGGGGTTGGCGACGAGCTTGCCGTCGATGCGCCCGATCCGCACGCCGGCAATCGGCCCGTTGAAGGGGATGTTCGAGATCTGCAGGGCCGCCGAGGCGCCCAGCAGGGCCGCCACATCGGGGTCGTGCTCCCCGTCCACGGAGAGCACCGAGGCGATGAGCTGCGTCTCGAAGTTGTAACCCTTGGGGAACAGCGGGCGGATGGAGCGGTCAATGATCCGGCAAATGAGGATCTCCCGCTCGTTGGGTCGCCCCTCACGCTTGAAGAACCCGCCGGGGATCTTACCGGCGGCAAAGGTCATTTCCTGATAATCCACGGTGAGGGGAAGGAAGTCGAGACCTTCCCTCTGGCTCCGGGCCGAAACGATGGTGACAAGCACGACGGTCTCCCCGTAGGTCACGAGAACGGCCCCGTCGGCCTGTCCGGCAATGTAATGGACCTTGATGCTGAGATCGCTTCCTGCGAACGTCTTCTTGAATATCTGACTCATACTTCTTCTTTCTCCTTACCGATGACGATAGTGTTCAGAACGTTTCCCGGCAGCGACCGAAAGGCAAACGGCCCCCCTGTCCTGAAAGAACCATTTTCCGAAGTTGCGGACGAAACCACCATTCCAGGAGCCTGAACCCGGGAGTTCGACTGGATTGACCGGTGCGATCGTTGCCCTGGCCTCTACTTCCTCAAACCGAGCCGCTCGATGATCTTGCGGTAACGGCTCACTTCCTTGTTCTTGAGGTACTCCAAAAGGCGTCGGCGCTGGCCGACGAGTTTCAGGAGGCCCCGGCGGGAGTGATGATCCTTCTTGTGAGTCTTGAAATGCTCGGTCAGGTACTGGATCCGGGCGCTCAGCAGTGCGATCTGCACTTCGGGAGAGCCCGTGTCGCCTTCGTGGGTCTGATAGCCGGCAATGATTTCTTTCCTCTTGTCTACGTCAAGCACGTCCGTTACTCCTCCCTTTGAAAAACTCTTGATCTATTTCCAGGTTATTCCGTTACTCGTTAAATACTCTCAGGATGCGGGCGGCCTGCGCGCCGGGCGGAAGCGACGGGATCTCCCCCGCCGAAACGAGCATCCTGGCCAGCGCCACGAGGCGCCCTTCCCCGGAGATGAACTTTACCACATCTGCCGCCGCAAGAGAAGGAATTTGCAGGGCGGCAAGGCCCTCGCAATCGGGCTGATAACCCTTCAGAAGCTTCTGTGCCAAAAGCGGCGGGATCACGATGTCCCGCAGGCCCGGAAGGGCCCGGTTCATGGGGATCAGGCCCTGCTCGAGTTTCGCCCGGATTCCTTCGTCGCTGTCCCCGTCGAGGCGGACGGCGTCTTCCTGCCGGAAGATGCCGCTTCGCGTCCTGCGCAACTGCTCGAGGGCGGCCCCGCAGCCGAGGCGATCGCCCATGTCGGCGCAGAGTGTCCGCACGTACGTTCCCTTGGAGCAGGTTACGGTGAACCGCACCCTGGGCATCTCGATGCCCTGCAGGAGGATCTCCCGGATCTCCACTTCGCGCGCCGGGGGCTCCACGCGGATCCCCTTGCGTGCCCACTTGTAAAGCGCCTTGCCCCGGACCTTGACGGCCGAATACTGCGGCGGCACCTGGGTAATCGTCCCGGCAAAGGCCGCAAGCACGGCCTTCACGTCCGCTTCGGTTGCCCGGGGTTCCTGCTCTGCGAGCACCTGTCCGGTCATGTCCAGGGTGTCCGTCCGGACACCGAGGCGCATCGTGGCCTCGTAGACCTTGTCGTCGCCCGTGAGGAAGGAAGCGATCTTCGTTGCCTCGCCGACACAGACGGGAAGCACACCCGTCGCCATGGGGTCGAGGGTTCCCGTGTGGCCCGCCTTTCTCACGCCGAGACGTTTCCTCACACTGTCGACGGCATCATGAGATGTGATTCCCGCGGGCTTGTCGACGATGACGACGCCCTTCATCGGCCACCGTTCTTGATTGCATCAAAGAGCGTTCGCTTCACCGTGTCGCCGTCCCCCTGGATCCGGCAGGCCGCGGCATTGATGTGACCGCCGCCGCCGAACTTGCCGGCCACCTGCTCGACGTTGAACCGCCCCTTGGAGCGCAGGCTTACCTTGTAGAGGCCTTCGCTGATCTCGCTGAAGAAAACGGCCACCTGCACGCCTTCGATGGAGCGGGGGAACTCGACGAACCCTTCCGTGTGTTCCCACTGGGCGCCCGACTCGTCGAGCATTTTCTTCGACACGGTGAGGGCCGCAATCCGTCCCTGCCAGTCGAACTCCAGGGTCGAGAGCGCCCGGGAGAGCAGACGGATCTTCGCTGCCGGGAAGGTTTCGTAGACCATCTGGGCGATCCAGGCGGGATCGGCCCCTTTCTCCAGCAGCCGGCCGGCGACGAGGTCCTCGATGACG
>Ga0351877_1150_pt1 | contig 16653 bp, 16 predicted proteins | sample BONcelFGM3001D13_FD_206775 | JGI IMG/M metagenome (GOLD analysis project Ga0351877, IMG submission 206775) | Enriched cells from coal bed in the Powder River Basin, Montana, United States - BONCAT cells FGM rep3 HSBNCT.FGM.300.1.D13 ...
TCAAATTGGCCCCAGAGGAGCCGGAAGCTCAAGATATTTACGGTCTGGCTTTACTGGGAATTGGCGAATACAAAAAGGCGACCCAGGCTTTTTCGGTAGCCCTTTCACTCAATGCAGATTACGCCCCAACCTGGCTGCATATCGGACAGGCCGCCCTTGCGGAAGGCGATGCAACCCTGGCAAAACAGGCGTTGATCAAAACAGTAAAAATCGCCGGGAATTCTTCTGAGGCGCAAACCGCCAGGCGCTTATTGGAGCAATATTATTTGATCGATTTGGATTCCTTGAATAATTAACGCTAAACCTGTCATGATAGAATCTGGTTTTCTATTATTGGTTGGTTTCATAGTGAAGGGTCAAAATGAAAGTATTCCTGGACACAGTCGGATGCCGGCTAAACCAGAGTGAGATCGAACGTATGGCACGCCAGTTTCGCACAGCCGGTCACACGATTGTGGCCGAGATGTCTGAAGCAGAACTGGTAGTGGTGAATACCTGCGCGGTTACCATGCAGGCTGCGTCCGATTCGCGGCAGAAAATCCGGCAGGTAAACCGGCAGTCACCAGAGGCGCAAGTTGTTGCCACAGGCTGTTGGGCAACCCTGGAGCCGGAACAGGCTGCCAATTTGATTGGTTCTCCGCAGGTGATCCTTAATCAAGATAAAGATATGCTGCCATTTACGGTTCTAGGCATCGATCCTGACCTGTTGGATATGGATGCTATTGAAAGACAAATTCTGCCGGGGGCGCGGCACCGAACCAGGGCATTTATTAAAGTGCAGGATGGCTGCGATGCCTTTTGTACTTTTTGCGTGACCAGAATTGCCAGGGGACGCTCCCGCAGTATGCCGCTGCAAAAAGTCCTGTTAGATATCCAATCCGCTCTGGACGGGGGAGCGCTTGAAATTGTAATCAGCGGTGTGCAATTGGGCTCCTGGGGAAAAGACTTAACCGGTGAACTCGGCTTGCGAGATTTGGCCGAGGCGATATTGACGGGATCAGATTCCAGGCGCTTACGGTTTTCATCAGTTGAACCCTGGGATTTGCATGAAGAATTCTTTGAACTTTTTGCGGATGCGCGTGTTTGCCGTCATCTTCATATTTCATTGCAATCCGGCAGTGCAAACATATTGAAAAGGATGGGCAGGAAAATAACCCCGCAAGAATTTGAATTATTAGCCGTCTATGCCAGAAAAGTGGATAAGGATTTCTCCCTGACGACAGATATCATCGCCGGATTCCCTGGTGAAAGCGAAAAAGAATTTCTGGAAAGTCTGGATTATATCAAGTCCATAGGCTTCAATGGCGGGCATGTTTTTCCATATTCACCCCGGCCGGGAACTGCGGCAGCTACTATGTCAGGTCTACTCCCGTTAAAGGAGCGAAAAGCACGGGCTGTCGAGGTACGCAGGGTGATTGCAGAAACTGCTTTGCGGTATCACCAGAAACAAATTGGCAAATTGGGAAATATCTTATGGGAATCATCCGAAAAAACTACTGATGGGTACTTATTGCAGGGATTAAGCGAAAAATTTGTCCGGGTTTCTGCTTTTACGCCAACCGAACTTTGGAATGTTATTAGTAATGTGCAGTTTGTGGAAGTTGAGGGTGATGGAATTTCGGGCGAAATTATCTCAGATTAGCGAAAAGAGATATTCTGATTTGTTTAACAAAATTAATAAGAAAACCGGTTTTGAGTAATTTTCTCAAAACCGGATTATGTACTTTTGTAGTCGCTAGAATTTTATGGTTGCAATGGTATCTTTCAATACGGTGGCAGATTTTCGCAAGCCATCAATTTCATCTTCATTCAGGTCAAGGCGGATGGTACGTTCAACACCTCCAACATCCACTACACTGGGCAGGCTGAGGTAAACATCCTTTATGCCGTAATAGTCTTCAATATAGGTGGAGACGGATAGAACGGTGGCCTGGTCGCGTAAAACAGCTTCCACAATACGGATCAAACCGGATGCGATGGCATAATAGGTTGACCCTTTGCGGGAAATGATCTCATAAGCGGCGTCGCGTGTCTGGGTAAATATCGAATCCAGTTGATCTTGCCGGCAGCCCATGTTATTGGCTGCGCAATAATCCGGCAGGCGCATCCCGGCAATGTTAGCCAGTGACCAGACAGGTACTTCGCTGTCGCCGTGCTCGCCGATGATGTAAGCATGCACGCTGCGGGGATCAACGCCAAAGGTCTGGCTTAGCAGGTAGCGGAAGCGGGCGGTATCCAGAATGGTGCCTGAACCGATGACACGGTTGGCGGGAAGGCCTGAGAACTTCCATGTGGCATAAGTCAAGACATCCACCGGGTTGGTGGCAACCAGAATGATGCCGTTGGGGTTGTATTTGACAATGTTCTCGACAATGGATTTGAAAATTGCGGCATTACGCTGAATCAAATCCAGGCGGGATTCGCCCGGCCGCTGCGCGCTGCCGGCGGTAATCACGGTGATGGCGGCGCCGGCCACGTCTTCATAACCTGCCGTCCAGATTCGGGCGGGGGAGTGCATTGGCACTGCATGGTTTAAATCCATGGCTTCCCCTTCAGCCTTGCTGGTATTGGCGTCGATCAAAACAATTTCAGATGCCAATCCGCTCATAAGCAGCGCATAGGCGAAAGTTGCGCCTACATTACCCGTTCCCACAATGGCTACTTTAGATGGATGATGATTTATATGTACCATGTTTCCTCCTAATCAACTTATCGGTCAGAGATTTCCGAATTTTTATTTTTACCATTACATTACTTTATCATAAGATGTGCAAGAAAATTCTGGGGTTATATAGTTTATTAGCTTATTTATTAACAATAATGAAAATATTTATCAAAAAAGGAAGACCATAATCATTGTCGTAATAACCTGCTTGAAATTTCCCATCAAAAAGCAATTTGCTTTTTGATGGGAAAACTGATTCAATTCAAGTACAGTTTTGTTTATTTTATGAACTGGTCAAAAACCCAAGCAATTCTTAGAGTGACTGTGTGTTTCTTGCCATTTCGCCAATCTCCAAAACACGTTTTGCGATCCCAGACCAACCAAAATTCCGTCTGGCAAACCGGGATCCCTCTACGGAGAGTTCTTTATTCAAATTTGGATAGAGCATGGGAATTGCCATTATGGTTCCAAATTCTATAGGATGGTTGGGATCGGCATACAAAGCCTGTGTACCAAAGTCAATTAATTCTGCCAATCCACCATGCACTGTAGTAACAGTGGGAGTACCGCAGGCCATGGCTTCAATAGCAACCATACCAAAAGGTTCATACCGTGAAGGCAAAGCAAATACTGCTGCCATTCGATAGAAATTTGCTAAATCTTCATCAGGAATATATTGCTGCCAAATAATACTGTCTGATACCCCCGTTTCATTTGCCAATGTTTTTAGCTCTTCAATACCTTTCTTATCCTGGTCTGATTCATTTGATCCAATTCCCGCAATAAGGCGGGCATCCGGAACAAGCTCCAATAAAGTTTTCATTGCTTGAATTATTAGATCATATCCTTTATTGGCTGCCATTCTCCCTACAACTAAAATATCTCGATCTTTAATGCCATATTTCTCTCGAAGCATTCGGATATCTTCCTGTCGCATCGGGGAAAATCGAATCTCATCAATACCGGCAGGTATAACTACGATGTGGCGGTTTGAAACATCGTAATGTTCTTTTAAAATCTCAGATTGTTGGTTGGTAGTTGCAATAACATGGTCACAAGATTGGTATACAAGAAATTCTTTTCGAATACGCTCATCGAAACGATATTTTTTCTCCATATCCTCATCGCTCATCTCCGTCCCCATATTTGTTCTTTTCCACCACCCCAATGAGTGTGGGGTATGAATATGAGGAGCTCCAAGTTCATCGGATATCTTTTGACCACTCCAACCTGCATCCCAATAATGTGAATAAACTACATCATATTGCATATTCTGTCTCCGAATAGAAGCCAAAGCATTCGTGACAAAGTTGTTTAAATGATCGTGCATATCTTCTTTTGGAATAAATTTTTTACCTCCGAATGGTATTCGCCAAATACGGAAGTTATCATTTATTTCTTCATATTCAGGTTGGTCTTCAAAACGGCGAGTAATTAAATCTACCCTGCGGCCTAAACGACTGAAACATTTGGCCAGTTCCAGGACATATACAACCTGACCACCTGTGTCTGGTTTACCAAGCTCAGGTTCGCCTGAAACATATCCATGCAATGAAATCATTAGTATTGAGTTTATATTTCCGTTCATTGATTTCTCCTTTATCTAGAAAACAATATTCTCGTTCTTTTCGAATAGACCATAATGGGTTAATCCTTCAATTACTCCAAACTGTCCAAATGCATTTGAGCAATACACATTACTTTGGACCGCCAATTGGAATAATTCTGGCTGGGCATTTCCAACCAATATTCCCCGCACGCCATTAATTTGAAACATTTCCCTGTCATTTCCACTATCACCGGCAACTACCGTCTCTTCGGGGGAAATGTGCAAAAATTTTAATAACCAGGATAATGCCCTACCTTTATTGGCGTTTTTTGGCAGGATATCCAAATCTCGATTGCTAGAATAAACTACCGAAAATTTCAATCCGGTATTCATTAAGTTTTCTTGAATTAATGCCAGCTGATCTGGTTCGCCATTCTCCAAATACCAACTGGATTTGAGGTCACTTTGCCATATATTAGGTTGCTTCGTAATATTGATATTTAATCCAGAAATTACTTCATCAACAATTTTCCTGTCCCAATCTACCTTTAATAAGTCTGAATAATCTTCTAGGATACTATTATTAAATGTGTCATATATCTGAGTGCCTACACCACTAATAATAAAATCTGGTTCTGGTATTTTGAATTTAGATACGAGTTGTTGGGTGTCTGCCAACAATCTCCCGGTACTATAAACCAACCCCGGATTTCTTTTTGAAGTGTTCTCGGTCCATAATCTTGAGAAATGAAGATTTTCAGAGAGAGTTCCTAATAATGTGCCATCCAGATCGGACACAAATAGTTTTATTAAATTCAAAAGCAAATCCTTTTTGAGAACGTAAATGGTTTGTCGTGATAAAAATCAATCTGAAGGATATTGATGCTATTACGATTGAACTTTAATGGTTAAAATAGGCGTGATTGAAACGACCAAACCAAGTTTTCTTATTGAAGGCAAAAATCTTGACAAATATTTATTGATCTTGTTAAGTGTCATTAAATTTCAGGAAATCCAACATCTCGAAAAATTATAGCATATAAGAATTTCGATACAAAAAAGGAATATAAGTTTTTGTAATTACCTGATGATATTTCCGAATAATCCCAAAATTGCGATTTAATCCGTATACTAATTAAAAATACGTTTGGAAAGAAAAGTATGTCAACTAACCAGCACGACCCGGAAATTCGCCGCAAGAAAAATACCACCCAGACTCTTCTGCAAATGAAGCGTATGGGTGAGAAAATTGCCATGTTGACGGCTTATGACGCCACCACCGCGGCGGTTATGGATGATAGCGGCATCCCTTCCATACTGGTGGGTGATTCCCTGGGGATGGTTGTACTGGGTTATGAAACCACCCTGCAAGTAACCATGGAAGATATGCTGCATCACTGTAAAGCAGTTGCCCGAGGATCCAGGTATGCGCTCTTGATCGGTGACTTGCCTTTCCTTTCATATCAGATATCTGTTCAAGAGGCCGTCCGCAATTCTGGCCGGCTCATCCAGGAGGGCGGCATGCATGCCGTGAAACTGGAAGGCGGACGGGAACGCGCGGAAACGATTCGCGCCATCACTTCCACCGGCATTCCGGTTATGGGACATCTTGGATTAACGCCCCAATCGGTCAACCAGTTTGGCGGCTTTGCCGCCCAGGCGATGACAGCCAAGGCAGCCCAGCGGTTAATGGAAGATGCCCGCATTTTGCAGCAGTCTGGCTGTTTTGGTATTGTCCTTGAATCCATTCCCGCCCGACTGGCAGAACTGGTCTCCAAACATATTGATATTCCCACCATTGGGATTGGCGCAGGCGCAGGTTGTGATGGACAGGTACTGGTTACCCAGGATATGCTGGGCATGTTTACCCGTTTCACACCCAAATTCGTGAAGAAATTTGCCAATTTAAATACTGCAATGCAATCTGCATTTCAACAATATAAAACTGAAGTGCAGTCCAGCGAATTCCCGGCTGGTGAAAATACCGTCGAAATGCCAGATGATGAATGGCAAGAGACCTTGCGGTTAACTAATAAATAAGGAAAAATACTGGTTTGATCTTTTGGAATTGTGTATCATCACGCCTATTTATAACTGTCAATTATGGATAATTCTGCGGACGAAAATCATATTTTTCCAGCAGTAAACTCTGAAAAAAGATTGGGAAAATCGAATTTTCAAACCAATCAATCTGAAAGGTAATTATTAATGAAAATCGTTAAAACACTTGAGGAACTTCGAACTGCCAGAACACATTTGAATGCTCCGGTCGGGCTGGTACCAACCATGGGTTTTTTGCATGCCGGTCATTTATCGCTGGTCCAGTGTGCCCGGCAGGATTGCGCCAGTGTAGTGGTCAGCATTTATGTGAATCCGACCCAGTTCGGACCGAATGAGGACTTTGCCGCCTATCCGCGGGATGTTGACCGCGACCTTGATTTGTTGCGCGATGCCGGAGTAAATCTTGTCTGGGTGCCCACTGAAGAAGTGATGTACCCGCATGGCTACCAGACGTTTGTGACGGTTGAAGAGATCACCCAGGTTTTGGAAGGAGCCATGCGCCCCACCCATTTCCGGGGTGTGACCACCATCGTCGCGAAATTATTCAATGCAGTTCAACCCGATAAAGCCTTCTTCGGTCAGAAGGATGCCCAACAGGTGGCTGTTCTGCAGCAAATGGTGCGGGATTTGAATTTCAACCTTGAAATGGTTGTTTGCCCGATTGTGCGGGAAAAGGATGGATTGGCATTATCCAGCCGCAATATCTACCTTGATGTCGATCAAAGAAAAGCAGCCCTGGTTTTATCGCGTTCCTTACGAAAAGCGCGTGAATTATTTGCCGCCGGTGAACGGGATGCCATCAAGATACATCAGGCCATGGATGCAGTTTTTGCGGACGAACCCCTGGCCAGAAGTCAATATATTTCGCTGGTTGACCCTAAAACTTTATTGGATATTGAAAAAATTGAAACCGAAGCACTGGTTTCAATGGCAGTTTATATGGGAAAAACCCGATTAATTGATAACACGATCCTGGGAAAACCAGATTTGACTTTGGATCAACCATAGAAGACACAGGATGTTGGAATTCAAGCAGAAATAGGTCAATTAGCTTGTTGACAAATCCTGATAACAGTATAATCACTTGTTTTGAATTCCTATTGTGTTAATGAATGCTTCACGGAGATAAAAGCCCAATACGGGCATGGCTATGAATATTGATGAAAACAGCGGATCGACGGTTTTACACCACGATTCAAAATACGAACCACACCGTTCATTATCCACCTGGCTAATTGGCCGTCCATTGGCGACAGCCGATGCCCCTGAACAAACCATTGGTAAGGCAATTGGTCTGGCTGTATTCTCTTCAGACGCATTGTCTTCCGTGGCTTATGCACCTCAGGAAATGCTGATCATTCTGGCTGCGGCCGGAGTGGGTGCTTTTCATTTATCTATTCCACTTGCCCTTGCAATTTGTGGGCTATTAGTTATCCTGACTTTATCTTATGAACAGACTATTCATGCATATCCAAGTGGGGGTGGAGCCTATATTGTTGCCAGGGATAATCTGGGAGAATTACCCGCCCAGATAGCAGCAGCTGCATTATTAACTGATTACATTTTGACAGTTGCAGTTTCGGTTTCTTCTGGTGTTGCACAAATAGTTTCAGCATTTCCAAAAGTATATGAGTTTCGAATTGAGTTCGGTGTAATAATGGTTTTGTTTATTATGCTGATAAATTTACGCGGAGTTAAGGAATCTGGTTATGCATTTGCTATTCCAACATATTTTTTTCTTGTGACAATCCTTGGAACAATTGGTTATGGTTTTTTTCGTTATTTCACTGGATCTCTAGGACAGGTGGTTGATGCTCCGAGAGATATTATTGAGCTGCATAATACGTTACAGCCTATAACTTTATTCTTAATTCTAAAAGCATTTGCAAGTGGAACCTCGGCATTAACTGGTGTTGAGGCAATTTCGAATGGTATTTCCGCATTTAAAGAACCTCGTAGCTCTAATGCTGGTAAAACATTAATCATTATGGCCGTTATTTTGGGCTCAACAATGCTCGGAATAACATTCCTGGCAAACCATATCGGAGCTTTACCTTCAGAAGAAGAAACGCTGATTTCCCAATTAGCCCGCACTGCATTTGACACGCGTGGCGTCTTTTACCTCATGGTAATTAGTGCTACAACCGTTATCTTGATTATGGCTGCAAATACTGCGTTCGCAGATTTCCCACGGTTAAGTGCTTTGGTAGGTGCGGATGGGTTTCTTCCACGTCAATTGGCATTTCGAGGTAGCAGGTTGGTTTATTCCAGGGGAATTGTCGCCCTTGCTTTAATTGCATCTTTATTAATTGTCATATTTCAAGCAAGTGTTACGAAATTAATCCCTCTATATGCGATTGGAGTTTTTCTAAGTTTTTCTCTATCTCAGGCTGGAATGGCTCACCGTTGGTGGAAATCAGGGAAACTCAAAGCCGGCGAAGGAAAACTTGAAAGAGGTTCCACCGTAATCTTGGATAGCAAGTGGAAATTCAAGATGATCGTCAATGGATTTGGCGCGATTTGTACGACCATTATTATGGCTGTTTTTGCAATAACCAAATTTACCGATGGCGCATATGTTGTGATTATTTTGCTGCCGATCTTAGTTTTAACATTCTATTCGATACATCGCCATTACAGAAATGTTGCCAAAAAACTTTCATTGGAATCCTTTGGCTCCGCGGGTCGAATTGCCCGTCACCGGGTGATACTTCCCATTGGTGGGGTGCATCGAGGTACGGTAGCCGCATTACGGTACGCCAAGACTCTTTCTGACGATATTACTGCTGTGCATGTTTCCATTGATGAAGATGAAGCAAAAAAAATTCAGCAAAAATGGGAAATCTGGGGTGATGGCACCCGTCTGGTGATCCTGGAATCGCCATACCGTGTGTTTATTGAACCACTGTTAAAATATATTGATGAAATTGATGAAACCAGACAACCTAATGACATCATAACCATTGTGGTGCCTGAATTTGTTCCCCGCAACGCTTTGGCAAACGCACTGCATACACAAACTGCGGTAGTGTTGAGGATGGCTTTACGTTTCCGTAAAGATATCGTAATTACGGATGTCACCTACCAGGTGGATTAAGAAGAGGATTGTATGAGAGTCATTATTATTGGCTGTGGTCGATTAGGCGCCGAATTATCCTATAATTTGTTCAAACGCGGACATGATGTTTCCATCATTGATAATGTGCCTGCATCCTTCAATAATTTACCTGCTGATTTTCAGGGGCGGTTGAATGAAGGCGAAGCACTTAGTCAGGATGTTCTTCATCGGGCAGGTATGGAAAAAGCGGACGCGGTGGCGGCAGTCACAAACTCTGATGCTTTGAACGCCGTGGCGGCTTATGTTGCCAAGGAAGTTTATAAAGTCAAGAATGTTCTCGCCCGCAATTATGATCCGCGCACCCGCGAGATATTTGAATACTTTGGGCTGCAAACCGTCAGTTCCACCAGTTGGGGTGCCCAGCGTATGGAAGAGTTGATCTTCCATTCCGATGTGCGCACCGTGTTTTCGGCCGGTAACGGCGAAGTTGAACTTTACGAACTGGTTATCAATGATTTATGGGATGGGAAGACATTCAACGATTTGATTGACTGTGAAGATTGCCTGCCAGTCTCTTTAACACGGGGGGGTAGGGCGGTTATCCCCAATAGAGAATCTGTCATTCGTGCGGGTGATGTAGCTTTGATCAGCGCCACATTTGAAGGTATTGCGGGTTTGCGCAGCCACCTGAATAACATTGATAAGCAGGAGGCCTGAAATGTTTGTAGTTATCGTTGGCGGCGGACGTACCGGCACCCAGTTGGCAAAAACATTGATCCAACAAAACCATATTGTTCATGTGGTTGAAAACCGGACAGATGTCCTTTCTATGATCCACCGGGAACTTCCCACCGAATCAATTTTTCAGGGGAATCCCATTGATCCGGTGGTACTCGACCAGGCTGGGATCAAAGATGCTAATGTTTTGGCTGCAGTAACCACCCGGGATGATGTAAACCTGGCCATATGTCATTTTGCCAAACTCAAATACAAAGTACCACGCACCATTGCCCGCGTGAACAATCCCCGCGATGCCTGGTTGTTTACCGATGTATTCAGCGTTGATGTGGCAGTCAACCAGTCTGATATTATGTCGCAAATGATTGAAGAAGAGATGTCCATGGGCGATATGATGACCCTGACGAAATTGCGCCGGGGAAATTACTCACTGGTAACCGAGAAGATTCCGGAAGGCGCCAGAGCCATCGGTATGATGTTGAAAGATACGGATTTACCCGAACATTGTGTTATTGCGGCAATTATCCGCAAGGGTGAGGTGATTGTGCCGCGCGGAATTTCCGTCTTTGAACAGGATGATGAAGTATTTGCTGTCACCGATCCTGAAGGTTCCAAACAACTGGTGGATTTATTTGACGCGCCCAGACCAAAAAATGGGTCTCAAAAAGACATCTGATTGGTAAAGAACCTGATCGAAAAGATGGTTTGACCTCAGGCGTTGCATCGGTTATAATACCGCGTCTCATATTCATCTAAAAATGTGATTTTCCTTGTTTGAAAGGGTAAAGCATGACCAAACGGACTTATCAACCAAAAATTCGCCGCCGCGTTCGCGTGCATGGATTTCGCCAACGTATGGCCACCGCTGACGGCCGCGAAGTATTACGCCGACGCCGCCTGAAAGGCCGCCATAAATTGACGGTCACCATGAACAACCATGTGAAACGGATCCGCTGGTAGAGCGGACGAAGCGCATGCTTTTTGGCTTCCATTGGTGGAGTTCTGAAGCAGCGATAAATCGCCTTGACAATCAGAGTTTAAGGTAAATGGGTGAAACGCAGGTTTCGCCTGACCCGATCCAATGATATCAAGCGGGTGCGGCGTGTCGGAAAATCTTATGCCCACCCGCTTGTTGTGTTGGTATTGAGTTTCACTCCAGAAACTTCTACCAGAATTGCCATCATCACCGGAAAATCGATTGGTGGAGCCGTAGAGCGAAATCGGGTGCGTAGAAGGATGAGAGCGATTTGTGCATCTTTTCTACCCAGTATGAAAAAAGGTTTTCAAGCAGTGTTAATTGGCAGAGCGCCATCCGGTGGGGCGACGTTTGAAGAACTCGAACAATCTGTCGAAAATGTTTTTCGTCGGGCAAATTTGATCCAGAATACTAATGAGTGAAGAACCAGAAGTACTTGAAAGATATCATGATGAACCAAAAGTTCGTGATATCCCCTTAACAATCCGAAACATTCCTCGTATCATCCTGTTGGGATTAATTCGTGGTTATCAGAAAGTGGTAAGCCCGATGATTCCTCCCGACACCTGCCGGTTTTATCCTTCCTGTTCACATTACGGCTATCAAGCCATTTATAAACATGGAAGCGTAAAAGGAACGGGATTGGCAATCTGGCGGATTTTGCGCTGCAATCCATTTAATCCCGGCGGGTATGACCCTGTTCCATAATTCTGGATTGTTTCCAATAAAAAGAGAGTCAATAATTCCCATGCAGAAAAGAAAAAGCACAATAATTGGATTAATCGCAGTTCTGGCAGCCTTGCTGGCAGGATGTACTGGAACACCGGCCCCCTCGGGTTGGCCTGCCAGTCTGTTGGTTGACAAGACCATATACACTGCTTCAGGTGCACATGTTTATGGTGTCAATGCAGAAACGGGAGTCGAGATCTGGCGTTTCCCATTGAAACCTGAAGGTACCAAAATATTTGGTGCAGCCCCGTACCTGGTGGATGGACAATTGATCGCCGGATCGTACGATCATAAATTGCACAGCTTAAACCCGGATTCGGGACGGGAAATCTGGGTAAATTCAGATGCCACCGAACGATGGATTGGTTCTCCCATAGCAGTAGATGGATTGATCCTGGCGCCGAATGCGGACCACAACCTGTATGCCATCAACGCGAATGGCGTTGTCCAGTGGAAGTTTACTGCCAAGAATGGCCTGTGGAACCAACCTGTAACGGATGGCAAGAGCGTTTTCGTTTCTTCCATGGATAAAAACCTGTATGCATTAAATCCAAAATCAGGCAAAGTGCTGTGGTCGGTTGACCTGGGTGGGTCGGTTTTGTTCAGCCAGGCAATCGCAGATGACGGAATTCTTTATATTGCTACTTTTAATAATGAAATTCTTGCCATTTCCCCAGACTCTGGAAAAATCCTCTGGAAAGTTCCCACCGATGGGACTGTCTGGGAACCGGTAGTGGTAAAAGATGGAACGTTGTATGCGGGTGACCAATCAGGTAAAGTCTTTGCCCTTTCAACCAAAGATGGCAGCAAGGTTTGGGATCTGAGCGTAAATGCTTCCGTAATTGGTGGAGTAGTTCTCACGGAAAAAGGTCTTTTCTTTGGAACCGGTCATATCAATTCCGGTGATGCAGGTGAAGCCATGCTGGTTTCCACCAGCGGTCAAAAGGTTTGGAGCCAACCGGTTGGTGGTAAACTGTATTCCAGACCGGTAGTTAACGGAAACCTGGTCATTTTTGGAGTCTTTGAGGGTGATAAAACTCTGGCTGCTTTGGATGATAACGGAAAAATTGTTTGGAGCTTTAACCCCTCCAACTAGAGGATAATGATTATGTGGGATACGTTTGTTGGCTTCATGATTAATATTTTGCTCTTTATTTACAGTACGTTAGGGCAAAATTTTGGAATAGCGATCATTTTGTTTACATTATTGATCCGTGCGGTTACCCATCCGCTGACTGTGCAACAGATGAAAGGTTCCACAGCCATGCAGGATATGCAAAAAGATAAACGCTGGATTGATGCCCAGGCCAAATACAAGAACGATAAAGAAAAGTTATCACAAGAGCAGATGAAGTTATACAAAGAACTGGGAGTTAATCCATTCGCCAGTTGTTTGCCGACTGTCATCCAGTTGCCGATCATCATCGGGCTTTACCAGTCAGTAATCCAATCCCTGGCTTCGACCCCGCTTGAAATTCTAAAACTTACCAGTCACATTTATCCCAATTTTTTGGACGCGAGCGCTTTGATTCCGTTGAATAACCGGTTCCTGTGGATGGATTTGAGTAAGCCTGATTTGATTGCCATTCCAGGCATGCCTTTCTCATTACCCATTCTCGCCATCATTGTGGTGGTAACTACCTATATTCAATCCAAACTGATCACTCCGCCGCCCAGTAATGCGAATGACCAGAGTTCTCAGATCACTGGCATGATGAATATCTACATGCCGCTTTTGATGGGCTGGCTGGCGTACACCCTGGCATCCGGTTTGTCATTGTATTTTGTCGCCTCAAATGTTATTGGTATTGCGCAATACGCTTTAATCGGTAAAGTTAATTGGAGCAATTTATTACCATCTCGCAAGCCTACCAAGGCGTAGCGCTTGTCAACCTGGGAGCGAACATGGGATTAGACAAAACCACACTTGAAATTATCGCCCCATCGGTGGATGAAGCAATTGTCCAGGGGATCAACCAGCTAGGGGTAAGCCGTGCGGCTATAGATGTTGAAATACTGGATACCGGCAGCAAAGGTCTTTTCGGACTTGGCGGCAGGCAGGCGCGTGTGCGGCTCGTAGTCAAGGGCGATGATGATGTTATTACTTCCATTCCGCAGCCGGTACAGGCAGAGAAAAAGCCTGTTCGTCCCGTTTCCACAGTCTCTGACAGCATTGCAGCGGATGAAGATGCGGTTTTACGGACCTCCCGTGAAACGGTAAAAGAGCTGTTGGAAAAAATGAAAGTATTTGCCCAGGTAACTGCCCATTACACGGAACCCAGTGAGCCCGGTGATGAACGCCAGGTAATGGTGGATATCAATGGGGATGACTTGTCGATATTAATTGGACGCCGTTCAGAAACTTTGAATGCCATCCAATATATTGCCAGCCTGATCGTCAGCAAACAATTGGAAGAATGGGTGCCGCTGGTCATTGACGTGCAGGGATACCGCGCTCGTCGCATCCGCCAGTTGCAGCAACTGGCCCGCCGCATGGCCGAACAGGCTGTGCAATCCGGAAAACGCCAGACGCTGGAACCGATGCCCGCCAATGAGCGCCGCATCATTCACATGGAACTTTCAACACATACCCAGATCATCACCGAAAGCACGGGTGATGAACCCAATCGCAAGGTAACCATCGTTCCAAAGAAATAACTCAACTGTTTTAGCCGGAGGTTTCCTGGATGAATCCGACTCAAGAAAACCAAACACCTCATCGACCGCTTCGCGCGGTCGATATCATTATCCATAAACGTGACGGCCTGGAATTGTCCCGTGAAGAGATCGAATTCTTCATCAAAGGGTATACCTCCGGCGAAATTCCGGATTATCAGGCATCCGCCCTGTTAATGGCAGTTGTCCTGAAGGGGATGAATGACCGCGAGGCCACCGAGCTTACCCTGGCGATGGCGCACTCCGGCGAAGTACTGGATTTGACACTCATCATCGGCAATGCGGTGGATAAACACTCCACCGGTGGCGTGGGTGATAAAACCACGCTGGTAGTCGAACCTCTGGTGGCTGCCTGTGGCTTGAAGATTGCCAAAATGTCCGGCCGCGGACTGGGTTTCAGCGGAGGGACGCTGGATAAACTGGAATCCATCCCTGGGTATCGGGTTGATTTATCCAGAGAAGAATTTCTCGAGCAGGTTTCGCGTATCGGCATTGTCCTATCCGGGCAAAGTGGTGATATGGACCCGGCGGACGGAAAATTGTATGCCCTGCGCGATGTCACCGGAACGGTACAGTCCATCCCGTTGATTGCCGCCTCTGTTATGAGCAAGAAAATCGCTGCGGGTGCGCATACCATCGTATTGGATGTGAAAACCGGCAATGGCGCTTTCATGGAAACACTGGATGAAGCCCGCAAACTGGCGATGTTAATGGTTTCCATCGGCAAGCTGACCGGCCACAAAGTGGTTGCCTTGCTTTCCGATATGAATCAACCGCTGGGCTGTGCGGTAGGCAATGCGCTGGAATTGGCTGAGGCCGTGGAAACCCTGCGCGGTGCTGGGCCGGAAGATTTTCACGAACACTGCGTGGTGGCAGCGGCACATCTGCTGGTAGCCAGTGAAACTGCCAAAACATTGGATGAAGCCCGCAAAATTGCCGAAACCGCTCTGCAAAATGGTTCGGCTTTTGAGAAATTCCGCACACTGGTTCAAGCCCAGGGCGGGGATGTGCGTTTTGTGGATGATCTGACTCTGCTGCCAAAAGCGCCGGTGATTCAAACCATCACGGCTTTGCAGGCTGGCTGGATTGCCGGTGTGCATGCCCGCGAAATTGGTGAAACCGTAATTGCTCTGGGCGGCGGTCGAGCGAAAAAGACTGACAGCATTGACCATTCAGTGGGAATTGTTGTGCATGCCAAAGTGGGCGATCATTTGAATGCCGGGGATCCAATCCTCACCATTCATGCCCGAAACACAGCCGAATTTGAAATTGCCCGCGAACGTGCGTTGGCGGCGGTCACCTGGAGCGACCAGAAAACCGGTGCGCTGCCGCTGTTCTACGGGGTGATTGAATAACCGGTTCTTGCGATGATAAATTTTGAATCGCGCGCCGAATATCGCAACCGCATTGAACAAGTGGTTGTCTATATCAATGACCATCTTGCTGACCGGTTAGACCTGAAAACAGTTGCTCTGGAAAGCCATTTTTCACCGTATCATTTCCATCGCATTTTTCAAGGCGCCATGAATGAAACCCCACAGGACTATATCAACCGTCTGCGGGTGGAGCGGGCAGCCAATTTTCTCACCAAATCAAAAACCAAGTCCATTACAGAAATTGCGCTGGAATGTGGATTCTCTTCACCATCAACATTTGCACGTGCGTTTAAAAAGCATTTTGGTGTCACCGCTCGGCAATACACATCCGGGCGTTATTTACGCTCACTGGCTGATGCCTGTAATTCACAGGTGTGTACAATGGCGGTTGATTCCAAACCCGTTTGGGAAAACGTTGAAGTTAGAGAAGTACCTTCCATGCATCTGGCTTACCTGTTTTATATGAATGGGTATTCTCAGGAAGAGATCTGCCAGACTTGGATTCGGTTGGATCGTTGGACGATCGCCAATTCAGTGTATTCTGATGCTACCATCCGACTCGGCATAAGTATGGATGATCCATTGATAACACCGGAAAATAAATGCCGGTATCTGGCTGCAATTACTATTCCCTCATCGATCAAGGAAGACAAAACGGTGGGTATTATGGATGTTCCGGCATTAAAATGCGCAATTTTTCGGGTGGATTGTACCGGAGATCAGATCCAACCATATTACCGCTCCATCTATAAAGATTGGCTGCCAGACAGCGGAATGCAACCGGCAGACTTCCCCTGTTATGAGGTCTACCGGCAAACACCTCAA
>Ga0351877_1154_pt1 | contig 16270 bp, 11 predicted proteins | sample BONcelFGM3001D13_FD_206775 | JGI IMG/M metagenome (GOLD analysis project Ga0351877, IMG submission 206775) | Enriched cells from coal bed in the Powder River Basin, Montana, United States - BONCAT cells FGM rep3 HSBNCT.FGM.300.1.D13 ...
TAGAAAGGATCACCGTCCGGAGGATCCTCAACACCAACCTGTATGTGGGAAGCCGCCTGAACTGCTACCAGACGGCCGTAGGGAGGGCCTTGATCGCGTTTCTGTCCCGCGACAGGTACGATCAACTCCTCACGGATCTCCTCAAGGACAGGGAAGCGGTGAAGTTCATCGGCAAGCGCGGCGAAAAGCTCGACTCGATCCTGGAGGAGGTCAGGACCAGGGGATATGCGTCCAACGACGGCGAATGGATCCCGGGGCTCCGGGCCATCGGCACCCCCGTATTCAATGATCGGGGCGAAGTGGAAGCCTCCCTGAACATGTCTTTCATCAGCCAGGCGGTCAGTCTCGAGGACATGCTCGAGAGCCATCTGCCGCGCCTCCTGGAGACGGCAGGAAAAATATCCTCTGTCCTGGGATTCGGCGGCAACATTCGAACCTGGCGATAAACGCCCGGTACAAACCGCCATCGTGCCCTCAGCATGCAACCGGCGCAATGACGGCAAACAAAAAGGGGATCACCGTGACGGTGATCCCCTCTCGATTTCTGGCGTCCCCACGGGGAGTCGAACCCCGGTCGCCGGCGTGAAAGGCAAAATCACAGATATTCAGAACCACCTGTTATCATTGTAAGTCTTTGTTTTACTTGAGATCTGTTTTGCACGCTGTGAAACCGTGTGCACTCGTTTTATCCTGATTTCAGAAAAAAGGACACCCAAAGGGACACCCACTTGGGTCTCTGTCACCACTGTCCATGTACTGCCTCCGGGAAGGTCTCACGCTCGAATCTGGCGGCGGCAGCCGCTGAGTGGGTCACGCAGGCGCGTGTTACACCCGGTTGACATGCCAGCTTCTTCCATGATCCCGTTTTCCACCTTGCGGTCCATGACCGGCATCAACTCGTTCAGGATGAGGGATACGGACTCCCTAATGTCTGCGCTGGCCCCCAACGAGGGTCATTTGCCATCGTAAAGTCAGCCACTTTTTGATGACGCCGGGATGCCTCATGAAGAAGATCCACCATTTTTTGCAGGTCAGGGCTGCCTGGCGCTAATTTGAATTCATTAAAACGCAATCATATTAGAGTCTTATGAATTTGGTGATCCTGGTATAATTCATGCTATTTATTATCTTTCGACTAGTCTTTTTTTTGTCTGTCAGGAGGCTTCGATAACCGGAAACAGCCTTGAAAACCGCTCCGGTCCCAAAGAAACCATTTTTCATCACTACGAGAAAGGAGGGGACAGTATGCGACGCACATCAAGCATCCTTTTCTTCGTGTTGGCGCTGCTATTGTGCGCAACCATGGCAGCGACGGCGGCCCCGCCGGACAAGGCAGGTTACATCGTTGTCCTGCACGACAGCGTGGAGTCACCGGGGGTGGCGGCCAGGGAGATAGCAGGGCAGGTCGGGGGGCAGGTCGGCTTTGTCTACAAGCACGCATTGAAGGGTTTTTCCGTCACACTGCCTGTACAGGCGGTAGCCGCCCTGCAAAAGAACCCCAAGGTCAAGTACGTGGCAACCGATGATGTCCGGTATGCCTCTGCCCAGAGCGTTCCCACGGGCATCCGGCGCATTTTCGCCGACGCAAACCCGGCTATCGACATTAACGGCAGCGATAATTACCGGGTCGACGTGGATGTGGCCGTCATCGACACGGGAGTGGACTTTCAACATCCGGACCTGAACGTTGCCGGCGGCGTGAACTGCACCGGAAGCATATTCTTTGCCAAATGCGTAACGGGCGGAGACGACGACCATTATCACGGAACCCACGTGGCGGGGACGATCGGCGCACTCGACAACGGCATCGGCGTCGTGGGGGTCGCCCCGGGTGCCCGAATCTGGGCCGTAAAAGTATTGAATTCAAAAGGAAGCGGTTATACATCCTGGATTGTCGCCGGTATCGATTGGGTGGCCGCAAACGCCGCTACGATTGAAGTGGCCAATATGAGCCTCGGGGGCGCCGGCTTCAACCAAGCTGAGTACGATGCGATTCAGGGTGCTGTCAGTAAGGGTGTAGCCTTCGCCGTTGCCGCCGGCAATGAGGACGACGACGCCAATAACTACAGCCCGTCCGGCTTCGACAATGTCCTGGTGGTCAGCGCCCTGGCGGATTTCAACGGCCTGCCGGGCGGAGGCGCCGCCCCGACCTGCCGCATCGACCAAGACGATACCCTGGCCGATTTCAGCAACTGGGGGCCGGAGGTTGACGTTGCCGCCCCCGGTGTCTGCATCCTGTCTACCTACCCCATTGAGCAAGGGGAATATGGCACCATCAGCGGGACATCCATGGCCAGCCCGCACGCGGCCGGTGCGCTGGCGCTGCTGGCAAGCAAAAAGAAGCCCGGAAATGCCGCTGACGTCTACAGTCTCTACAGTCAGGTTAAAAGCGCCGGCAACGACGACTGGACGGATGATTCGGGCGACGGCATCAAGGAGCCGCTGCTGGACGTGAACGGCTTTGTGCCTACCCTGATTCCCGTGGGCGCGGCAAACAGCCCTCCCAAAGTCACCATCTCCAGCCCGGCCGAGGGTCTCAAGTTTCCCTCCGGCACAAGCATTTCATTTGCCGGCACGGCTACTGACACTGAAGACGGAGACCTGACAGTCGATCTGGCCTGGACATCCAGCAAGGACGGGCCAATCGGAAGCGGCGGATCCTTCAGCAAGGTGCTCAGCGATGGCACACACACCATCACCGCTTCAGTGACCGATTCGGGAGGGCTCTCGGGCAGTGACGACACGACGATCGTCGTCGTTGCTCCCAACGGCGGGATTACACTGAGTGTGAGGGCTTACACGGTGAGAAATACAAAGTATGCCGATCTGAGCTGGAGCGGGGCGGCCGGAACGAATGTGAATGTCTACCGCAACACCAAGGTCATCACAACGGCTAATGACGGGGCTTATACAGACAAACCCGGCAAAGTCAATTCGGTCACGTACAAAGTGTGCAACGTTGGAACGTCAACGTGCTCAGACAGTGTTACCGTGGGCTGGTGAGAGCACCCTCAACTCAAAAGCCTTTATAACGCAAACGGCCGATGCAAAGTGCATCGGCCGTTTTTCATTTTTGAATGGCCTGGTTCAATTTCCTGTATCGCACTGAAACTATTTTTGTCCTGTTTTCAGCAGGTCGTTCAGATCCGCATTGGGAATATAGGTCCGGTATATCTTTTCGAAGGTACCGTCGGCCTTCACGCCATCCAAAACGGATTGCCATTTCTTGACCATCTCCGGAGGGGTGCCGCGCGATATCGCAATGTAAAAATGGGTACTGCTCACGGTAAAGACCGGTTCCAGATCACCCATGCCGTATCCGGCATTCTTCACAATCTCGGGAACAGTAATATCGGTAAAGATAGAAAGCTTTACCTCCCCGTTCATGAGCTGTTTGACACTGGTGCCGGGAAGAGGGGAGCTGACCAGATTCGTGAAACCCTTCTCCTTCAGGTATTGTTCAGTAAACCAGTCCGTCGTTGTCGCGATGGCGGCAATCTTTTTGGCGTCCTCCAGGCTGTTGATTTTGATGCCGGATCCCTTCTTCGCATAAAAGATTGCGCTGTTCTTGCCGACGGGCCCTACCCATTGAAAAAGATTCTCCCGTTTATCCGTCCTCTCGGCACTGAAGAGAACGACATTGGGCTTGTTCAATGCCGTATTGTAGGCCTCATCCCAGGAGGTCAGCCGAATGTTATCCGGAATGCCTTGACGTGCGATGATCTCCCTCACGATATCTGTGACGAAACCGGTTACCTTGCCGTCTTTCTTGAAGGTAACCGGCGGGTATTCCTCTGTCAGCATTTGGACCGCAGAGCTTCCTTTTACCGTGCCTGTTTGAGTCGCGCTTGCGCACCCGGCAAGCACAAATAAACACAAGATGACGCTGAACCAATGGAGTCCCTTCATAAGCGCTCCTTTCCTCATGCGTGGTGACCGACCATATCTCAGGGGTTTGACTACCATATCATCAACATTGGAAGCAATCTTGAATCTGGCGTCGAAGAAAATTCTATACCTGGGCGCGAGGAAGAGGGAAATATTCAGAGCCAGATGGGATGAAGACGTCGACTTGAATTCAAGGAAATTTAAATTGCCCACACGTAAGAGAAAGGACGGTACATTGGAATATGATTGGTTACCGATAGGAAATGGCGAGCTATATGAGGCCCTGCTTCAACACCGGCGAAATAATCACAGCGAATGGGTATTCCCGGATCCCCAAACGGGAGAATCTTCTACTACAAGGCATCGGTGGTTGAAACAATTATGCAAAAAGGCGGGGGTGAGGCCATTTGATATCCACGCCATCAGGCACCTGTCCGCTAGCATAATGGCGGATAACGGTGTCGCCCCTTACAAGATCAAAGATATTCTGCGGCACAAGAGTTCGGCGACTACAGACAAATATATAAGAAGATTGGGTAACCTAAGTGATGTTTCAATGGTGTTTTCAAGACAAAAAAGCCGTCCGATAGAGCCATCAAGCCCTACCGGACGGGAAGCGGGAATTGATAGTGCGGTGCAAGTATATAATATTATGTATAATTACTGGCGTCCCCACGGGGAGTCGAACCCCGGTCGCCGGCGTGAAAGGCCAGTGTCCTAGGCCACTAGACGATGGGGACGCTTGTGTTCCCTGTAAAAAGAGGGCCGGAGAGATCCGGCCCGTTTGTCCATCCGACTGGTCTTTATAGCCTTCCCGGCACAAAATTGTCAAGCATGAAAATCCCCCTCTATCCCCCTTTCGTAAAGGGGGAGGAAAGGGGGATTTCTCTTACGCATGAACACTCGTCCCTGCACCGATGTCCTTGGTTCCTTTTTTCCACTGGTCACTGATCACCGGTCACTAGCCACTGTTTTCTGAGACGTCCGTCTCAGAAAACAACCGGCTCCCTCAGCAGCGACTCCCGCGCCTTCCAGGCCAGGGCGGCCACGTCCGGGTGGGTGTCCCGCAGGGCGGCGATCTGCCGGAGGTTGTCGGCCGTCCTTGAAACGAGCATGGCCATGTCTCCGTCGGCGAATCCGTAGCGCTCGACGATCCGGTCCCAATCGCGCCCCCGGGCCCAGTCGTAGATCACGGCTGCCGTCCAGAGGGGCAGGGGGTGCAGGCCGAAGCCCTCGGCATCGAGCTTCTCCATCATGGGGAAAACGGTTTCGACCACCCGGTCGTAGGCCTGGACAAGCCGTTTGGGCAGTTCCTTCCTTTTCACGGAGATCTCCTGGCCCCGGTCGTAGACGAAGGGAGCGATCACGGCGGCAAGTAGCGCCGCGTCCTCGTGCGGGAGGGCTCCGCGCCGCAGGCACTCGGCAATCAGCACGGGGTGGTCGAGCCTCAGCTGGGAGGTCCAGACCCCGTCGGCGGTGAGCCGGTCGTTGTCGCCCACGAACCCCTCGGCCTTGAGGAACGACACGTGCCGCTGGAAGGCCCGCCAGAGCCGCGAGGCGGCGCTTTTCTTCCCCTCCCTTCGCTCCTTGTCCTGCTGGAAATCCGCAAGCGAGTTCTCGAAGATGTGGCGGACGTTCTCCATCGTCTGGGACAAAAGCAGGTTGAGCACCATGGAGAAGTCGTTCCTGATGCGGCTCTCGATGTCCTCGGAGCGCGTGAAGACAAGCCTCCGGACATGCTCCAGGTCCATGAACCGGCCCGGCACCAGCATCATGAAGCCGATGTTGTCCTGCCCGCGGCGGCCCGCCCGGCCCGTCATCTGGTGAAAGCCGGTGGCGCCGAGCGGCACGCACTCGTGCCCGTTGAAATAGTCCGAGTTGAAAAGAACGATTGTCCGCGCCGGGAAGTTCACCCCCGCCGCCACGGTGGACGTGGCGAAGATCGCATCCAGGTAGCCGCGCTTCATCATGGTCTCCACGACAAACTTCCACGGCGGCAGCTGCCCCCCGTGGTGGGAGGCGACCCGGGAGAGGCGAAGCTGCGCGAGCTGCTTGTGCTGGGCGAGCCTCGGCGTAAGGTCGATCATTTCCTGAAGCGCATCGTCGAACTCGACGCTGGCCGGGCGCGTGATCTGCCGGCAGCTCTTCAGGGCGTTGTCGCACTCGGCCCTCGACTGGAGGAAAAAGATGGCCGGCAGCAGGTTGAAGTGCCTCAGGGCCCGGACGATCTCGCCGTAGGGAGTAAACCCCCTGCCGCCGCGCTGCTGCTTGCCCCTCTCGCGGGCAAACTGCTCCACACGGCCATAGAACCTGCGCTTGTCGAGAAAAGGCATGAGCCGGCCCGACGGGTGGAGAAAGAGCGGGTAAAGGGGCACAGGTCGCCGCCTCTCTTCGACGACGACGCATTTCTTGCTGCGCAGGCCCTCGAGCCAGGCGGCGATCTCGCGGCCGTTTTCGATCGTGGCGGAGAGCAGCAGGAGGTTCACTCGCGCGGGCAGGTAGATCATGATCTCCTCCCAGACCACGCCGCGCTCTTCGTCGCCGAGGTAGTGGGCCTCGTCGAGGATGACCAGGTCGAAGGGCAGATCGCGCCCCTCGTGCATGGTGTCGTAGAGCTGGTTCCGGAGGATCTCCGTCGTTCCCACGATGACGGGCGCATCGGTGTTCTCTTTTGTGTCGCCCGTGAGGATGCCCACGTTCATGCTCTCGAAGATGTCGCCGAACTCCACCCACTTGGCATTCGACAGGGCCTTCAGGGGCGAGGCATACCAGCAGCGCTTTCCCTCCCGGAGCATTTTCCGGATGGCCTGCTCGGCGATCCAGGTCTTGCCGGAACCTGTCGGGGCCATGACGAGACAGTCCGAGCGCCCGATGGCCTCGAGGGCCTCGAGCTGGAAGGGGTCAGGCTTGAAGGGTGCTTCTTCGGGCTTACCGATCCGGGCGAGCACGTCGTTGAGAGCCGGGTCGGCCTCGAACTTGAGCCACGAGGAGGGCTCTTCGCGTTTTGTCTGCCTTCGACGCCGGGCCGGGAAAGGGATGCGGGTGCGACTTCCGTGCATGGGTTTGATGGGTTCCTTGGAGGTGCCGGTTGATTACCTCTTGTAGCATACTTCAGCGGCCGCGTAAAGGAACGGGAAGGTTGACAAACGCCCTCTTTCCGTCCTAGATGGAGTGATGCCGATGACGGGTGAAAGGAAAACCGAAGAAGGAATCTTCTGGGGCTGGTACGTCGTGGCGGGTTCCTTTCTGCTTCACGCCGTCAGCTACGGCGCCCGCTACAGCTTCGGCATTTTCGTGCAGCCGCTCACCGTGGAAAACGGCTGGTCGCGCACCGTCGTCTCCCTGGCGGCCTCCATCAACATGCTCTTCTTCGCCGCGGGAGGGATCTATGCCGGCCGGCTTCTCGACCGCATCGCGCCGCGCTGGATCGCTACGGCGGGAGCCGCCGTAGGCGCCCTGGGATTCATCCTGTCGGCCTTCGCCAGCACACCCCTGACCTTCTACCTCGCCTACGGTCTTCTCTGCGGCCTGGGATCGTCCTGGACGGGCATCGTCGTGGGGAACTCCTCCGTGGGCAAGTGGTTCGTGCGCAAGCGGGGGCTGGCCATCGGCATTGCGTCGATGGGCGTCAGTTTCGGCACGATGGTCATGACGCCGGTCGTGGGCTGGATCGTGAAGGATTACGGCTGGCAGGCCGGCTTCATCGTCATGGGGCTCACCCTGCTTTTGCCGGGGGTGCTGATCGCCCAGGTCTTTCTCGGAAGGATGAAACCGGAGGATCACGGGCTCCACCCCGACGGGGAAAAGCGCGTGCCGGCTGAAGCCGGCGCGGCGAAGGGTGAGGTCCCGAAGAAGACGGGCACGGCGCCCATCGGGGAGGCCCTGAGGGATTCCCGTTTCTGGGTCCTGTCGGTCTGCCAGGGAACGGCGGTCATGACCGTCCTGATGGCGTTTGTCCACCAGGTGCCCTACGCCCTGGATCTCGGGATCGATCGCATTGCCGCGGCCTCCTCCCTGGGCGCGATTGGTCTTGCGGGCTTTTGCGGGCAGTTTTTTTTCGGCTGGGTGAGCGACCGCCTGCACGATCCCAAGTACTCCGCCGTGCTGGGCTATGGGTTCATGGCCGCGGGGATGGCCGTCCTGCTCTCGGTGACGACGGTGGCGGGGCTCTTTGCCTATGCGCTGATCTTCGGCTTCGGGTACGGGTGCCTCGGGCCCATTTTGCCCATCATCGCCTCGGGCCGTTTCGGCAGGGAGCGCATGGGGTCGGTCTACGGGCTTCTGAACTTCTTCGTCGCGGGCGTCGGGGGGGCCCTCGGGCCCATCGTCGGCGGCATTCTCTACGATACCCTTGGCTCCTACCGGTTCGTGTGGACGCTGGATATTGCGCTTCTTCTGGCCGCAATGGCGGGAATGCTGGCCCTGAGGCGGGAATCGGATCAGTCCGGGTCGTGACGATCAGAGGAATCTGTGATGGGAAAAAAGAGAAAAGCGGTGATTCTTGCGAGCGGCGGTATCGACTCCACGACGGCGATGGCCATGGCGAAGCGCGAAGGCTACGAACTCTACTGCCTGAGCTTCGATTACGGACAGCGTCATGCCGTGGAACTGGAGGCGGCAGGGAGGACCGCTGCGGCGCTTGGAGCCCGAAAGCATCTGGTCATCCGGATCGACCTCGGAAAGATCGGCGGATCGGCCCTCACGGCCGATATCGCCGTGCCCCACGGCCGAAACGAGGGGCAACTCGAATCGGGGATCCCGGTGACCTACGTGCCGGCGCGAAACACCATTTTCCTGTCTTACGCGCTTGCCTGGGCGGAAGTCCTGGAGGCAGCCGACATCTTCATCGGCGTCAATGCGGTGGACTACTCAGGCTATCCCGACTGCAGGCCCGAGTATATTCTTGCCTTTGAAGCCATGGCGAATCTTGCCATCAAGGCCGCCGTCGAAGGAAAAATGAAAATCGCAATCCGTACCCCGCTCATCCGCATGACAAAGGCCGAGATCATCCGGACGGGCGCCGAACTCGGTGTCGACTACCGGCTCACCCACAGCTGCTACGACCCGGACCCCCGGGGCAGGGCCTGCGGCGATTGCGACAGCTGCCTGCTCCGAAGAAAGGGGTTCCGCGAAGCCGGCATCCCGGACCCGACGGTGTACGGCCGGTGATCACTTCAATTTTCTGTTGACGGGGAAGGGGTTTGCCGTTACTTTGCATGTATACGCGCCTTGATCTCCCGTTTGTTCATCTTGTATCGTCCAACCGCTCATTCCGAAGTGCTTTTTGACAGCCGGCGTACAGGCAACGATCCAGTCATCCAACCCAGAAAGTTCCGCATTCATCTCAGATCCAAGGAGGATACCCATGAAAAAGTCGCTCGTATTCATGTTGGCCTGCCTCTTGGCGACGTGGGGCTGCGCTTCCATCGTCTACGTCTCGCAGGAGACCGGCAAGGGACAACTGATGACGGCCACGGATGATGTCCCATTGCAGCCGACAGCCCTGTATGTGACGGCCTTTGACGATTCGATGCCCGATGTCTCGCACGACGGAAACTGGGTGGCCTTCAAGCGCGTAGTCGGCGGGTTCGACCGCATCATCGTGAGGAAGAAAGGCGATGCCGCGGGCACGACCGAAAGGGACTTGGCGCAGGGACTCCGGCCCCGCTGGTCCCCTGCGGGGGATTGGATCGTTTTCAGGAACCAAGGCAAGATCTACCGCATCAGGCCCGACGGGACGTCGCTTACGCAAATCACCAACCCCCCCGCGGGCGTTACGGACATTTTCGGACATGACTGCTGGAACGCAAACACCCTCGTGTTCGGCCGCGGTACCGGGTCGATGCCGGGCCAGACCGTGGGTCTCTACCTGCAGGACCTGACAACAGCGGCGGTGACGGGGCCCTTCGCGGCCGGCAGCAACCCCGTCGTCTCCCACGACGGAAGCCTCCTCGTCTCGGAGGTGAAGATTCCACTGGCCGCGATGATGCTGCACTACATCAACATCAACAGGGTCCCGACGCTGCAGTTCGTCAACCGTTTCAGCTTCGCCTACGGCCCGAACAATTTGACCATCTCGAATGCCGCCCATTTCGCCTTCTCGGCGGATGACGAGAGGCTCCTCTTTTCGGCCATTCCGCCCAACGAGACGAAAAGGGAGATTTACTCGATCAAGTTCGATGGTTCGGACATGAAGCGCCTGACGACCAACGGCTGGGACGATGTCTATCCGGACGGGTACAAGTAAGGCCGCTACGCGGCGGTGACTAGTGACTAGTGACTAGTGACCAGTGAAAGAGGAAGAAGGGACCAGGGACAGACAAGAAGCCCCGGGCTGCTCTGAGCACCCGGGGCTTTTTTACACTAGCCACTATATGGCATCGTCCTCGATGGCGGCGCCGGTGCTGCGGTGCAGGATTCGGGTCACGCGGAGCACCTCCTCGATCGTCGTGATCCCATCGAGGACCCTGCGCGCCCCGTCCTGGACCAGTGTCGACATGCCGTTGCGGACGGCCTCGTCGTTAATCTGGTTGGAGTCCGACGTCCTGAGGATCAGCTTCTTGACCCCTTCGTCCATGTTCATGATCTCGAAGATGCCCGTCCGGCCCCGGTAGCCCGTGTTCATGCAGGAGTTGCAGCCCTTGCGGCGGTAGAGGGTCCTGCCGTTGACGGCGCTGCGGGGGATTCCCGCGTCGATGAGCGACTCCGCGTCGGGCTCGTAGGCTTCCTTGCAGCGAGGGCACAGCACGCGCACGAGCCTCTGGGCCACGATGGCGATGACCGACGAGGCCACCAGGAAGGGCTCGATCCCCATGTCGATGAGGCGCGTAATGGCGCTGGCCGCGTCGTTGGTGTGCAGCGTCGAGAATACGAGGTGCCCCGTCAGCGAGGACTGGATGGCGATCTCGGCCGTCTCGCGGTCGCGGACCTCTCCCACCAGGATGACATCCGGGTCCTGGCGCACGATCGAGCGCAGGCCCGTGGCGAAGGTGAGATCGATTTTGGGGTTGACCTGGATTTGCCCGATCCCCTCGATCTGGTACTCGATGGGATCCTCGATGGTGATGATGTTGATCGAGGGGCTGTTGATCTTCGAGAGCGCCGCGTAGAGGCTCGTCGTCTTGCCGCTGCCCGTGGGCCCCGTGACGAGGACGATTCCGTAGGGCGACTTGATGAGGCGGTCGAACTGGGCGACCTTCGCCTCGTCCAGCCCCAGGTCGGAGAGCGTGAGAAGCGCCTGGGACTTGTCCAAAAGTCTCAGCACCACCCGCTCGCCGAAGGCCGTGGGGATGACGGAGACACGGATGTCCACGCTCTTGTCGCCGATCTTGACCTCGATACGCCCGTCCTGCGGAAGGCGCTTTTCGGCGATGTTGAGCTTGGCCATGATCTTGATGCGCGACACGAGCGACGACTGGATGCGCCGCGGCAGGTTCAGCAGGTTGTAGAGCATGCCGTCGATCCGGTATCGGATCTTGAGCGAGTTGGCATAGGGCTCGATGTGGATGTCGCTGGAGCGGTCCTTGATCGCCTGGGCGAGCACCAGGTTGACGAGCTTGATGATGGGCGCGTCGCTCGTTTCGTCCAGCAGGTCGGCCGTCTCCTCGATCTCGGATATGATGCTGTCCGCCGAATCGCCGTTCATGATCTGGATGAATTCCTGCGCGGAATCACGGCCCAGGTCATAGGCGGAATTGATGGCCGTCAGGATCGTCCCCTCGGAGGCCAGCACCACCTCGGCATCGTCGCGGCCGAGCAGCCGCATCAGATCGTCGACGGCCTGGAAGTTGGAGGGGTCGTTCACTGCGACCAGGAAGGCGTCGGGCGTCTCCACGGGGACCATCTTCTGCTTCTTGAGGTACTGGATGGGGACCTTCCGGGTGAACTCCACGCTCATGTGGTCCGTGGGGAGTTCCGGCAGGATGGGGATACCGAACTTGAGGCTCAGGCCGCGGAGCTGGCTTACCTCGTCGGTGGCCTTCTTGTGGGTGTAGATCTCCCCGATGGTCCGGCGTCTCGCCGTCCCGCCCTCGGACACGGGACCGAAGGCCTCATCGAGCAGGTCGACCATGGGCTTTCCGTCGGAATTGATCAGGCCGGGTAACTCCGCCGGCCGGGGATCACGCTTGTCTTCTTTTGCTTCCATCTGTTTTCAGCCGCTTCCTGTCACTGGACCTTCTGGTCCGCCGGCCCGGGTTTCTGAGGACCGTAGCTCTTGATCACCCCTCCCTCGAAGGACTCGATCTGCTCACGCTTGATCTCCTTGATCGCATCGGCCTCGGCTACGGTCTCGATGATGTGGGGGGTGATGAAGATGTAGAGGTTCGTCTTCTCGCGCCTCTGGCCTTTCGTTTTGAACAGCCAGCCCAGAAGCGGAATGTCGCCCAGCAGCGGGACCTGGTAGTTGCTCGACGTGGAGCTGTCGCCCATGAGACCGCCGATGACGATGGTCTGGTTGTCCTTGATCATGATCGTTGTCTTGGCCGTGCGCTTGAGGGTCGTCGGCAGGCCCACCGTGGATTCCTCCTGGACGATGGTGGAAACCTCCTGGTTGACCTTGAGGCGCACGAATCGCTCCGTGTTGATGGAGGGGGTGATGGTCAAGATGACCCCCACGTCGCGGTATTCGTAGGTCGTGTAGTCCACGTTGGTCGTCGAGCGCTCCGCTCTCGTGATGTAGGGGATGTTCTTGCCGACGCTGATCGTCGCCTCCTCGTTGTCGCTCGTGAGCAACTGGGGGTTCGAGAGGATGTGCACGCTCGAGTCCTGCTGCACGGCGTTGATGACGGCGCCGATGTTCGGAAAGGTGATCCCGCCGAGCGTGATTCCCGCTGCGAGCACACCCAGCGAGAAGCCGCTGGGAAATGTGGGCTGAGTCGAAGTTCCCGGGAACAAGTTATAAGAACCGCCTTGTCCGCCCCCGCCCGAGCCTCCAAACGCGGCGGCCTGTCCCGTGTCAAACCCGCTGATCTTGCCGAGGTCCTTGAGGGCGCGCCACTCGACGCCGAGCTGGAAGTTCTTGTTCACGTCCACTTCCATGATCAGGGCCTCGATGTAGACCATGGACCTCGCGATGTCCACCTTCCGGATGACTTCCTCGAGGATGCGCCAGTCTTCCTTGTTGGCCGTGATGATGAGCGTGTTCGTGGCCTTGTCGGAAACGATCTGCACGTCGCTCGAAAGCAGGGCCAGCTTGCCGCGCAGTCCGGGAAGCGCCGCAGGCGCCGGCTGGCCGGGTACCGCGGCCGCCGGCCTGGCGTCCTTCGACGGCAGGTTCATCAGGATCTTGGCCAGGTCCTCCGAGTTGGCGTATTGCAGGCGGAAGACGTGCATCTTGGATTCGCCCTGGGGAACGTCCCGGTCGAGAAGATCCACGAACTGACGGACCCGGTTGGCAAAGACCTCCGAGGCCAGTACGATGAGGCTGTTGGTGCGGTCGTCGGCCATGATCCGCATTGTCATCGTGGCCTGGGGCCGCCGCGCCACCTGGTCGAGCTGGAAAATGGAGTTGAGCGATGCGGCCGTGTCGGATGCCACGGCGTGCTTGAGCGGGATGATGTGAATCTGCTCGCCCACGCCCTGCACGTCCAGGGCGTTGACAATGGTGAGGAGCCGCTTGATGTTGGACTGTACATCGGTGATGATCAGCATCCCCGTGGGCGGGTAGGAGAGAATGACGCTTGCCTTCGATACGAGCGGATCGAGGACTTTTTTCATGTCGTCGGGGCTTGCGTGCTTCAGGGGCACGATCTGCGTCACCACGCGGTCGTTGGGGCCGATGCCCTCGGCGCGCAGCCGCGTCGCGACGCTCTTCTCCCTCGCCTGCTGGCTGGGGACGATCTTGATCACGTCGCCCGAAGGGACCGTCGTCAGGCCGTGGATCTCGAGGACGGATTCGAAGACCCGGTAGGCCTCGTCGGAGGAGATCTTGCGCGGCGAAAACACGCTGACCTTTCCCTTGACGGCCTCGTCAACGACGAAATTCTTCCCCGTCAGCTCACTGATGAACTTGATGAAGGCGAGGATGTCGACGTTGTCGAAATCGATGGTGACGTACTTGCCCAGTTTTCCGCTTGCGGTGCCGGGCTTTCCGGGTGCGCCGCTGTTCTCTTCGGCGTTTTTCGCTGCGATCTGCCGGGTCGGCGCCGCTTTCTTCGGGGGGGCCTTCTGGGCGACCTTTTTCCTGGCCGGGACTTTCTTCTTCTGCACGGGGGCCGTCGCCGGCTCATCTTCCTCATCGGCGGGCTTCTGCAGGGCTGCGCCCTCTTTTGCCGGGCCGGGGGACTCCGTTGACAGCGTCGAAACAGGCTGGGCGTTGCCGGCCAGGCGGGCCGCCGGGGCCGTTCCCTGGAAAACGAAAAGCAGGACCAGCACGGCCAGGGCCGTCGTGGGGATCATCTTCTTGCCGGTAAGGGTTGACATGCGCATTCACACTCTAGTTTATGATTTTCCGATATTCAGGTTTTGAGCGCAAAGGCTCCAGATCCGAGTCGTTCCGGGCCCACTCACGGAGGTCCTTGTTCATCCACAGGGCGACCTTGAGGTGCCACAGGCTCTTGGGGATGTCCCCCTGGCGGCTGTAGAGGCAGGCCAGATTGTAGTAAGGGTCGGCCCAGTCGCCTTTCACGTCGATGAGCCGGGTGAAGATGTCGATGGCCTCCTTGTCGCGCTTCTGGGACATGCAGATCACGCCGAGGTTGTTCAGGGCGTTGAGGTTCTTCGGATTCGCATCGATGGCCCTGCGGTAGAGGGCCTCTGCATCATCCAGGCTGCCTGCCTGCTGCCGCCTGAGCCCGGCCTGGAAGAGGATATCGGCGTCCCGGGCCGGGTCCGTCGTGGCGGAGACGGTCTGCAGCCTCGCGGCAGGTTCGATCCGGGCCCGGTGGGAGACGGCGGTGACGATGAGAGCGCCCTCCTCGTTCCCGGTCCCATCCTGGCCGATATACGTGATGAGGGAGAAGGCCGTCGAGGCCAGGAGTACAAGCGAGGCCAGGCAGACGCCGAGGATCAGGCGCTTCCTGCCTTGCACCCTGCGCCGCGGCCGGGCCGATATGATGTCCCGGTAGGGCAGATACCGCTCATCGTTGGCTTTATGGGCTCTTTTCAGTGCGGTTGTGATGTAGCTCATAACCATTCCTGTTGCGAATCCCGTGTCAAGTGTAATGCGTCAAGTGCAGGATGTAAAAATCTTTTTCCTGACACTAGCCACTGGCCACCAGTCACTGACCACTGCTATCAGGCAAACAGCCCCTTCTTCCGTCTTGCAAAAAAGGTTCCCTTTTTCACATCGCTCGACTTCAGGTCCTTGACAGCCAGCTTTACAATCTGGCTGTCAATCTCCATCCGGTTCCCGGTGTAGGCGATCAGAAGCGCCCTGTCGCAAAGGATGTTGATGCGCCTCGGGTTTCCCCGGCTGAAGTCATAAATCTTGCCGAAGGCTTCTTCGGCAAACGAGAGAGTTCCCGTGTTACCCGCCACGCTGAGGCGGTGCACGACATAGTCGGGCACGTCCTCCTCCAAAAGAGCATCGAGGTGGTACCTCACGGAGATCCTCTCGTTGAGCTGCCTCAGCGAGGGCTGGACGAGGAGATCGCGCAACTCGGGCTGCCCCACCAGGACGATCTGGAGCAGTTTTTCCGTCTCCGTCTCCAGGTTGGAGAGCATCCGGATCTGCTCGAGGACGTTCCGGGAGAGGTTCTGGGCCTCGTCGATGAGAACGACGGCATTCTTCCCCTCCCTGTGATTGGCCAACAGGAAAGCATTGAGGGCGTCGATGAAACGCCTCTTTGTTCGTTCGACCCCTGTCAGCGGAATCCGGAACTCCTGGTTGATCACCTCGAGAAGCTCCATGTCCGAGAGGTACGAGTTGAAGATGAGCGCTGTTTCCACGGAGGGATCCATGCCGGAAAGAAGCGCCCTGGAGAGGGTCGTTTTCCCCGTGCCGATTCCTCCTGTGACAACGATGAACCCTTTCTTCTCCTTGATCCCGTAAATCAGATGATTGAGGGCCTCCCGATGCTGGCGGCTCAGAAATAGATACTTCGGGTCGGGTGTGAGGCTGAAGGGATTTTCCCTCAATTTGAAATGGGAGGCGTACATACCCGGGGCTCATCCTTTGTCATTATTAATACATCGGGCAGCAAATTGCCACCGCGAATTTTTCGAGTCTATTCCGTCTAAATCCCCCTCTTTCCCCCTTTTGCAAAGGGGGATGTAAGGGGGATTTTCTTTCACTGCTGCGAAGCAGCTATTCCATCATGTGGTTGAGAACCACCTGTCTGCCCGAACGGGTCACCTTGACGGACAGGCTCGTCCCCGGCTTGAGGTCCCGGTACATGGACACCAGATCGGCCACCCCGGTTACGGTCCTGCCGTTGACCTC